>Ga0116162_10000138_pt1 | contig 61474 bp, 51 predicted proteins | sample AD_UKC105_MetaG_FD_89875 | JGI IMG/M metagenome (GOLD analysis project Ga0116162, IMG submission 89875) | Active sludge microbial communities of municipal wastewater-treating anaerobic digesters from Hong Kong - AD_UKC105_MetaG | ecosystem: Engineered > Bioreactor > Anaerobic > Digestate...
CTCAGAATGACAGAGCGGGAGTTTTTCAACAGCTCCGAAGTTGTCTTCACTGTCCCCATCGCTGTCATCACCGCGAAGGCGCGTGATCCACTCCTTAATGTAATAATATTCTTTTGGGTGCCACGTTCAAAGCGTCGTTCTTTGTGCGTGCAAACCTTAATGTGTCTTTTCTGTTCCCATGCTTCGCGTTCACTGATTTGCCTGTCAGTTACATATCACCATTCTTCAACTTCGGGCGCGGAGCGCCCGGCTATCGCGTTACGACGCGGAGCATCGTAACGAGAACAGGGCACACTATCCCGGATTTCTCACAGAGAAATCCGGAAAATCGCGATAAGGCCAATCCTGCTGCGCCGGGTGACATGCACAAGCTTTGCTCTGTGCATGGATCAGCCGCAACAGTATGCTCCCTCACCACTCACTTGCTGTTCCTTGTATTATCAGCCTTATCACGATTTTTACACCTGCGCTGGTGAGAAATGCAGGTTAGAAATCTCCCGGGTGTGCCACGTACAAAGCGTCGTTCTTTGTGCGTGAAGTCCTTTGTGTTTTCTCAACACCAGACAACAGGTTTGTGGATGGAACCCGTGCAGGCAGGTCGTTCAATGTCTTGATTCGGCGATCATGATTCGGAGTCGTTCGAGAGTGGCCTGAACTTCTTCGAGACGGTCGAACTGTTCCATGGCGTTGAAGAGGTGTTCGGCTTCTTCGAGGCTGTGCAGCGCGAGGTGAAGCAGGCCGCGTTCAGTGTGGGCGCGCGCGGCGAGTACTAGCAGAGGCCCGAGCAGATGGAACTCCTCGGTTTCGTGAATGCGGTTCTGGAACGAAAGAAGTTCGAGCTGGAAATCTCCCCAGCGGCCGTCTCTGCAAGCGAGGTCGAACAGGTCGTAGAGCAATGTCATGCGGGATTCGATATCGTCGGACAGAGAAGAAAGCCGGATCGCGTCGAGAAGGTATTCATAAGGCTCGTCCTTGATCCCGTAGAGGTCGAGCACGCGGGAGAGGTGGCGCCGCGCCGCAATGCGGTTCGAGAGATCGGTTCCGGCATCCGCCAGCTCAATCGCGCGGACCGTGCATGCAAGCGCCTCGTCAATGCGGTCGAGGGATTCGAGCGCGAGGCCGCGGCCAAGCTGCGAGTGGAACCGCTCATCGGGCATGTTGCGGTCGCCGATAAGCTCGCCTGCCGAGCGGTAACGGGTAAGCGCTTTGTCTCCCTCGCCGGAGGCGAGATATTCACGCCCGAGCGCGAGCTGTATCTTCACCCGGTTCTCGATATCGTTATCGGCGGACATCATTTCATCGCAGAGAATATAGTATTCGATCGCGCTTTCAGTCTCGTCGCGCGAGCTGAGCATGTTCCCCATCTCGAAAAGCACCTGCTGTTGAAGCTTTGGGTCGGGCGGCCCGGCCTCCGCTGCGAACTCGTTCAGTTCGAGCCAGATTTTTTCAGCAGTCATCCAGTCGCCTGCGGCTATAGCGAGGTTCGCGCCGGAGCGTATCAGCTCGGTTGCTCTTTCCCGGTTGTCGAACAGGTAATTCTCGCGCGCCTGCCGCGAGAACTCTTCGACCCCGAGGTGCGCGAGCGCCTGCAGGATGTCTTTCGTGGAACCCGCTATGCCGTGGTTTTCCACTACGTTATGCACGAGATCCAGGCAGTTTTCGGGCTTATAAATGAACACGTCGAAATAAGGTTCGATGTCGGGCGCTTTGAGAATCTTCCGGAGCGGTTCGAGAAGAGGCGAGCGCGCGCCGCGTGAAGATGTGCCGTGTTCATCGATCAGCCGCCGTCGCGCTTCGAGAAAGTCTATCAGTTCGCCGGTGCGATTGTTGGTTTCCGTCGTCTCGGCCATCCGGCCCGCTCCCCTGTGAAATGTTACCGCCCTGAAATGATTGCAACATATTAGAGCATGTGTGTTGATTTGTCTATGAGACCCGGATAATTCCGGGACTTGAGTTTCGGCCCCACGCGATATATTGCATCAAGCCGGCAAACCAACTTTTTTCAAGGCGCTGCTCTTCGAAAGCTTTTTTATATTGTAGTTTCAATGATTTAATTTTAAAGGAAAGAGGCAGAACTTTGATCCTGCAATGTGTAAGCCAGGCACTTTCATGCCGCCGGATGTGGATTTGCAAAACCGAAACAGGCTGTTTTCTATGGGATGACGCCGGTGGCTGAAGCCAAGGAAATCGCAAAAAAGCTTTTGACAAAGCCATAATATCGTATCGGCGAAATTCTTTCAAAAAATATTTGAGTTGAAAGCGGTTCAAAACCCGGTTAAGGAGCCTTTTTAAAGTGAAAGCAAAAGTTTGTCGCGCTGGTTGCGCGAAATTCAGCATGCCGGAGGTGTTGTATGCCGTCTGGAACAACAGATAGCAATGCGGAAAAGAAACGGGGCGCGGGGCGTGTCCGGATAAAAAGGGTCGGGGTGCGGTTTGAGAAGAAGTATTTCAGGCGATTGTGTGATGCTGAGCACTGGTTGGAGACCCACATGCGGAAAGCGCCGGAAGGGGCGCTGGAGGACCGTGGCGGCTCGTATTACTACGAGATCAGGAAAGTCGGCGAGGGTGAGCGGGTCGAGGAGAAGAGGGGCAGGAGCCTCGGGGTGAGTTTTTTGTATGTGCCGGTGGAGCAGGGCGAACAGGACGGTGAGCCGGAGGAACAGGCGGAGAAGAGCAGTGAGCTGAAGACGTTCGATATACCCGGAGTGGAGATATTCAGGGCGGGCACGTGGACCGACAGCGCGGGGCGGAGGCTGAAGTACACGCCGTCGGACATAGAGGCGATGGCGGCAGCGGGCGAGCGGATGAAGGGCAGGCTGGAACCGCCGGTGAAGCTGGGGCACGACCGGGAGCAGAAGCTGCTTGCGGGCGACGGCTTGCCGGCAGCGGGCTGGCTGCGGAACATCCGTGCCTCTGGAGGGCGTTTGTACGCGGACCTGGAGGGAGTTCCGAAGCGGGTGTTCGACCTGATCCGGGCGGGTGGCTACAGGAAACGGAGCCTGGAAGTGATTCACGATTATGTGGACGAGGCGACGGGCGAGAGGTTCAGGCACGTTGCCGCCGGGCTGGCGCTGCTGGGGGCGAACCTGCCTTCGCTGAACTCGCTTGCGGATATCAGCGCGTTGTACGAGGCGACCGGCGGGTCGGCTGTGTATCTGTATGAATCCGGGGCGGGGGGCGAGATTCTCGAAAGCGCGGAAAAGGCGGATGCCGGTGATGAAGACTGCGGCGAGGTCGAGCGGCTGCGCGAGCGGGTGAAGGAGCTCGAATCCGAGTTGAGGGAGATAAAGGACGGCGCGGCGCATGAACCTGAGCAGGACGCGGAGGAACCCGAAGAGGAGACCGTTGAGAAGGCGGACGCGGAAGAGGAGCCGGCGGCGGTGGAGAGTGAGTTGAGGGCCGCGGCTGAGGAGTTGAGGAAGGCGCTTTCGGACCTCGAGGAGTACCGCGCGAGGGACGAGCGGAGACGCCGCGAGGAGCGTGAGAAGTTCGTGGACAGGCAGGCGAGGAAATCGCCCCCGGCGTTCAGGCGCGTTGTGGCGGATGTGCTGGCGTTGCTGGAAGGGGACATGCCGGAGGTGTCGAGCTATTCGCTCGCGGACGGGACGCGGACGATGGATGTGGCGGCTGCGTTCAGGGAATATCTCCGCTCGATGTCGGATCATCCGGCGATGAGCGAGTACGGGCGCGAGCGTTGTGGGGAAGCCGTTGCGCGGCGTGAGACGGAAACCGACGCGAGGATCCTGGATTATTGCGCGGAGCACGGGCTTGATCCCGACAGGGCGGGTGATTATTCGCTGGCGGCGGTTCGCGTGCTGAAGTACACGACGCCCCCGGAGATGGAGTCCGCCTGAGGGAGTAAACAGAAATATATTTCAAATTCACAAAAAGCTGAAAGCTGCCGGGCGGCGGCCTGCGTGAGCGGGTGAGCGTGTTCCGGCGTTTTCATAAAAGGGCCATTTTACGGAGGTAAAAACTGATGGCGGAGATCAATGAATTATTGATGGCGACGTACAGGTTGAGCGATGGAGAGGAAAGCATGTCGCAGGGCTGCGTGGCGGTGCTGGATGTCACGGCGGAAGGGAATGCGAAGAACCCGGGCGGCGAAGGCGCCGGGAATATCGCGGGAGTGTTGCGCGACACTCAACTCGCTGCCGGGCGAACGGGCGCGTTCCAGGTTGCGGGCATTGCAAAGGTCCGCGTGTCCGAGTCGGTCGATATCGGCGATCTGCTGATAGTGGCGGATGTGCAGGGCAGGGTCAGGCCGAGAGGCGTGTTAAGCGATTCGGGCTGCGGGATTGTAGGCCGCGCGATAAGCGCCGCCGGAACCGCTAACTCGATGGTGAAGTGCATCCTCGGCATTCCCGAAGAAATCATTTCATAAAAAAAACGAACAGGTAGAGGTGAAGATATGAGCACACGTGGAACGATCCACATAGACAGGGCGCTTACGAATTTTTCAATGAAATACGCGAACGGCGCGATGATCGCCGACATTATCCTGCCGCGAATCGACGTGGCGAAGGACAGCGACCAGTATTTCGTGTACGGGCGTCAGGATTTCAGGGCGACGAACGACCTGAGGGCGGACAAGGCGGACACGAATTTCATCGACTCGTGGAAAATCGAATCGACTCCGACATACAACTGCGAGGAACATGCGCTCGCCGATCTCGTGAGCGACAGGGAGAGACGGAACGCCGACGCGCCGCTCTCGCCGGATTTCGATACGGACGAGAACCTGACCAACATGCTGATGCTGAACCGCGAGAAGAGGGTTGCGGACGTGCTGACCGCCGCGGCGTCTTATTCCGGTTCGGGCCATTACGTGACACTGTCCGGGACTCAGCAGTGGAACGACGCTGCGTTCGACAGCAATTCCAATGATGATGCCATCGAGGTCCGCATCGATGCGGCAAAGGAAGCGATACGCGCGGCTATCGGGCGTGACCCGAACACCGTGATCATCCCGGCTGCCGTGGCGAAGGTCGTCAAAAGGGATCCCGCCATCCGGGACCTGATCAGGTATACAGACAGCACGCTGCTGGTGAACGGTGATCTGCCGCCGACGTTATGGAACATGAAGGTACTGGTTCCGGGAAGCGTCTACGATGCTGCCGAAGAGGGCCAGAGCTTCGATGGGGCGGACGTCTGGGGCAAGCACGTCGTGGTCGCCTATGTCGCGCCGAACCCGCGCACGCCGCGCACGGTCACGCTCGGACTGACTTTCCAGAGCCAGCCGAGACAGGTCGCGAAGTGGCGTGAGGAAGGCAGAAAGAGCGACGCCATCGAGGTGTCCGAGATTCTTGTCGAAAAGACGGTCTGCGAATACTGCGGATATCTTATCCGCAACGCAATCGCGTAGATTGGCGGACGTTTTAGTTCAGCCGGGTGACGAATCTCCGCCGCCCGGCTCCTTTTTTGATGAAAAATGGTTTCATCGCGGGATTCCGGATTTGTTTATGGGAAATCCGGGTCAACGGAAAATAACGGGGTGAGGATATGTCGAGAAACAGCTATGCCAGGGATGAGCTTGTTACAAAAACGACGGGCTACCAGGTGACATTGAGCGATGATCAGAGTGTGTTGCCGACTCTGAATTATAACGCGGTCACGGGTCATTACGACGCGACGTGCTGCGTGCTGGTGCATAACGAAGTTGTGTATAAGTCGACGCCCAACGGCGACGGATCGATTGTCTCGGGCGCAGTGGCGGGCGACTGCGTTTTTGTGTGTCTCCCGTCGAACGAGACGACGCCGGAGCCGCAGGAGGTTTTCTGCCTCAGCGATATGGGGATCGACGGCAGCGAGGCGGTGGACGCCATACTGTGCGTGACTACGGGAGTGGACAGGATGACCTTTTTCTGCGCCCACTCCAACACGGCGGCGCTGATAGCGCTACTGAAGGCCGAAGGGAATTCGGTGGTTGATTTCGGGAGCGGGCAGGAGTATATCGCTTCGGTATTCACCGCGCCGCAGTCCGGGGCCGATTACGTGATCGACGCATCGGCGATAACGGGCGCGGGCGCGTCTCTCTGGGGCGGCGACGGCGCGGACGGAGAGAGGATTCTTTCGGCACAGGCGTTCGAGGCCGGGACGGGACTTGCTTCGGTTACTCCTGAAAAAGATGCGTTGCTGATCGGCGTTGCAGGCGTGTTCGAGTCGGACGGTGACGACTCGCTGCTGCTGTGCATGTTGAAGATCGACGGCGTGAATGCGTTTCCGGTGGTTTTAGTTTCGGGCGGTGGGAGTACGTATGTGCCGGTCGATGGCCGGGTACATTGCCCGGCGGGCGGCACGGCGAGGCTCGAAGTGATGAGTGAAAACGCGGACGGCGGAACGGTTCGCGCGGCCCTGGTTTATGCGGAGGTGTGACCCATGGCGTATGGCACTGTGAACGGAGTGGCTAACAACCTGATCGATTACGGGGAACTGGTGACGCAGGAAGCGATAACCGGGCAGATGGTGACGGAGTGCCGTGAGCACGCCGACGGGATAATCGACTCGCGGCTCGCGATGGTGGTGTCGATGGACGGGCTGCCGCTGGGTGAGCCGCCCGCGATCATCAACGGGGTGTCGGATGACCTGACGACGTACTTCATACTGAGGCGGGTTTTCACGGGCAGCGAGCCGAACGACTCGGAGTGGGTCGACAAGTTTTACACGAGGCCGCTGGAGTTGCTGGACAGGTTCGTGGAGAGCCCGGGCATCGCGGAGGCGGTCTCGGAGACGCTGGACTCGGTGGGGTCGAACACGGAGAACCAGGACCGGATATTCACGGTATCGCGTGAGAGCACGGGCGCGGACGGCGGAACGATGGACGAATGGTGATCGCGCGGCAATCGACTGGAGGATGAGCTATGAGTGCGGGAATGCTTGGAAAACTGGGTCTGGCGCAGGAAACCGCGTTCGGGTCGGCGGCGGCGCCCGCCGTGTTCGCGGCTGTGCGGAGCGAATCGTTTTCTATGAACAATAACCTGTTGCAGCCGTCGCGGGTTGACGGGCGCAGGAGCGCGGGGCGCGCGGTCGCCGGGCGGGTGACGGCGGACGGCGGGATCGCTATGGATTTTGTGCCGGACGGAGCCGCGCCGTGGCTCCTCAAGGGGCTGTTCGGGTCGGTGTCCAGCGGGCCGGTCGATACGGGTGTCTACGAGCATGTTTTCGGTTGTGACGAGACGGGCGGCCTGCCGAGCTTCACTGTCAGGGTGGACCAGGTGAACGGCTGCCAGGACTGGCTGGGATGCACGGTGGACAGCGCGACGCTGAGCGGCAGACCGGGCGGGCTGGTCGAGATGGATGTCGAGCTGAAGGCGCAGAGGCCTGCGACCGCGGAAAGCGTGACGGCGGTTTATTCTCAGACCCCGGCTTTCAACGCGACGCACCTGTCGTTTGCTTTCAACGGCGAACAGAGGACGGATTTCGAGAACCTGAGATTGACGATAAGAAACAATGTCGAGGGCGTGCATACTTTGAACGGCAGCAGATGGGTGTCGAAGAACGTTCCCGGCAGGTTCGAGGTTCAGGGCGCGGTTACTTTCGCGTTCGCGTCGGACGCGGACCGGCGGATGTTCTGGGGCGGCGCGGCGGCGGATACCCCGCAGGTGAGCATCGAGCCGGGCAGCCTGACTGTCTCCGCGGAACATACGTCGATCATATCGGGCGGTTACGAGTACCGGTTCGAGATCGGGCTGCCGGAGATTTATTACGCGACGGCTGCCGCGAATATCAGTGCGGCCCGGGACAGGATTCTACAGACGGTGGTGTTTTATGCCGCGTTCAACGAGGCCGGCGCGAAGATGGCGGAGCTTAAATTGCGTAACGGCGACACATCATACCCGGACCCGGCTTGAGCCGGTAACGGGGGGAAAGGAATTCGTTGTATGGATAAGCAGGCGGGGAGAGATTATTCGCTGGAAGACCTGGGGCGCGAATCGCGGTTTACCGACGGCGCGGGCCGCGAGTGGCTGATACGGGTGTTTACGCTGGGCGGGCTGGGCCGGTTTTACGCCCTGCTCGCGCGCGCATGGATGAAGCCTTCCGGGGCGGGCTGGGTGCGGTTTTTTCAGTCGGTGCTGAGGCATCCGGAGCCGGGGTTCGCGGTGAGGGCGCGGAGGCTGCTGGGGCTGCCGGATTTCAGCGCCGGGCGCATAGCGCGACGTTTGACCGCGGTGGACGCGAGGGAACTTCGCGACCGCGTGATGAGGGCGAACCTCGATATGGGCTACGACGAGTTCGCTGCCGCTTGCCTGGAATCGCTAAAAAAAAAGAGCGCCCGCAACGGCACGGATGGGGCGAAACCGCGGGCCTGATGCTGGAGCGGTTCGGGGTGGATCCGGCGCGTCTCATGTCGATGAGCGTGAGGCAGTTCAACGCGGTTTGCGATTACGCGGCGGAGCGGGCTCGGCGTGCTATGGAGGATTCGATGCTCGACGAGTTGAGGGAGTCCGTGCATGTGCTTTGAGAGGTTACCCCGGATTTCTCACAAAGAAATCCGAAAAACCGCGATAAGGCCAATCCTACTGCGCCGGGTGACATGCACAAGCTTTGCTCTGTGCATGAATCAGCAAAAATCGGTCGGTCACATACGCAACAGTATGCTCCCTCACCACTCACTTGCTGTTCCTTGAATTATCAGCCTTATCACGATTTTACACCTGCACTGGCGAGAAATGCAGGTTAAAGGACTATCGGAGGAGTGAAGAATGGCGTTTTCAATGGATACGTTGATGTCCGGGCTCGGCGATAAGCTGAGCGGAGCGGTCGAGGAAGCGATCATGAAAAAAATAATGGGCGGGGGCGGCTCGGATTTGACGAACGGGCTGTCGATGCTTGCCGGCGTTATGCCGCCGGGACTGTCGCAGGCGGTGTCGCTATTCGGCTCTTACCTAGGGTCGCGAAACAGCGGCAGGGCCGTAATGTCCGGCGTGGACCCGATATTCGGGAGTTCGCCGGTGGTCCATGGAGGCGACATGTCTGTTCTGTACGGTTCCGGGGTTTTCGAGAAAGCGGCTTTTTCGAGCCGTAACGCCGGTGGCGATGTGCTGCGGGATTTCAGCGGTTCGCGCCTCGGCGGGGAGATCAAGGTGACGGTTAAGCCGTCGCGCGAGTTCGACGCGATCTCCGAAGAGAAATGGGTGCGCTCGTCGGTTATGAACGATCTCGCGGGAATACCGCGCCGCACGAATTTCAACCACGGGTGAGTCCCGTCGACAGGAAGGGGAGTAACGAAATGAGCGGAGAGTTCGAGCTTGAGATTCATTGTGTGTGCGAGACTGCGACCGAGGCGGAAGGCGGAGGCGGAATGGTTTACGAGCTGCACGGGAGAAACGCGCTGACCGATCCGGCCCCGGTTGTGTATGTGGACGGTATGGAGCCGCTGCCGGGTGTGTGGACGTTCGATCCGGGTGATGCAGAAACATGCGCGAGGATAACTTTCGTAATCGCGCCGGGCGATGTGAAAGTGGAATGCACGTACTCATGGCTGCTGGAGCCGGGTCCGGGCGAGGAGCCGACGGTGTACGAGTTCGAGCGTGCGGTGAACGCCGCGGCGCAGATCGACGCGAACGGGCGGCGGATGGTTACGGAAAGCTGCAACCGGGTGACGGGCTGGAGCGGGGCGCTTGTGTGGCAGTACGCGACGCAGGGGTTGTGGGACGATATAAGGCGGCTCGCGGAGGGCACGCGGACCACTTTCGATATAGTCCGCGCGTCGCTCGAACCGCCGTTCGACAGGATAGAGAATCTCTATGTTACGGGATACCCGAAATTCGGCGAGACCGCCGGGGTGCCGGGCAGGACCGGCGTTGCGATAGGCGTTGTGCAGATTGAGACCGACTGATTGAAACGGAGGGGCCGGATATGGAATACAGGGACGCGGGGCTGGACGCGGAGCAGCTCGAAGCGCTGAAGGGCGCGTGGCGGAAGACGGCGTGGCGGCTGAAGATACTCAAGCCGGACGGCGCGAGACTGCCCGATGCCGCGGCGATGGAGACGGTGAAAATAGATACGGACTACGAGTATTACAACAACTACAGCCTCGACACCGACGGCGGTCGCTACGCGAAAATGGCACATGACGCAAAGCGAAACAGAACATTCGTTCTGCACAGGGAAAAATTAGGCGACGAAGAGGCTGTCGTGAGCATCATCAACCACTCGATCGGCCCGGATAATCCCGGGTACATTGAAAAGATAAATCGCGACACCGCGATCGACTGGCCGACGGAGTTGATAGGGCAAAGTGTTTACGCCTGGGACATGGATTACAATCCCGACCGCGATGAACTGGCGGTCGGGACGAACGGGATCGGAACAGCGCTGGAACCGTCGCTGCTCGTGATCAACACGGCGAAGTATGACGGGAGTCTGCGAGGGAATCTCTGCAACGAACTCGCGGACAACCCGGACTATCTGAAGGTGACGCGTCTGCACGCTCCTGCGAATGTCGTCGGCTACCAGGGCGGCTATGTGAAGTTCGTCCGTTATTACAGGGGCGCGTGGTGGACCTGGACGCGCTGCCGCGTTTGCGACGCCGGGCCGGATACGAATTATTTCTGGCAGCTCGGGCGATTCGGCGCAGCGGGCGGATACTCGTTCTTCGCGCAGTACGGATTCGCGCCTCGTTACAGTACGAATTACGGGACGGGCGAGCCGTTTTCAGAGTCGGTTTGTTTTCCCGCGCAGCCGCGTTGTGAAAAACTCCAGGACGATAACGCGACTCCGGGCAGTTCTGTGTTCTGCGATCCCGTTAACGCGCTGGATAATGTCACTGCGTTCGAGATAGAGGACATCGGGGAAAGCGGCTGCCTTCTGCTCGGGACGACGCCGTCGCGTAGCGAGGAGAACGGGTTCGGGACCGAGGCCTGCGTGTTCAGAGTGGATATCGCGACGATGCTGGATGAGCTTGAAAAGATATCCGATCCGCAACAGCAGCCGGACAGCCGGTACTCGACTTCCGTGGCGCTTGACAGCAATTATAATGACACGACGGGGATGCACGAGGCGGCGCTCGGGACTATCGAGACATCCGCGCCGGGTTATACGGGATACGTCTGCATAAAAGCGATTCAGCAGCACGAGGGCGCAGCGGCGGAATCGAACGTGAATTACTATCTTCTCGCGCAGACGGCGTCGGGCGGCACTGTGCGGCAGTTTGCGCTCGCGCCCGGGAGCAATGAGCAGACTGTCGGATACACCACGGTGTTTGCGGGCGACGGCGAGGACATACGGATCGGGATCGCGCATGCGGGTGTTTCGGAGAGCGAGTCGTTCAGGCTGAAGTGGAATATCGAGGTGTTCCCGCTGTTGTTCGGGATCCGGGAGTGTATCGGAGTTCACAGCAGCCCGGCGATTGCGGCCGAAGACGACAACGACAGGATGACGGTGTCGGGCCGGGAGTATTACGAGGCGACATGGCAGTGCGCGGAATACAACTATGTGGGCGGGAGCTGGACGTCGGTGACCGCATGCCGCTACGACGGCGAAAGCGGTGTTTATACGATGGCGATGACAGACTACCACGGGGAAGGACTCGGGCTGTGGACGCATGACGGGACGAGCCTGAAAAGATACAGGAATATCGGTTACGAGGGTGCGGATTATATCGGTGCGCTAGCGAATGCGGGCGGCGGCTATGTTGTGATGTCGGCGTGCAGCGATGAATACAATGATGTGACTGCGGTTTTTTTCAACCCTTCGCTCGGCGAGTTCGCGGAGACGGTTTACACGGCGCAGACGATTAACAGGGGACGGGCGACCGGTGTGATGTACGACAGCGGGAGAAGCAGGGTCGGGGTGTGCTCGGGTTGCACGGGTGCATCCTACGGCGAGATCCAGTTCATGAGCCCGGGCGAGTGCGACAGGGATGTGAGGGTGTGGTGGGACGGAAGTAATCCGGACGTGATTATGGGTTGCGGGGCGGGTGAGGCCGATTCGTTCGGGCAGCGGGCATCGTTTTTCGAGCCGGTGTGGTCTCAATCGAAAGGCCGTTCGAGCTACAGCTTCAGTTTCAGTGTCAGAGGGCCGGACTACCTGCCCGGCACGAGGAGCGCGTTCAACGAGAATGATGATTTTTCAGGTTCGTACTCCGCCGCGCTTGGAGACGCATCCCGAGTGATAGTCGAGCGCGGCGTGTGGATAGAGCCCGGCTGGGAGTGGATACAGGAGGGGCAGGTTTTCGTGCTGCAGACTCCGGCGTCGCTCTCCGGGGGCGAGTCCGCGATGCAGGTGACGTGCATGGGGCCGATCTCGCTGCTGGTCACCCGCGCGACTTACGACGGTTTTCACAGGCCCGAATCGACCGTGTATTCGAACGTGGCGCTCGAAAGCGACGACGACCTGGCCTTCCGCCGGTTGGACCCGGAGACGGGAAGCTGTGTTACCGACTGGAAACTCAGCCCGCTGCCGGTCGTCTGCCGCAACGGGCAGACCGTGACGGACTACACGCTGAACGCCGCATCCGGGACGGTGTTGTTCAACGACCCGCAGATGGGGGAGGCGATTACCGCTTCGTTTCAGGCATACGAGCCCGGCACGAACGAGGCCGAGGATATAATAATCTGCATTCTCACGTATCCGCAGGAACTCGGCGGCTGCGGGCTCGACGAGAGCTATATAACGCGAACTGTATCCGGCGCGGTGCTGACGACTGAAGACGGCTTTACTTATGCTTTTCCGAAAAACAAAATAAGGCTCGATGATCCGAAAAATAAGATTTACCGCAACGGTTCCGAGGTTACGCAGGGGTTCGAGTGGAACGAGCGCGAGGGCACTGTTACGTTTGATGTGTCACAGACCGGGTTCGAGATCACCGGTGACTGCGTTTATTACACGATACAGAGGAGCGGGGTGACGCTGAAGCCGATCAACCTGACGCCGCGCGAGCAGAAGAGTTCGTACGATGCGATTCAGGAAGTGTGCAGGCGCGTGGCACCGAATTACATATTCCGCGAGGGCCGCGACGGAAAGCTGGAATGCGATTATTTCACCATGAAGCAGCCCGGGGATGCGGATGTAACGATACTCGACGGGGATGTCATACTGACGTCGATCGGGTGCGATCCGGCATACGAGGGTGTGGCGACGCGTGTGCTGAGCCTCGGTTATGCCGAAGAGCAGGAACTGCCCGATCACTGCTGCGGGCGCGAGGTGATTGACGACTGGTCGGCGGAGGCGGTGTCGCGCGGCTGGATGCACATGGATACGTTCGACACGCCGGGGGTGTACTGGCATCGGGGCGCGGGGGTTCAGGAAGTTGTGGACGGCGATCCCGCGAGCGGGGCCACCTGCGGGTTCGACGGCTGGGGCGGCGATTTCGAGGGCAGGACCAAGACTGTGCAGGATGCGCTTGTCGCGTCCGGGGAAGACGGTATCCCGTGCCTGACGGTAGACATGGGAGAAGACCGTGAGGCCGGCACGATAATCATCGCGAGGCCCGCCGGGGCGGCGAACGAGGGCGACGGCGGCGCGGTTCAGCAGATGAGCGTGTGGGCTTCGCAGAGCGGTTCGGGTTTCGAGAAGCTTGTGGACCGTTTCGAGCTGGGGCCGGGCAGGAACGTGTCGTTCAGGGCGGGCACGAACTTCGACGAGGGGCTGCGTTTCAGGTACTTGAGGGTGAACATTCACAGCCTCGGGTTGTACAAGCATAAATATCACACCAACAGCCAGCTCGGGATATCCGAAATCCGGTGTTACCCGCCGCGCGTGATAATCGGCGAGGCGAGGCTCCAGGGCGAGGATCCCGGCTCGCCGCTGTACGACGGCGCGGGGTTGCTGGACAGGTACGGGATTACCACGTATGTCGCGCGGGGCGGGCAGCTCGATACCATGCTGTCGTCGCAGGAGCAGGCCGACCTGGATGCGCGGTACACTCTCGAAGAAATCGTGAGGCTGCTCTACAGCGTCGATCTGAGGTCGCCGTGGCTGCCGGGTGTGCCGGTGTTCTCGACTGTGCGGGTTGTCAACTCCGCGCTCGGGATCGATTCGACGTTTTTCGTGGAGGATCGACGGGCGGGCGCGGACGGCGACGAGTACGGCGGCACGACGCTGCCCTGATGCGGTGCCGCAGGCTTCATTTTTACCGGGAGGTAACGGGATATGCCGAGAAGAATAGTCACGAAAGAAACGAGGGTTGCGCAGATCGCGCAGGGTTTGCGGGCGGCGGATATAGATTCGTCGCTGCAGGTTGCGATACAGGGTCTCCAGGCGCAGGTCAACGCGATTCACGCCGCGCTGACCGAGATTGAGAAGAACAGGAATACCTCGCTGGACGAGACCGGTTCGGCCATAGCGACCGAGTCGTCTCCATGCCTGGTCGATCTTGAAAACCTGAGCGGGAGCGACAGGAGTATAGGCGATGTCGTGGTGTTCGACCCGTCGGCGCCGTCCGCGTTCAATGTTACGGATGTCACGGGCGACATACGGGTTGCCGGGGTTGTGTATCGTGACACGCCAGACGGGGTCACCGCGCCTGTGCCGGAGGGGGCGGTGGGCGAAATCTGCATCGGCGGCGAGGCGCGCGTGAGAGTGGATGCCTCAGCCGGGGCCGTTTTTCCGGGCGATTACCTTGTGTCGCACAGCGTGCCGGGCTTTGCGGCAAAGGCCGCGTCGCGTGATTCGCAGGGGGTGTTCGCGGTTGCGCTGGGATCGATAACCGATGGCACGGGCGTTGTCGACGCGATAGTTGTCGTCGACAACCTCGCGCTTGCGGAAACGGTTCGTTCGCTGCGGGATTTCGATGTGTCGCTGTTCCGGCGCGACGGCTATTACCGGCCTGATTACGACGATGACGGAACGGCTACGGGTTTTTCCGGCGTTGTGGCAGGGGCCGGGCTGTGGGACTCGCCCGTCATGAGCACGCTGGTGGGGCGGTGGAACTACTTCTTCAGCACGGGCGCGCAGGTGACCGGGTGTGTTCATTCGGTTTACGGGGCCGACGGCGACCCGGTTGCGACGGTGACGCGGGCGGTAGCTTATCAGCAAAATAGAATAGCGGGAATAATATCTGAAATATCGTGAGGTGAAGAAATGTTTGTGATAGCCCAGGTGCAGGAGATAAGGAACAATCTCGAACGGCTGCTCGGGCGGGTAAGAGTGACGGACGGAGACAATAACATGCCGGCGATGGACGCCCCGGAGCGCGCCGGGTGGATGCGGCAGAAGCAGAACGCGCCCGACGCGCAGGGCATGCTCAACCCGTCTGTTTCAATCACATGGACGGGCGGCAGCCCGACGGGGATAGAAATGACGGCGGGCGGCGTGACGTATTCCAGAACGCTTGGATGGAGCGGCGGAACGCTCGTGTCGGTCAGTGAATGGACGCATGGCGAATAAACCGGAAGGGGTAGCGTAATGGCAAATTCATACGATGCGGTCGGGCAGTATTTCGACCTGGACACGGATACCGATATCGACGGGCTAAACACGCTGAAAGGGTCCGATCCGGGACAGGGCGACACCGTTTACGTTTCCGAAGGCGCACGGCTGACGGTTAACCGCGACGCGGACATGCTGACCGCGTATCTCGGCGACAACTACGGCGGCACCGCTTCGGTGAAGACCGGTCATCTTGAAATATCGGCGGGCGCGACTCTGACTTTTTACACGACGACCCTGCACGGCGGGCTGGGCGGCGAGGGCTCGACATCCACGGTTACGCTGTCGGGAACCGGCGACGCGAACCGCGCGGGACTGGTCTGCGCGACCAATGACAAATGCACTAATTACAACATACTAAACTGCCGGATACAGTCCGACTGGGGATTGCTGCAGGGCGTTTACACGATTTATTTCGGCGCGGCGCACTGTTTCAGAAACACGCTGTTCGACAATGTGAACCGCGGCTGCTCGTTCGTAAACGGTTACAGCAAGCCCGAATCACTCGACGGCTGCGAGTTCCGCGGCTGCGTTTTTTCGATATACGACACAACGACGACCGCGCCGATGGGGTGGGGCGATTTTTTCGCCGAAAATGAGATCAAGCTTACAGGTAACGCGAACGGCGCGTCGCAGATCTCGATGTCGTTCTGCTGGAGCGGGAACTATTTGTACCAGAAGCAGGCGTCGGGCTCGATCCGGACAGCGCCGGCATGGGACACTACTTCCGGTGTACAGTCGCTTACCCCGAACGGCAACGCGACGCTGACGGCATCGTGGAACACGGCGTCGCACGCATCCGGCGCGGATGTTTCTTACAGGATTTACATACGAAACGGGGCGGCACCCGACGAGTTCGGCGTATCGTCGTCGTATTACCTTGCAGAAACTCCGGCCGAGTCGTTTATCATCGCGGGCGGCCCCGGCGGGCAGCAGCTTACCGCGGGCGATGAATACTATGTTACCGTTCGTGCCGCCACCGCGCTTGGAGGAGAAGACGCCAACACGGTCAGCCTGAGAGAGGAAGTCTCCGGCGGATCGGATGAACGGATCGAAAGGATAGACGGCGTGACGCAGGTCCTTCTCGCGCTCGCGCTGTCGGCATGAGGAGGTGGGAAATGAGCTGTTTTTACAGGGTTGCCGCAAAGCCGGCGGAGAGGGACGGGGTTGAAGTCCTTGTCCCGGATGTGGCCGCGGCTTACAGGGTGATCAGGCCTTATCGCGAGTGGGACGGATGCTTTATCGTCGAGGTGGAATCGGCGCTCGCGGACGGTGAATATGCGGAGCAGGTCACGGAAACGCATCCCGCGGTTTCGACCCATCTGGGATGGTGGGCCGCGAATCCCGGGCAGGATCCCGGCTGGGAGCAACCGGCATGAGGGGAGAGATGAACATGACGGGAATAAATGGATTGAACAGGGACATCGAGTGGATAAAGGAAACGCTCGGGCGGATCGAGAAGCGGTTCGACGATATGGACGCGCGGTGTGTGTGCAGGCATCACGAGATCGACCGCGAGATAGCCGCGCTGAAGGTCCGCGCCGGTTTGTACGGAGCGCTGGCGGGCGCCGCGCCCGCTGTTGTGGGAGTGCTGATGCTTCTGTTGAGGCATGTATGAGGGGGGTTGTTATGGATATGCGGGTGAGTCCGCATTTTGCGCGGGGAGAGTTCGCGTGCCGTTGCGGGTGCGGGTTCGCCGAAGCCGCGCCGGCGCTGATATATGTGCTTGAATGCGTGCGGGAGCGGTTCGGGCGGGCTGTGACTATCAACTCCGGTTGCCGTTGCGAGACGCACAACCGCGCGGTCGGCGGCACGGACGGAAGCTGTCACCTGAGAGGGCTGGCCGCGGACATAACGGTGCGCGGCGTTGAGCCTGCGCTGGTCGCGGATTACTGCGAGTCGCTCGTTCTGGAACGCGGCGGGGTGGGGCGGTACGCCGGATTCACGCACGTGGATGTGCGCGGCGCGCGCGCCCGGTGGAGCGGTTGAGCCGCTTTAACCTGAAACGAAACAAAAATCCTGAATTAAAACAAGATGAACGAGGAGGCTTTTAAAATGGAAAGCATAACGATTGGTGACGTGGCGGCGGCGTTGATGGTGCTGCTGTATATTGCTAAAAAGGGACTGGAAATAAGCGGATGGGCGAGGGGCGCGATGATAGCGGATGAACTGCGTGCCGCGCTCGAAGGCGCAGCGGATTTCATCGCGCTCGCGCGTGCGGGCGACGTTGTGAGCGTGGACCGCGCGTCGGAGATCGCCGCGGCGCAGGTTCGCGGGCTGGAAGCGGCCGATGTTAAACCGATAGTTCAGGCGCTCGCGGAAAAGGCGGCCGGAACCCACTACGGCGTAACCGTCAGCATGGACGGTGACGGCAACATCAGCGTCGATCCCACCGGCCTCGCCTCGAAACTCACAAGAAAAGCCGGCAAATGGCTGAAAAAAGTTTTTTGATATGTTGTTGCGAGCCCGGAGTTGTAAACCGGGCTTTTCTCTTTTTAGAACATAAAATGATATGCCTGTAGTCAAACATAATATGATGTGGTAAGATTGTGAAAAACATCGAAAGCACATAAATCCTTGCTTGACGAAATATAACTTGAAGGTTATATTATGGAATTTAAGGGGAAGACAGTATACTCAACAGTTGAGATTAAATCAGGAGGAAAACATAGGATTCATGCCCTGAAAAAGAACGACAAATGTGAAGTGTTGTTTCTTCTGGCGGACTGGAAAAAGAAGTATAAAAAAGAAAGCAAAATACTATCAAGACATTTAGACAGAACGGCAGAGTTAGGAATTACACGGAATGAAACCCAGTTCAAAAAGGTAAGAAAATCAGGGATTTATGAATTCAAGGCGGGAAAACTGAGACTGTTTTGCTGTTTTGAGGGAGAGAATATCATATTGCTGACTAATGGGCTTGTTAAATCCGGACGACAGGAACAGAGCAGGCAGATAGATAAAGCCGAAAGACTAATGAATGAATTCAGGGCATATAAGAAGAGATGCTAAGGGGATTTAATATGAAAGATGAAGACAGAGTGAAAAGACTTTTTGAGGGTCTGGATGATGATCCCGAGTATATTGCTGCTGCGCTGATGATTGAAATAAACGAAGTTCTGTATGTAAGAATGAAAGAAATAGGCCTGTCTCAAAAAGAGCTTGCAAAAAGGATAGGAAAGTCACAGCCTTATGTGTCAAGGATTCTGAACAACGGTACAAATATGACTTTGCTTACCCTCGCAAAATTTGCCGCAGCACTTGAGATGGAAGTATATCCGCCTGTATTTGTAAGCAAGGATCACAGGGTGATATTGAACACTGAATTGCCAAATATTGAATACAGATTGCGATCGGAAGGAGTGCCTCGCAGGTTGGTAGAGCCTGATGAAGAAGGCATAAACAAGATTTGTAGTTTTTCTCGTGGTGCAAAATGCAATGCGGAAAATGTTGACCTTGTAAAAGTTACAAATCCAGGAAAAAAGGATAAGAATAAAGATGAGCAAATCTTATCTATCGCTTGAACATTACTGGTTCGATTTTATTGAAATAAGAAGCAGAATGAATTGTGATCCTGTTAAAGAAATGCTTAAAGACGATTATGATCACAGCATAGGATTTGATATGCATAGAATTGATGAACACAATACCTTTATGATTCCTTTGAGAATTGAATTCAAATGGAAAAAAGCCACCAATTCGCCATATGAATTAATTGATATAGGACTGTGCGGTGTGTTTTCACTTCCGGAAGAAATGGAAGAGGAAGCAGCAAGAAAATATGTTCCACTCCTTTGCCTGACTAATCTTTACGGGATAGCGAGAGGTGTCATTTCTCAAATGACGGCTAATTTCCCGTTCGGGCCATTTCTAATGCCATTGATAAACATGAATGATGTTGTTGAAAATGCAATTAAGAACAAGTCGGAAGAACAGGCTGAAAAGAAGGGGAAAAGCACAGGCAAAAGAAGTGTAACTACAGGAGCGAAATCAGTGAAAAAGAAGAAGTGATAAAAACGATATGAATGCTGTCAACAAAAGCCGCCGGGCGGGTTGCCCGGCGGCTTTTTTGTTTGTCTGCGCCGTCCCGGAATCTGGTGCGAATCCGGGCTTATTATCATAGCTGTCCCGGTTGAGGATCAGCGTTTGCTGTACGAGTGTTTCAGCGGCTGTTCGGATTCGACGGCTACGCGCAGGTTGAATTCTCCCCAGTCCTGGTCTGCCTTGACGAGCAGCAGGTTGGCGCCCGGCTTCAGCGTAACGGAAATCTTTGACTGTTCCTGTTCCATCCGGTTCGAAGTCCTCCCGATATTTTCGCCGTTAAGCCAGAACGTAGCAGCGTTTTCGGCATTGACATACAGCTTCGCGCTCTGCTCCGTTTTAGAATAGATATAGGTGGCGGCGAAAACGCTGATGTTGTCGCTGATAAACATCTTCTGAAGATCCACTACACCGTCCTTCATTTTCTTGGCGTGTTTTGCTTTCACGCCCTGTCCGCCGACGCCTTCGTAGGTTTTATCCATATCGGGATAGAAAGAGCCGAAAGCCGTCTCGGGGAAAGTGGTTTTGGTGAACGGGCCGATAAGATTCCATTTCTCGATATAGCTGGGCCGTTTGAGGATATCTTTACTGAACGAGAATTCCTTGCCGTTGATTTTGAAGTCCACTTTCGCGACGCGGCGCGATGGGATACCGAGCGATGGCGGCTCCGCAAGCCCGTCTCCATTCGGGAACAGATATGCGCCGGAGGCATCGATTTTCCGCCTTCCGGATTCGATTTCAACCACATTGTCGCCCGACACGTCCAGGACGGTTATGTTGAACCGGTCTTCATCTATCACCCCCGGGCGCGCATAGAAGTACACCCGGTCATTTTCCTCATAAAGATACAGACCTTCGTTTTTACTCATGAGCGCAATACCGCCGACGGCCAGCAGTGTTTCCGTAAGCTGCGCTTTTTCTTCCTCGCCGGCTTTCGCGACTCCGCGCAGAATTGAGCTCGCGCGCCTGTCCGCCGATACCAGCGTCATAACTTTGGGTTCAACGGCAACCGCGCTGATCCTTACAACCGTTTCGCTGCCGACCGGTCGTTTCGGAACCCGCACCACGTTTGTCAGCGCTTCTTCATCGTATTCCGCCGCCGCGTCTTTTCCGTCGATCGAAGCGGCATCCGCTTTCGAGGTGACGGGCAGTTGAACGGTGATCTCGCGCTCGCGGAGCATTCCCTTGTAATCGCCTTCCGCCGGCGCGACCGTGACGGTGTAATTATCGCCGTCGCGCGCGCAAGTCAGCTTCGTCGTGGCGTATTCGCCGCGCTCGTAGCCCGAGCCGTCGCCGTCGTCCTCATACAGAGTGAACGAATAAGAGGAACCGTCCTCGCCCGGATAGCAGCGGACAACGAGATTGTTCAGCGGAGCGGTGCCCATGCGCGGGGTGTACTCCTGTGTCGGAATCGGAACCCCGCCGCGCACGTAAAGCGGCGTCTCGTAGATATCCGCCGCCACGACAGCCTCGGTGTCGCCGTCGTAGCGTTCGCCTGTGAACATGTTGTACCACAGCCCCTCGGGGAACCAGACGGTCTGGATTCCCACGCGGTCCGGCCCGACACCCGGCGTGACGATTGGGGCGGCCAGCATTGCGTCTCCGAACAGGTACTGCTGCGGGTTGCGGTAAGACTTCTCGTTCTCCGGGTATTCGAGGTACATCGGCCTGTTGAGCGGAATTGACTCGCTGTAGCCCTGCCACACGCTCGAATAGATGTACGGGAATATGCGCGATCGCAACCTGAATGATATGCGGGCCGATTTTTCGGACCATTCCGGGTATTTCCATGGCCGGCGGTCCTGCTCCGGCGACCGTGTCGAGTGAAGCCTGAGAGCTGCTGTCGTCGCGCCGAACTGGATCCAGCGCGTGTATGATTCCTTGTTGCGGGGCCCCATGTGCCCGCCGATATCATGCGACCAGTAGAAACAGCCGATATTGCCCGCCGTCGCGGTGAATGGAACCTCGAACGCCAGCATCGACCAGAAAGTGAACGCATCGCCGGAAAAATGGATCGGGTGCCGGTGGTCGCCCCAGCCCGACCAGCGGCTGAACGATGTCGGGCGCAACCCTGTCCGGCCCGTATGCCTCGTGTAGTATTCGTTAAGCCACGACAGGTTCGTCAGGTCGGGAATGCTTCGCGTGAACGGGTACTGCTGCCAGTCCAGCCACCAGAAATCAACACCCTTGTCTTCCAGCGGAACATGCGTGTACTTGAACATCGTATCCAGGTATTTCTTATCGCCCACATCGTAAAGCAGCGGCGGATCGTTCTCGCTTTTTCCCATCGCCTTCATGAAATCGGCATACATGTCCTCGTGTTTCCCGACGCCGTCCGCCGGGTGAACATTCAGCGTTACATGCAGGCCCTGCCCGTGGAACCAGTCCATCAGATCCTCGAAATCCGGGAGCAGCTTCCTGTTGATCGACCATCCCGTCCAGCCGTCTTTGTGCCAGTCCATGTCCAGAACCATCACATCGAGCGGGAAACCTTTTTTATCGTATTCTCCGACTATCTTGCGGTAATCGTCAGACGTATACGGCCAGTAGCGCGAATACCATGAGCCGAGCGTGTATTTACGCGGCATCGGCACGCGGCCCCCGATCTCCGTCAGCGCGCGCAGACCCGCCTTGAGGTCGGTTCCATACCCGAACAGGTACCAGTCCGTCCCCGCGTCCTTCGGGCGCGACTCCACCCAGCCGTCTTTCAGCAGGTGGCCGCGCGAGTCGTCCATCAGGTACCAGCCGGCGCGTGACAGCACACCGTCGCCCAGGTCGCAAGGCTCGCCGACGCCGTCCACCGTTCGGATCGTGCCGCCGAGGTTGCCGGTATTCTTCATTCCCGGCGTCCAGTTTATCCTGTCGCGTCCCTGCTTGATGAATGCCTGGAGATTGGTGCTGTTGAACGGCTCGCCGTTTGGAGAATACACCAGCAGGATGCTGCCGGTGTCGATGAACATCGAACCCTCGCGCGACGCATACGTGAAATCGCTGTAATCCGAATCGCGGTTAGCCGCGAAATATGACGGCGCATCTATGAACTTGAATTTGCCTGAATATTCCATCCTGATGCAGTTCTTCGAGACCACCGTAAACCTCGCGTTGCCGATCTCGATGACATTGCTCTTTTCCGCAATCGCTCCCGCGCATGCCATTATCATCACCGCCGCTGCTGAAATTATTAATGTTGAAATTCTTACCCGGGTCGAGTCCATCTTCGCCCCTCCCTCGAAATTAATGGTACTGATTATATAGCGAATCCGCCCCGCGTGTCATGTAATAGGTTTTCAACGTGACGCACCACGTGCTTCAACCGGATTTTCAAGGATAATCACTGTGATGTGTGGTCGGCTGAAACGCGAGTGTTTTTCCCGGATTCCCTTTTGCGGACGGCGTAATGACAGCCGGGTGCGTGACACCGGAACGGCGACGATTCAGGCTGGCGCGGGGTATTCGGTCAGCAGCAGCCTGTAAGGCGGCTCGTCTTCCTCGATGCCCGGGAACCTGCCTGTTTTTTCAAGGAAAATATTGTCCGTGAAATCGTCGTTGACCGCGGACACCTCGCCCGCGAGCACTCGCCCGCTACCTTCCATTGCGTGGAACGAGTGATACAGCAGGGTGGGCACGGTCACGCTCTCGCCGGGGCGGAGAACTATTTCCGAGCCGGCGGCGAAACTTTTTTTCACCCCGTCGATCGAGACGGTGACTTCTGTGTCGTCCAGCCCGGCATCCGGGGTCGAGTTGTAAACTTTCATCACAAGCTCGCCACCGGCCCTGTTGATGATGTCCTCCGTCTTCGACCTGTGAAAGTGCATCGGGGTGAGCTGGTTCTCTTCGATCACCATTATCTTTTCCGCGTAGGGTTTCCTGTTCGCGGGGTCGGAGTAGTTCCCGTTCCTGAGACAGAAAAGGACAAGCCCCATATTGTTGAAATCGCCGCCGCCGAAATCGGACACGTCCCAGCCGATCTGGTTCCGCCGCAGCTCGTCCGCCTCGGCTCCTTTTCGCGCCCATTCTTCCGGGGTCCAGCGCGCGAACGGAGGCAGCCTGAATCCGCATTCATCCATAAAAGCTTCCGCCCTGCGGATTATTCCGTTGATCTCTGATCTTTTCATGTCGTGTTCCCCCTCAGGAAGCCGGCCGGGTTCTTCATGCCGGGCCGTTGTGCCCTTGATCAATTATAATTGAAATTCAACATTTCCGTTGCATCGCCCGTCACAATTCGTTTGTATCAATGGAAGACTGAATTGTCCGATGATATAATCTTTCCTGATATGTCATAACCAGGTCATTTGACGGGAAGGTACAAATCATGGCTATGAAACTTAATTTCGATGTTGATAAGCTGGGTCCCTGTAAAATAAGCTCGCCTTTGCAGTCGTCGCATTTTGTTGGAGATGACGAGAGAATTCTGTATGACATAACGATGAAGGGGTTCCGGAAGGCGAAAAAGCTGAAAGGCGAGCCGCTGTCGTTCGAGGTCTCCGGCCCGAGGAGCAAAATATACTTCGATCCGATGAAAACAAGGGTGGGGATAGTGACATGCGGCGGTCTCTGCCCGGGAATAAATGATGTTATACGCGGGCTGGTAATGGAACTCTGGTACATGTACGGTGTCAGAAATATAGTAGGGTTCAAGTACGGCTATCAGGGCATGAGTTCGAACTACTGCCATGAGCCGATGGAGATGAACCCGGAGATGGTGTCCGAGATACACAGGCAGGGGGGCAGCATGCTGTCGTCCTCGCGGGGTCCGCAGGATCTCGACGATATGCTGGACAATCTCGAACGGATGAACGTGAGCATACTGTTCGCGATCGGGGGCGACGGGACGCAGCGGGGCGCGCTGGCGATACACGAGGCGGCAAAGAAAAGGAATTACAAGCTGGCGGTGGTGGGCATCCCGAAAACGATAGACAACGACCTGTGCTTCATCGAGAAATCGTTCGGGTTCGAGACCGCGTTCAGCGCGGCGTCGGAGTCGATTGTAAGCGCGCACAACGAGGCGAAAGGCGCTCCGAACGGGATAGGGCTGGTGAAGCTGATGGGCAGGAATTCAGGCTTCATCGCGGCGAACGCCGCGCTGGCCATGAGCTATGTGAATATCGTGCTGATACCGGAAGTTCCGTTCAAGCTCGAAGGCGGCAACGGACTGCTCAAGTATGTTGAAAAGAGACTGCTGAACCGCAAGCATGCGGTGATCGTTCTGGCGGAAGGAGCGGGGCAGGAACTCATGGAAACGAAAGGGCACAGGAAACAGAAAGATGCGTCGGGGAACCTGAGGCTGATGGACATAGGGCTGTTCCTGAAGGACCAGTTTAATGAATATTTTAAAAATATCGGGATGGAAGCGAACATTAAGTACATAGACCCGAGTTATATTATCAGGAGCATACCCGCGAACCCGTCGGACAGCGTTTATTGCATGCTGCTTGCGCAGAACGCGGTGCATGCGGCGATGGCGGGGAGGTCCGGGATGGTAGTGGGCCAGTGGAACAATACCTTCACGGATATTCCGATTAAAATGGCGACCATGGAGCGTAATGAAATTGATCCTGAAAGCCAGTTCTGGAACAATGTGCTGGAGGCGACCGGGCAGCCGTCGCATTTCGAATGAAGAGACCGTGCCGACCGGAACGAACTTGATTTTGATGAATATAGTCGGTATAAAATGACTGAGTTGGACAGATTTTCAGCTTTATATGAAAGGAAACGGACTTTCGAGTAATTGATTTAAAAGCAATACCGTTCAGTATTGTGTTTAAAGGCATCGAGGAGGCTGGTTTGAAATTTAATTCGAGAGCATTACAAGTAATTTTGATCGCGGCGTGTTTCGTGGCGTTTGCAGCCGCGGACGCGGGAGCGGTGCTTTTGCCCGGGCAGGACATCGGGACGTTCAAAGTGGAAAAGGACGGCGGCGGGGAAGTTGACCTCGGCTACGTCGGTCATCCCTATGTGCTCTGTTTCTTTGTCGCGGGTCGCTCCGAGGACGGTGATGAGCTCGAATACCTCAGGGACATGCTTAAAAACAAGAAGTTCAGAGATTACGAAATGATAATGATAACGCGGGGCAAGGATGACAGGGAGAAAACGCTCGCGCGTGATTTTATGAAGAAAAGAAACATAAAGGGTACGTTGCTGTTCGATTCGAAATCGCTTGTGGCGCGACGGCTCGGCACGTTACAGTTTCCGTCATTTTTTATAGTGGACGGCGACGGGGCGCTCCAGTCGATAGGCCTGAACTCGGTGAACAGTACTTTGAGAAAACGGACGTTCGAAGAGTTTCTCGCCATGGTTGCCGACGGGAAGACGATACCGTTCATAGACATGATACCGATGAACGAAGCGAGCAAGGAGGCAAACGCTCTGATCGGGAAAAAAGCGCCTGATTTCGGGATCCCGGACCAGAACGGGGAGATGCACAGCCTGTCGGATTACAGGGGCAAAAACTTGATATTAATGTACTGGGGACTGGATTGCCCGCATTGCAGGCGTGAACTCCCGAAGATGGAGAATTTTTATAAGAATAACGAAGCCGGCTACAACGTGAAGATATTATCGGTTACCCGGACGGGCAATGACGCGAACAAGAAGAGATTGAAAGAACTGATAATGCAGAACATGCTGACGTTCCCGGTGCTGGAGGATGCCGCCGGAAAGGTTATGGTCGATTATGGAGTTAAATTCGTTCCGGCTATATACTTTATTAACGAAAAAGGGGTCGTTGTGGATTTCCTTTCCGGAGAAGCAGCGTATTTCTCCCAGGTATACCACTCGATATTTACCGACCCGATGAGGCTTGGTTCATGACAGTTACCTCTTATGATATGAGAGGAGAGAGAGACGATGAGGACATTTAAGATAATTTTCTATAAATCCGAAAAGGGCGAACTGGTAAAAGCGCAGGAAGTGTTCAGGCTCGCCAACTCGATCAACGAGCTTGTCGAAGCGCCGCCTCAGGAATTTTTCGATATGCTCGACGATTATTTCCCGCTTCACGGCTGGGCCGAAATCGAGGAGCGGCGCGCAACGATCTTCGTGATATTCACGAAGCGCAAAGCCAACCTCCAGGATATCGACCGGAAAGACTTCAAAGAATGGCTGGAATCTGTCAATCCGTCCGATCTGTCGGAATCGACATAGCCCTGCCGTCATTCCTGCATGTTGTCGGCAGGAATCCAGGAAAAGACGGTTCCACTTCAGCGAAAACATCCCATGTAGATCACCTGTAAAGTCGGGATTGCCGCGTCGCTCGACATGCGACAGGCATGTCTCACTCCTCGCAATGACATGACAGAAGATACATTAAGGTATTTTCAAGATTGAGCCGTCCACGAAGTGAGAACGTAAAAGGACAAAGAGCGGCCTGGGCCGCCCGAGCAATGACAGAACAAAAGGTACACTAAGGTGTATTCACGCAAACAATCTGTCCACGAAGAAAGCACATAAGAGGACAAAAAGCAGGCTGGCCTGTTTATCGCTCCCATCGTCCGCGGTGGGAGCGTGGATCGCGGCGATGAATCGCCGCTCCGGTCAGGACTGAGCCGGTAATGAATTCCCGGCTATGAAAGCGAAAATGAATTTTCTCACTCCAAATTAAATACACTTACAGCAACAGGGTTTTCATGCACAAAGAACTGCGCTTTGTACATGGCACACCGGATAATATTTTCGCATTTGCAACATTCATCGTTGCGACACAGAGCATCGTAACGAGAACAATACCCTGTCAACTCTAATGTTGTCATCCCTGAATGTCTTTGTCAGGGATCCAGTCTTTTCTTTATATGCCTGCCTGAGGAACGGCGCACAGTCGGGAATGCCGCGTCGCTCGCCGGGCGACAGGCCCGGCTCCCTCCTCGCAATGACAGCGGCCAAGGATACACAAGTGTGTTTTTAAGTTTGAGCTGTCCACGAAGTGAGAACGTAAAAGGACAAAGAGCGGCCTGGGCCGCCCGAGCAATGACAGACCAAGAAACACTAAGGTGTATTCACGCAAACAATCTGTCCACGAAGAAAGCACATAAGAGGACAAAAAGCAGGCGGTGCCTGCCTGCCCGGGCCGTTAGGTGGTGCGTGCTCTTTGAAATTTTAACTGTTCCCGAAAAAAGCGGCGGGCGGCAGCCATGTTGAATCTAAATGTTTATACCCTTTTAGAACAAAGGGCTCAGATATCAGAAATTGACAGTCACCTGTTCGCCTGCTCCGCCGGGTAGTTCGATGGTGTAAAGGTCGTTGCCTGCCGGTTTCCACGAGAGCGCCCCGGTTTTTCCCGCATTGGCGGCGGTCGGCGCGGTCTCGCTGTAGATGAGCAGCTTTGTCTCCGACGCCTGCGGGCCGTTAAGCTCGATGGTCATGCCGGATTCGGTGTCCGACCATGATGCTATGCGGTCGCCGGACGCGGTGACGTACTTGCCGGCGTCTCCGATAAGCGCGCGGCCCTGTTCACTGAGCGGCGCGAGCACGAGGTACTCGTGGTAGGAATGCGGCAGCTTCGCCTTGTACGTGAAATCTTCGGTGAGCTTTTTCGCGCGGCCGCGCTTGAAATCGTATAGCACGTAGTCGCCGGTGAGCGGGATGTCGGAGCGGTTGAATTCAAGCTTCACATTCCCCGCGAGCATGAGCTGGTTGATGTTGAGCGCGAGCACGTAATACCAGGTGCGGTCGGAAACTTTCGATTGAGAATAGGCGACAAGCGGAATCTGTTCGTCGTAGGGATCTTTGTAATACATCGCGTCGATCGGGATGAGCGGCCTGTCGGGTTTGACGAGGCTGCCTTCCTCGTCGGCCATCAGCATTACGATCGGCCTGTAGACGTCGCCGATCCTGTCGCCGATTCCGACCGGCCCGGCGCTGAGTATGCTCAGCAGCGCGTTCTGGTGGTTGTACGGCTCGAAGATGTGGGCGTCCTCCTCGAACTTGTCGTTCTTGTCGCCGGAGTACGTGTAGTTTTTTTCCTCGATAACGCTGTCGAATTCCCTGTCCGGCGGGTTGGTGATGAAAACGTCTTTATAAGGGTATGCGCCCACGGCGGCGATCATCGGCGAAGTGTAGACGTGTTCCCACCAGAGGTGGTGCGACGTGCCGCGGATGTGGCCGTCGTAGTCGCCGGAGCTTCGTATATTGGAAACGTTCTGGAGCTTTGTCGATTCGAAATAGAACAGGATGGTCGGCATGCAGTACTGGATGTCGATCTCGCGTTCCGCCATCGCGTCGTTCATGTTCCTGAGCCATGCGCTCGCGAGTCCGGGGTCTCTGCGCATCGCGTTCACGCGGAACACCTGGGTGCCGAGCCAGTCCTGCTCGTACATCACGCCGTCCCATTTTTTGAGGTTTTCCGCCCAGTGGTCGAACACCTGCCTGTCGAGCGGCTGGACCCCGCCGTGGTCGCGCGCCGCCGGGCCGGAACCCTGTCCCTTCTGGTTGAGGTTTTCCGCCTCTTCAAGCGACGTGTCGCGCACGAAAGGCATGGTTTGCTGGTAGACGGTATCGGTGGCGAAGTACCTGTTGTGGAACGTGAGGGGCATCCCGAGTTTTTTCTGGAACGATTCCAGCCCGTCCGGGAACATGTCCTCGTTCGGCTCCCAGCGGAGCAGTCCGTTGTCGATTTCGGATTTCGGGTACCACCATGAATCGAGCTGGATGTGGCGCACCGGGATCTTTTCACCGCGCAGGTAATCGGCGAGATCGAGCAGGGTGGTTTCGTAGTTTTTACCCGGCTCGGTGCGGTAGTAGTAGTACGCCCCGTTGTCTGTCCAGTACCCGAGGTACTTGATGAAGAAAGTGGCGTCGCGCGCGACCTGTTTTTTGCCGCCCTCGGCGAGCAGCCTGTCGCCGAACGAGTCGATCGCCGCGTTGATGCCCTCGTTGTTGAAATGCAGGATGCTCTGCGTGATGTGCCCCTCTTCGAGTCTTTCCAGCTCACCGTTCAGACCCACCGCCACCGCGGGTCCGAAGCCCGCGTCCGTAAGGTCGAGCCCACGCACGACGCGGATCATGTAATCGCCGAACGATGAGAGAATGCCCGTCCTGCCCGCCTCGTCGAAAACCATCACCGGCATGATTATTTGATCTTTCCACGCCGAGAGCGTTTTCGCCACGTTTTTCCCGAGCCGGGGCTGCGGCCAGATGCGGTAATTGTAGCCGAACAGGTTCTTGCCGGACCCGCTGTCGTCCGCGACGAAAACGGGGAAGTTCAGCGAAGTGTCCGCGAACTCGAAAGTCTTTTCCGCCTCGAAGCCGTCGGGGAAAGTTTGCAGGAACTGAACCTGCGGGATATCGGCGTAAACCCTGAACTCGGTCTCGAACGGGAAGCCCTGAGCGTCCCACGTGAGCAGCACCGCCTTGAAGGGGCCGGACGAATCCTCGCCGTTGCCGGTGGCGTTGCTCAGCACTTTCATCTGTCCGGAAGGCGAGCCGTCCGGCTTGATGTTGAGAAGCATCTCGTCGTGAAGCCGCATCGCGACAATCCCTTCGCCGATCCATTTTTCGCCGTTGAAGCTGATTTTATACGCGCCGGTCTCGAGAGATATCTCCAGCTTGAGGCCGAAGCGGTTTTCGAGTGTCGCCGATCCGGCTGAAGTGGTTGATGTGACGGACGTATCGCTGTTCTGTTTGTTTGACGATCCGCAGGAAACCGCTGCGAGCACGGTGACCGCGAGAATTATTGACAGGATTGCAGATTTTATCGCTGAACGTTTCATGGCAAACTCTCCTTGTTATGTTTCCGCATAGATTATATTATTCTTAACTGTAGATTGCACTATGAAAATCAAGCAGGAGAAAACGGGGAGAGCGATATGAAAAGATTGCTGAGGGTAGCAACTCTGATGTTGTTGATAATATTCACGGGCGCCGCCGCAATGGCGGCACAGGGCGCGGCGCTGGAGTGGAGCGAGCTGCCTGAGCTGCCGCCCGCGCCGGGTCAATCGAGCCAGATCGGGCTTGCGGGTCCGTATGCCGGGGTTCACAACGACGCGCTGCTGGTGGCGGGAGGCGCAAATTTCCCGGACGCGCTGCCGTGGTTCGGAGGAAAAAAGGTCTGGTGGGATGACATATATGTGCTCGTGAAAGCGGAAGACGGCGGTTATGAGTGGATAACTGATCCGTCGTTCAAGCTGCCGTTGCCGATCGCGTACGGGGCCTCGTTCAGCACGCCGGAGGGCGTGGTTTGCGCGGGCGGATGCGACGGGCAGAAGTGTTACCGCGACGTGTTTCTGCTGAAGTGGGACCCGGAGAGCAGGAAAGTGGAAATAGACAAGCTGCCGTCGATGCCGGAGCCGATGGGCTTCATGGCATTCGCCGGGAAAGACGGCGTGCTGTACATCACCGGCGGCCAGAAGACAATGAAAGACGCCGCTGCGACGGATAAGTTCTGGGCGCTGGATATGAAAAAGAAAGGCGGGCCGGGGTTCGACTGGGAGGAGTTGCCGCCGGTGCCGGGGCCGGGGAGAATCCTGCCGGTAACCGCGGCGCAGAGCACCGGCGCGGGCGACGCGCTTTTCGTGTTCGGGGGGCGCACGTTCGGGCCGGGCGTCGATGTGAAGCCGCTCGTGGACGGGTACAAATACAATTTTTCAAACGGCGAGTGGTCGATTCTCGATGACGTGGAGATCGACGAGAACCCGCGCTGCTTCATGTCGGGCACCGGGATCGATTCCGGCGCGAATCATATCCTCGTGTTCGGCGGCGACGACGGCGTGCTGTTCATGGAGCTTGCGGGTTACGAAAAGAAGATTAAGGAAGCGACGGCAGCGGGCGATACGAAAACCGCCGAAGAGTTCAGGGCTAAACTGATCGAGACGCAGGGCGCGCATCCCGGTTTCAGCCGTGATATCCTCGCGTACCACACGATAACGAACACCTGGGCGAAGGTTGGCGAGCTGCCGGAAGGCAGCCATGTAACCACTGCGGCGATCCACTGGGGCGACTCGATAGTCATACCGACCGGCGAGATAAGGCCGGGGGTGCGGACGCCGGTGATACTGAAGGGTGACGCGCCGGCCGCGAACGAGTTCGGGCTGGTGAATTACATCGTGCTGGGCGGATACCTCGCCGCGCTGGTCGGGATGGGGTTCTACTTCTCGAAGCGCGAGAAGAGCACTGACGATTTCTTCAAGGCCGGCGGGCGCATCCCGTGGTGGGCGGCGGGCCTGAGCATATTCGGGACGAGCCTGAGCGCGATTACGTTCATGGCCATCCCTGCGAAAACGTTTGCGACGGACTGGCGGTACTTTTTTATGAATATGGCACAGTTGCTCGCCGCTCCGGTGGTGATCGCGCTGTTCCTGCCGTTTTACCGCAGGCTGAAAGTCACCACGGCTTACGAGTATCTCGAACTGAGGTTCAACGCCGCGACGCGCATGCTGGGCAGCGCGATGTTCCTGCTGTTCCAGTTCGGGCGGATCGGCGTCGTGCTGTTCCTGCCGTCGATCGCGCTGAGTGTCGTGACGGGAATAGATATAAAACTCTGCATAGTGGTGATGGGTCTGCTGAGCATAGCGTACACCGTGCTGGGCGGGATCGAGGCGGTGATCTGGACGGACGTGCTGCAGGTGATAGTGCTGATGGGGGGCGCGCTGCTGAGCCTCGTGATAATCATCATGAACATAGACGGCGGGTTCGGCGAGATGATGAAGATAGCCGCGGCGGACAACAAGATGCACACGTTCGATTTCACGCTGTCGCTGATGGAGCCGACGCTGTGGGTGGTGATCATCGGCGGGTTCGCGGCCAACCTGATAAGCGCGGGCAGCGACCAGGCGTTTGTGCAGCGGTACCTGACGACGAAAGACGAGAAGAGCGCGGCGCGCGGCATCTGGACGAGCGCGCTGATGGTCGTACCGGCGTCGCTGTTGTTCTTCGGGGTCGGCACGGCGCTGTTCGTGTTCTTCAAAACACACCCGGCGATGATGAGCCCGACGATGGGCAACGCCGACGCGATATTCCCCTGGTACATCGTAACGCAGTTGCCGAACGGGGTCGCGGGGCTGCTGATCGCGGGGCTGTTCGCGGCTGCGATGTCGAGCCTCGACAGCAGCATGAACTCCGCCGCGACGGCTGTCACGACCGATTTCTTCCGCAGGTTCAAGCCGCGCGCTACGGATCACAACTGCCTCAACTTCGCGCGATGGACGACAGTGGTGGTGGGGCTTGCGGGCACGGCGTTCGCGCTGATGATGGCGCAGTGGGAAATCAAATCGCTGTGGGACGAGTTCTCGAAAGTGCTCGGACTTCTCGCGGGCGGGCTCGGCGGGCTGTTCCTGCTCGGCATAATCAGCCGCAGGGCGAACGGCACGGGCGCGATCATCGGGCTGCTCGGCAGCGCGGTGGTACAGTACTTCGTCAGGCAGTACGAACCTGTGCATCTGCTTCTATTTACCTTCACGGGTGTGGTATCCTGTCTTGTGATAGGGTTCCTTGCGAGCCTCGTTTTCAAATCCGACAGGCCGACGACGGGCCTTACGATTTACACGATAGACGAGGTGGATAAGGCGCTCGAGCCGGATAAACCGACAGAACCGGAGCCGATATTATGAGAGAAAGAATCGAAGGACTGATAGCGGCGGCATACTCGCCGATGGACAGCCGTGGTCTGATACACCTGGACGTGATCGGCGATTACGCGGAATACCTTTCGCGCAACGGGGTGCGGGGCGTGTTCGTGGGCGGGACGATGGGCGAAAGCCTGTCGCTGACGGTGCCCGAGCGGCTGGAACTGGCGCGGTGCTGGCGCGACGCGGCGCCGGAGGGGTTCAAGGTGATCGTCCATGTCGGGCACACGAGCCTCGAAGCGAGCCGCGAGCTGGCGGAGCAGGCGCAGGAAATCGGCGCGTGGGGAATCGGCGCGATACCGCCCGTGTTTTTCAAACCCGCCGACATACGGCAGAATGTCGAATTCAGCGCGTCGATAGCCGAACGCGCGCCCGAGCTTCCTTTTTATTATTATCACATCCCCGGGATGACGGGCGTGAATATCCCGCTGATCGATTACTTCGAAGAAGCCGCGGACAGGATTCCGAACCTCGCGGGCGCGAAGTTCACCTGCACGGACATCATGCAGTTCAGGATGTGCGCGAAGTGCCGCGGCGGGAAGTTCGACATCGTGATGGGGCTGGACGAATACATGCTGACCGGCCTTTTCAACGGGGCGCGCGGCGCGATCGGCAGCACGTACAATTTCGCCGCGCCGTTGTACAACGGGATAATCGAGGCGTTCGGCGCGGGCGATTACGAACATGCTCACGAGCTGCAGGACAGGTCGCACGAGCTGCTGCGGCTATGCGCGAACTTCCAGCGAATGCACTTTCTGCCGGTCACGAAGGCGATCATGAAGATAATCGGCTGCGACGTGGGGTTCGCCCGCGCGCCGCTGGCCAATCCCGGGCAGGGGCAGGTGGCCGCGCTCGAAGCGGAACTGGAAGCTGTCGGGTTCTTCGAATACTGCGGGAAATAAATATCGCGGAAAAGGGACGGGCTTCGCGCCCTGTGCGCGATTTCAGGACAAAACTGGGAACCGGGAGAGAAAAAGATGAAACAGATACAGCAGACGCCGGACGCGATGGTGATCAACGGTGTTACGCGGTTCGGGCATTTCAGGACGCCGTTCAGGAAGATCAACCTCGCGGACGCGAAGATACCCGGAATGCCGAGGGCGTTGCGGTCCGTGCGGCTCAAGGAGTGGACGCATGTCGGGCTGATTCACCCGGAAGCCTATTTCGGATTCGTCATCAATACGTGCCATTATCTCGGTATGTCGTTCGCGTATATGTTCGACCGCGCGAGCGGTGAGTATTTCGAGCATGAGCGCATCTCGCCGCTGGCGATGAACGTGAAACTTGCGGAAACGCTGTGGGACGACATGTCGTATTTCCGGTTGCCCGGTCACAGGATAGACAACCATAACCTGCTCGAAGAGGGCAGGTTCGATTTTGATATAGACGTGAAGAAGAAGGACGGCGCACCCGCGATGAAGGGGAAGGTTTCTCTGTTCGAGGACGCGGCGGAAATGCAGCCGCTGATCGTTTCGCTGCCGCTGGGCGCGAACCGGACGATGTACTCGCACAAGGCCGCGCTGCCGGTCGAGGGCAGCTTGAATTTCGGGGGACGCGAGTTCGGGTTCGAGCGCGGGCGCGACATCGGGATAATCGACGTGCATAAGGCGTACTATCCGTACAACACGTGGTGGCGGTGGGCGACGTGCGCGGGCTATGATGCGGAGGGGCGGCTGGTCGGGATCAATCTTACGAAGAACCTGCTGGTCGGCGATCCGGACAAAAACAACGAGAACGGGTTGTGGGTCGGCGGCAGGCTGAGCCTGCTGGGAGGCGTGAGCATCGAGTTCGACGAGAAGGATGTGCTGAAGCCGTGGCGGATGAAGACGCGCGACGGGAGGGCGGACCTGGTGTTCAAACCCGAGGGCGAGAGGCACGGAAAGGTGAACGCGGGGCCGATCATGAGCGATTATCACCAGCCGTTCGGAACCTTTTCCGGGTTCGCGATCGACGACGATGGAACGCGGCACGAGTTCAACGACTATTACGGCGTGACGGAGTATCACGTGACGCGATGGTGACGGTTGCCGCGCATCTTTTCGCGCGGGATGTTAAATGATATGCTTCTGTAACCGCGTGGCGCGCGCGGTCATTATTGAGAGGTGAACGAAGATGTTTGACGGAAAAAAAATATTCCATGTTTTCGTTGTGACGCTGTTGCTGTCGGCGGTGTGTTCTTCCGCGATGGCGAAGCCGAACTTCAAGGTGATACTGCGCGGGATGAACGCGCCGAAGGATTCGATCTGGCTCGATGAGCTCGACCTGAGCCATGTTACCACGGGCTGGGGCGCTCCGCGCGCGAAGCAGGCTATCAACGGTGCTCCGATGGTCATGGGCGGCGCTCCTTTCGGCCACGGCATAGGCGCGGGGCCTGAAACCGCTATCGTCGTGAAATTGAGCGGCGAGGCACGGAGGTTTCTCGCGCTCGTCGGGATAAACGACTGGACAACGAACGACGGATCGGCTGTGTTCGAGGTCTGGGTCGATGGGAAGAAAACGGCTGACAGCGGGCTGATGAAGGCGGGGCAGAAGCCGAAACTTATTTCCGTCGATATCGCAGGCGCGGAAAAGATGATACTACAGGTTGTCGCCGGGCCCAGCGCATCTTCGAACGATAACGCGAACTGGGGCGGCGCGCTGATTGTCATGAATCCGGGCGTGAAGAGCAGGCCGGAGATTATCGAGACGCCGCAGGATCCGCCGATGGAGATCGCGCACACGGACAACGGTGTGATCGGAATCCACGGACCGCGAATCGCCGGCACCACGCCGGGGAAGCCGTTTGTGTTTCTCGTGGCGGCCACCGGGAAGCAGCCGCTGTCGTTCGAGGCGGCGAACCTCCCCGCGGGGCTGAAGCTTGACGGCGCGACGGGCGTTATCACCGGCTCGCTCGAAAAGGCCGGCGAATATATAGTGAACCTGAAAGTGAGAGACGCGGCGGGCGCGACCGCGCAGCGCGGGCTCAGGATCGTCGGCGGCACGGCGAAACTCGCGTTGACCCCGCCGATGGGATGGAATTCCTGGAACGTGTGGGGCACGTCCGTGAGCGATGAAAAGGTGCGTGACGCCGCCGATGCGATGATGGCGAGCGGGCTGGCAGCGCACGGCTATCAGTTTGTTAACATCGATGACGCATGGGAGAAGGACCGCGACGCGAACGGCGAGATCACCACGAACGAAAAATTCCCCGACATGAAGGCGCTCGGCGATTACGTCCACTCGCTCGGGCTGCGGCTCGGGATTTACTCGTCGCCAGGCCCGTTCACCTGCGCGAGGTACGAAGGCAGCTACCTGCACGAACAGCAGGACGCGGATACATTTGCCGAATGGGGAATCGACTATCTTAAATATGACTGGTGCGGGTATCGCACGATCGCGAAAAGCCACGACGATCTCGACGAACTGATGAAGCCCTACTTCGTGATGCGGGATGCGCTGCTGAAATGCAGGCGCGATATCGTTTACAGCCTCTGCCAGTACGGGATGGGCGATGTGTGGGAGTGGGGCGAGAAGGTCGGCGGGAACCTGTGGCGGACCACCGGCGACATCACCGACACGTGGGTGAGCATGAGCAGCATCGGGTTCAGGCAGAACGGTCACGAGGTTTACGCGGGTCCGGGGCACTGGAACGATCCCGACATGCTGGTGGTCGGGAAGGTCGGATGGGGGCCGAGCCTGCGGGACACGCGGCTGTCGGAGAACGAGCAGATAACGCACATCACGCTATGGAGCATGCTGGCGTCGCCGCTGCTGATCGGCTGCGACATGACGCGCATGGACCGGTTCACCGTCGATGTGCTGACCAACGACGAGGTGCTGGATGTCAACCAGGACCCGGCGGGAAAACAGGGCCGCAGGATCAAAACCGGCGGCGGGCTGGAAATATGGGCGCGGCCTCTCTGGGACGGCACGCAGGCCGTCGCGCTGTTCAACAAGTCCGTCAACACGGCGGACGTGACCGTGGACTGGGCGGACCTCGGGCTGAGCGGCGCTCAGCGGGTGCGCGACCTCTGGCGCAAAAAGGATCTCGGGAGCTTCGAGAAATCGTTCACCGCAGAAGTGCCGGTCCACGGCGCGGTGATAGTTAAAGTAGGAACGCCCGAAAGAACAGACTGGTGAAACGGGGAGTGGATGACATGGCATCTTTGAAAAGGATTTATACTGCGGCATTTGCGGCACTGTTGGTTTTCGCGGCGGCGGGCGCGTTCGCGGCGGAGATTCCGGGGCCGGAGCAGCAGCATATATTCGTCGGAGGCGTGGACGGGTATCACACCTACCGCATCCCGGCGATGATCGTTACGCAAAAGGGCACGGTGCTCACGATCGTCGAGGCGCGAAAAAACAGCTCGAAGGACTATGGCGACATCGACCTCGTGTACAAGCGCAGCGAAGACGGCGGGCGGACGTGGGGCCCGATGACGATGATCTACGACAGCGGCGAGCAGACAGTCGGCAACCCCGCGCCGGTCCAGGACCGCGACACGGGCCGCATCTGGCTCCCGTTCTGCATAGACAACGACACGGTGTGGGTGACATACAGCGACGATGACGGTGTCACGTGGTCGTCGCCGCGCGAGATCACGAAGGATGTCAAGCCCGCAGGCTGGACATGGTACGCCACCGGGCCGGGGCACTCGATACAGCTTCGAACCGGGCGGCTGCTTGTGGCCTGCGACCACAAGGAGGACGGCAAGCCTCACTCGCATATCATCTACAGCGATGATCACGGCGCGACGTGGAAACTCGGCGGCTCGCTCCCGAAGGCGACCGATGAATCGACCGCGCTGGAACTTTCCGACGGCTCGGTTTATATCAATATGAGAAACAACTATATGCGAAAGATGAGAGCATACGCGCGCAGCACGGACGGCGGACTTTCGTTCTCGAAAATCAAGTTCGACCGCGAGTTGCAGGAACCGGTCTGCGAGGGCAGCGTGGTCAGATATACCCTGAAGTCCGAGCACGGGAAAAGCAGGGTGTTGTTCTCGAATCCGGCGAGCGTGATCCGCGAGAAAATGACGGTTAAAATGAGTTATGACGAGGCACGGAGCTGGCCGGTCGCGAAACTTATCTTCGAGGGCAAATCGGCTTATTCGGATATCACGGTGCTCAAGGACATGGACATCGGCCTGATATATGAAAACGGCGACAAAGGCCTTTACGACAGGATAACTTTCGCGCGGTTCAGCCTCGAATGGCTGACGGGCGGCGAAGACGGTATTAAATAGAAGCGGGCGGAACCTCGGATTTGAACAGGCGCAACGTAGCGGTAAACCTGATGACGGGCGGCGGGCTGATACTCGATGTCGGCTGCGGCGGCGGCGAGGTTCGCGACCTCGTGCGCGCGAGGTTTCCCGATTCGACCTACATCGGGCTCGAACCCGACCCGGAGTGGATACCCGAGCCGGTCGAGGGCGCGCCGAGCCTGAGCGGGAGCGTTTATAACCTGCCGTTTGCCGACGGCTCGGTCGACACGGTTCTGTTCCTTCAGCTTTTCGAGCATCTCGACCGCCCGGTCGATGCCGTGCGCGAGCTGAATCGCGTGCTGAAGCCCGGCGGCGAGATCATTCTCTCGACAGTGAGCGCGGCCTACGCGATGAACTACGTGTCCGAACTGAAAGTGCGGATAAAAAAAGCGCTCCGAAAGCCGCAGCCCCGCATCCCGCTGATATTCGACCCGGGACAGGATTACCAGCGCCACATATTCGAAATCTCGCCCGCGTGCGTGCATACGCTGCTGCACATCAACGGGTTCGAGTTCAGCGATGACGCCTTCTGCCACGGCTTCCACCCCGCGATCGACTGGCTGGTGCGCCTCGCCGCTCCGTTCGCGATGCAGATATATGTCATCAGGGCGAAAAAGGTTTCCGCGCCGCCTCGCGTTATAGTCTGAATCAAACAATAAAAATACCTTTAATTGTTGTCTGCTATGCTGATATAATGCATGAACGCTCGAATTGGGGGGCATTCAGTATGAGAGGGATCAAGATAGGAAAAGCGGCTTTTTTGCTGGTTATCGCTATAGCGCTGTCGATAGCGTGCGAAGCGCGCGCATTCGAGATGAAATCATATATGGTGACAATGCGGGACGGTGCCAGGCTGGCTACCGACGTGTTTTTCCCGGACAACAAAAAGGTCAAGCGGCCGGTCGTGCTGATCCGGACGCCGTACGGGAAAGCGAAGTGGGCGCAGATCATGGCGCAGGCGTTCGTGGGGCAGAAGCTTGTCTGGGTCGTGCAGGACACGCGCGGCAGGTTCGGCTCCGAAGGAGTGTCGTCCTCGTTCATGGACGACTCGTGGGACGGTTATGACACGGTTGAGTGGATATACAGGCAGCCCTGGTGCGACGGGAACATCGGCACCGGCGGCGTTTCCGCGATGGGCATCACGCAGTACGTGATGGACAAGACCATGCCGCCGCATCTCACATGCCAGCACGTAATGGCTGCCGCGCCGAGCCTCTATCATACTGTTGCATACCAGGGCGGCGCGCCCAAGCGGGCGCTGATCATGAGCTGGCTGCTCGGAAACGATTTCCCGCTCCAGGTGCTGCAGATGATGCTCTCGAACGTGGACTACGGCGGCATCTGGGAGATGCTCGACCTCACACATGAATACGATAAAGTCAACATCCCGATCATGCACATGGCGGGCTGGTACGATATGTTTCTTAAAGGGAACCTCGATGCGTTTGTCGGGCTGCAGGAAGGCGGCGCGGAGGGCGCGCGCGGAAACCAGCGGCTCGTAATCGGCCCGTGGACCCACATGGGATTCCTCGGCGTTGCGGGCACAAAACAGGGCGAAATCGATTACCCGGGGAATTCGCAGTATTCGATTTTCAAAATCCCGCGCTGGTTCCAGGAATGCCTGAGGGGCAGGGACGAGGGATTCATGGACGGGCCCGTGGTCCGCTACTATGTCATGGGCGACACCGAGGACCCGGAAGCGCCCGGCAACGAGTGGCGCAAATCGGACGTCTGGCCGGTGGCCTCGGACGTCACGCCTTTCTACATGAGCGCGGATGGCACGCTGGGCGAAAAAAAGCCCGGCTCCGGCTCGAAAACCATAGTTGACGATCCGGCCAACCCAGTGCCCACCATCTGCGGCGCGAACCTCGATCTCAAGGCCGGGCCATGCGATCAGCGCGAGCTCGAAAAACGCGGCGACGTGCTTGTTTTCTCCACCCCGGTGCTGGAAAAACCGGTCGAGATCACCGGAAACATCATCGCCAAGATATTCTTCAAAACCGATGTCGTGGATACCGACTTCGCGGTCCGGCTCACCGATGTTTATCCCGACGGCAGGTCGATGCTCATCACGGACGGAACCGCCCGCGCGTCACACCGCGAGAGCGACAGGTACCGCGTCGAGCTCACGCCCGGCGAAACGTATGAGCTGAACGTCGATCTGTGGGCGACCAGCATCATCATCAATAAGGGCCACAGGATTCGCGTCAGCGTCGCCGGCTCGAACTTCCCGCGCTTCGATGTCAACATGCACAACGGGCGGTATTTCGACATCAATCCCGGCGAGCTCGAAGATGCCGCGAAAACCGGCAAGCAGAGAAAGGCTTACATTCACAATCCCGATCTCGCGGACGATGCAAGAGTCGCCAACAGCACGGTGCTGCTCGGCGGCGACACCGCCTCGCATATCCTGCTGCCGATAGTCGCCGACTGACGCGGCGCCCTAAAGGTTATTATGTGAATTAGACCGGGAATAAAATATCATCAGACGCTCAAGTAAATGCTATAATACCTTCGGTACCCAAGTATTCTACAGCTTCTGGAAGCCCTGTGAAATTTAATCTCACATTTTTACTGCTGAATATTTGTTTGATGGAATTAACAGTTCTTTCTAATTCGGTGTCTTTTTCACGTTCTATATATCTTTGAATGTCATCAATACTGTGCCATGGTTTGTCGGACAAATCTGGTATGGGTTTGCCCAGGAAACTCAATTTGAAATTTTGGCCTTGATTATCTTTTCTTAATTTCATTGTTTTATAAAAAATATTATTGGTTATATCGTCGGGGGGAAAAGAATAGCCAAGCGATATAATGTGATTCGCCTTGCTAAAAAAATCTCCAAAATCAAATTTTATTTGATTAGCACACCCCGGTTTTTCAGGCTTAACCAGCGACTGGATCTCCATAAAGGAATGTTCAAAATATACGGGATGATCGCATTTGGGGCAGATTATCTCATCTGGTTGTCCTTTTATGTAAGATTCATAAACCTTTTTATAACCGTCTTGTGAACTAATGAAGTCCATATCGGATTTGGAAGGGAATGGATCAGTTGCCATCAGGCGGACAATTTCTTTGAATTTAAACTCGCTGAGCTTCTCGGGGAAGATAAACAAGCCATTCTGACATCTCGGACATATCCTGAGATTGATAAGCCCGTGAGGGATAAAAGCTTTGATGATTTTAATTAATATCATCGATTTTACGCTGTCTAATGTTGTATAAGAATCTTTTGTAAACGAGTTGATTTGAAATGCTGTGTCTTCTCCCATCATGAAAATAGGAATATCTTCATGTTCTCCTTTCAATGCTACTCCGGAGAAAGGGAATCCGAAATCAAAATAAACTTTCTTCCAAATGCCTTCGGGGGCTTCCGAGTACAATTCTTCATTCAGCTTTTTGCAGGTTTTCATTCCTAAAAATGGAAGAACCGGATCCCAGTTGTAAGTAGCATAAGCAATGTTTGAAAGAAAGTTATCCCTTACATGTCCTGTTTCCGTCCGGTTAAGTTTTTTGAGCCCGGAATGATTTTTCGCGATTTCATAGAAGAAGTTACTGTAAGTATCGATTCCTGGTCTGTTGTTTTCGCTGTTTATTCTCAAAGCATGTTTAAAAAGTTTATAGGTGAGAAGCCTGTACACGTTAAGAGCACCTGAAAGACGTCTGCGGTCACAATAATATATACCTTTTGTATCTATTGTTTCCTCATGGAACAGCTCCTTTGTTGCAATTGTGATATTGTCGAATATGGAATTCTGAATTGTCGTAAGAATATCTAAAAGATTGAAACCGTCACCATTGTCAGGATCGTCAGTTTCAGATTTCTTGTTATTGTATAGATCGGTGGCAATAGATTTCAGGGAAAGCCAATCATAGATCAGAGGATAGTCATTGAAATGACGTTTCAGGACAGGTCTATTGACTTTAGGGAAATATTTCTCGAATAGGCAGAAGTAGTTTTCTCTGAATTGTGTTTCCGTATCAGATGCATCTTTTTCATTATTTGCGCCGTCACCATCATGAAGAATTGCTAATGTAGTAATAAAATCTTCTGTGGCAATATCGTCGAATTTGAAAACGTTTTCATTTATTGCGCTTATTCGCTCCTTAATTCTCCGTGGCTCATCAATATGTTCTACGTCTATCAATTGACGAAACACTTCAAGAATGTCGTTAGTAGATGGAAGCCCGAGCGGTTTTGACATGCCGACGCCGGTAATTATAAGCACGTTTTCCTGATCGTGTGAGTTGCTCATGGCTGTATACATATTATGTCATCATTTTGATCGACTTTTATTGTATTAAGCTTGTCATTAAAGCACCTAATATCAGATAATTCCAAGAAAATATCTTTTCCTACCGTTTCGCGGTCGAGCACACCTTGGGGTTGAATATAAAAGCAATACTTGTTGCCTATCTTTTCGATTTCAATTAGATTGGTCTTGGGATTGGGGTTACTATGTGTTATTACTGTTAAATAATATTTATCATTGTATTCAGTAACAAGGTTTTTCTCTATCTCAATGATCAGATAATAGTCACTAAGATTTTTCCCGTATGGTTTAAAACCGACAATTTTCCCTTTAATATTTGGTTTCATAGTAAATCCTCCCGAGATATTTGTTTAGTACGTTTCTTGCAAAAAATATTTCTATATATCAAAAAAATACATCCTTGCATAAGAGAACAATACTCTTTCATCGGTGTTTGCAATGATAATAACAAGCATGACCGGTGTGCAGATTGTTAGATAACATGTTTTCTAAAAACTTTTAAATAGAACAAAAGAATTAATGAATAAATATTGATAAAGAATTGTACCATCATAAGCAGGAAAGAAAAAGATGTAGTGACAAAAAGTGTCGAAATTATCGTTTTATTTATAGTGTTTGAAACACTCAGAATATTTGTTATATGTATGGTATTTGTTTGTCATATCTATGCGACGCATACGGAGTATGACGGTTGATTCCTTGATGCAAATCAGACTTATTTCAGGTATTTGAGCATGAAGTCGAGCGGGTCGGTCCGCTGATCTTTCGGCGTCTCGTCGATGTTCATTGTTACGTTCGCGCCGACGTTCGCAGCCTGTTTCATGACTGTTCTCGGGTGGACCGGGTGGTGCAGCATGTCGCCTTTCGGCCCGTCGGAGGTGAAGGTCTGGACAAGAACCGGCGGATCGTTTGCGTCCATCATGGTCAGCATGTCGAGCTCGCGCCGGACCTCTTTGATCTCCGGAGTGTTGAGCTGTTTTTCAGTTTCCACGTGGTACATTTCGACGACTGTACGGATGAAGATCAGCTTCCATGCCCTGAGAGTTTTGGCGTCCATCTCGCCTTTGAAATATTTGAACCATTTCGCGAAGTCGTATGTCGCCTGTGTGCGGATTCCGACCGCGGCGGAAACGCGCGAGGACTCCCGCAGCACGGGGTCGGCGTTGTCCGGGTCCGCGATATCGTCGTGAAACGCGAGCCAGAGCGACGAGCCTGCGCCCGCGGATGAGCCGTAGACCGCGATCGCGTTTTTATCGATGTTCCATTCATCCGACTTGTAGCGCAGGAATTGCACCGCGCGCGCTATGTTGTCGCGGATGATCCCGAGCAGCGCGACGTCCTGGTAGTACGGGTAGTTGATAGCGGCATACGACACGCCGTTCTCGCGGCATTTTTTTATGTAGCTTTCGCTCGCGCCGTTCTTGCTGCCCTGGTAGAACCCGCCGCCGTGGATGAATACGACCACCGGCGTCGGAGTGTCCGACTCCGCCTGCCAGAAGTCCAGCACGTCCCGTTCGAGCGGGCCGTACGCCACGTCCCTGAAAGTCGGTGGTGTCTTCGCCGCGAATGCCGCGGATGCCGCGATTATCAGTATTATCGTTAAAACAAAAGTGCGCCTGTTCGTTCTGCCGGTCATCGTTTTGCCGTTTTCCCCTCTGCGGTTCCTGCCCGTTATTCTTACTAATCTAATGCGAAATGTGAAAATTACCAATATTTAACCAAAATAACTAATTTTTAACAACTTTACATATTATCGAACCAATTTACAGCAAATTGACATATAAAGACCTTTTTGGTAACATTTTAGGGAGTTTAATACTATTTTGATGAAATAAAATAAAAAATAGCATTTTATCAGCGGTGATATGAATTATCGAGAAATCCGGGATCCGATACACGGCTTTATTCAACGGTCTGAGCTTGAACAGAAAATTATTGACACAGAAGTATTTCAGAGGCTCAGAAGAATAAAACAGTTGGCTATGGCCAATCTTGTATATCCGGGAGCTTTGCATACTAGATTTGATCATTCAATAGGAGTAAAATATGTTGCGGGTAATATGGCGGAAAGGCTAATCAATGATACTGAAAAAATAATGCTGATAAGATTAACAGCTTTATTGCATGACATAGGGCATGGCCCGTTTTCACATGTTTCTGAAAATTTATTGGAACAGTATTATGACGAAGATAGTGTGGAACTAGATCGAAAAGAGAAAATACATGAAAAATTAACCTGTGAGATAATTAATACTGACAGCGAAGTCGGGGTTTTATTAAGTCAGCATCAAAAAGATAAAATCATTGATCTACTGTGCGGGTCAAATTGTGAAAGCATTATGCATAATATTGTTTCCGGGCCTTTGGACGCCGATAAAATGGACTATTTACTCAGGGATAGCTATTTTTGTGGTGTTAAGTATGGAGTTTACGATATTGATCGTCTTATAGGAACACTCCGGGTGCATAAAGAAGATTATGATAGTATGTTGGCCGCATCTTATGATGGTGTATATGCAATAGAGCAATTTGTTCTTGCTAAATATCATCTTTCAACACAGGTTTACAGACATAGGATCAGGTTAATTACTGATGGAATGATTACAAGGGCATTAGAACTCGGAATGGATAAAGATGAATTAGAATGGTTGAGAAAAATTTATCGCTATGACGGTTCTCCGAATCACTTAAAAGAATACCTTAAATGGGATGATAATTTACTCATCAACAAAATTATGGGCTCAAAACAGAAGGGATTTTGCTTTGATATTTTTAATCGTTTAAGAAGCAGGAAATTATTCAAGTTAGTGTTTTCAAGCAAGGTGAACTCGTTTTCAGCTGAGGTGAGAAATGATTTAAACGAAATTGGCAAGAAGAAGAACAGAAATAAGAAGAAATCCATCGAAAAGTTAATATCTGAAAAGTTGAATAAAGTATTTAATGATAAAATTGCCGCTGAACTTGTAATTATTCATTCATTTTCGATTAAATCGGTTCGGGAGCAATCCAGGAATGACGAGGGCTCAATAATAATTCTTAAAGATGGCGCTCGTGGTAAATTTGAAAACGAGTCAACCCTGTTCCGTTCTATTGATGAAAGCCAGAATGATAAATATATTGAAGTTTATGCACCCGTTGTATATAAAGATGATGTTGATAAAAAAAGAAAAATGGCAAAGCTGGAGCCTCTTTTGAAGGAATCAATAGAGGAATGTTGTAAAACATAATTGGGGAAACGGATATGACCAACAAAGAATTATCGCCTGAACAATTGATACTTTTAACTATTAAAGCGTGTGGTGGCAAGATAAACGGGAAAACATTGTTGCAAAAGAGAATTTACTTTATCTCCACCGTAATGGATATAGAGCTTGATTATAAAGCTCATTATTATGGGCCTTATTCTCCTGAAATTGATGAGGGCACTTCGTGTTGTAAAGCATTGGGTTTTATTGTTGAGCAAAAACAGGGATTTGGAGTGCATGATCCTGTGGGATTCGAAGTCCGTCGTTATGATTATTCACTCTCATCTGACGGAGAGCAAATTTTCGATCAGATGATTAATGATTTTCCAAAAGAGTGGAATGATATAAAAAAGCTTATTAAAAATATGAAAGAAGCGGGTGACACAGGGGACTATGTAGTCTTATCCATTGCTGCAAAAACACATTTTATCTTGGACAAGCAAAAAATGCCTATGACGGTATCTGAAATAGTCGAAAAAGCGAAATCATTAGGATGGAATATAAATGACGAACAAATAAATAAAGCCAGTGATTTTTTGAACAAATTGAAATTAGTAGAGTTAAATTAAGATAATTAGATTTCCCCATATTTTACATTGCCGTTACTTGCACCTGTAGAACCCGATGACGGGGTGGTCCGTGCCGGTCAGGAAGTATTTTTTACGGAATCCGATTGCCGGGTAGCTGATGATGATTTCTTTCCGGAACAGGGTTTCGAGCGTGCCGCCGCAGATATCCCGGCATTCCTTCCGGATTCCGCCGGGCGCCATGTCGGTTTCCATTTCTTCGTCGCTGCCGTAGCGGTAGCAGTACAGCCCGATGTAGATTGATTCGGCTGTGCCGGGTTCGGCGGGGCCGCGAGCGATGAACCTTTTTCCGAGGTAATCGGGAAACTCGCGGTTCATCTTCTCTCCGCCGCCGGGTGCGGCTGCGATTCTTATCCGGTCGTTCCTGTCTATGTTTCGAAGCGACCGGCGGATGAACCTGTATTCCGTGATGTCTTCGTTGCCGGCAGCGAGAAGATTATAACTGTAGATCATGTTGGGGAGCGCGAGCGCGGCGATTATAACCAGCGAAGCTGCTGCCGCGCGGGTGGGGCGCTTGAGTTTTCTTATGCCGGTCAGCGGCACGGCGGCGAGCAGGAACAGCGCCCATTGCGCGGCGGTCTGATATCGCACGGCATCGGTTCGGTCGGCAATCACCATGAAGCCCGGCGGCATAACCATCAGCAGGCACACCGTCAGCAGGACGGCGAGCCGGGCGTCTCTTTTCCACATCAGCGCCCAGCCCGCGAGCGCGAGCACGGGGATGATCAGCAATGTCAGCGACGGATCGAAAAGTATGTTCTCGTTTTTGAAGAACATGGTGAAATAATCGAGCATGATCAGGCCGGTTCCGCGCGTGATCAACTGGCGGCTTATGGACAGGCAGTGTGCGAACGCCCAGCCTGACGCGAACAGCAGGCATGCGGCGGAGTGGATCGAGAACGCCGCGCGGTTTCGCAGCCTCGCGCCTCGAATCGAGTAGATATAGAACAGGACGGCGACCGGAACCATCAGCAGCGTGAGCAGCTTGAGCGTGGCGGCGACCGAGATCAGCAGTGTTGCGAGCCACAGCAGCGGCAGGCTGCCTTTTTTGACGGCCGGCACGATCAGGGCCGCCCCCGCAGGGCCGAAAAACAGGAACGCCGCCACCGGGCTTTCGGTGCCCGAAATCATGATGTGCGAAGGATTGAAGCAGAGCAGCGCCGCCGCGAAAAACGCAGCGCGATCATCGCGAAGCAGCGATTTCGCAAGCAGGAACATAGATATCACGCCGAGCGCGCCGAAGATGATGTTGACCACGAAGATATCTATGCCGCGCGGTTCCGCAGCACGGTTGATCCAGCGCATCATCGCCGGATATGTTGTCCCATACAGGATTTCCTTTGTCTCGACCGATTCGGCGAAAACAATCGCCCTGATTTCGGTGTAGCCGTGCCCGTTTGCGTGAATCGGCGCCTGTGGAGCCAGCAGAAGACGAAGTATCAGCGCGGCGGCGGCAAGCGCGAGCACGGCTGCCGCAACCCTTTTGTCGTCATCGAAAAGCAAATTAGAAATCCTGCCGGAATTCAGGACAAGAAGTATAAAAATGGCCGCAAGCATCGCGAAGAGCATCTTCGGGAAAACATATTTCATGAACAGGAACTCCGCGCGGCCCTGTCGCTCAATCATCTTTTCATTCTGAAGGAACTCTGCGCCGTCGCCTTCGCGGACCCGCTCGAAGAAAGCATCCGCGACCCGCATCGCGCCGGGATCGGAGCCGTCGCCGGACACCAGCTCGACCCTGAAACTCCGAGTCATGCCGAGCAGCTTTCGCGCCGAGGGCAGGGGTGGGAGCGCGAGCCTCACAAGCATGGAACTGCCCGCCGGGTTTTCGAGCTGCACGTGGATATCGAGATCGGTGAACCTGTGCGCGGTAACCCGCCATCCGTCCGGTAGCGGCGCGGCGGCATCGCCGCCGTAGATCAGCCGCTCGATCTCCGGCCCCATCTCCGGCCCGATCTTGCAGGCGCAGAACGCCGCGGTCTGTATCAGCACAGCCGCAAGCAGCAACGCTGTGGCCAACACCGCGAATGATATGGACACCGATCTGTTGCGCATCATTTTCCTTCCCGAATCCGGGTCCGCCGGGGTGCCGACAACTCGCGATATTACACCCCTTTGATTCTCAGGCAATATCAGCATAATCTATCCCGGCTGTTTTTAGTAGGCATGAGCCGCCATTTCCATCGTCGGCGGATTCTATTTATACCTGCGGCGTAGCATTATTAATTAACCACAGTAAACGGGGTGCTGTATGCGGGCGGATGTGACGTTGATACGCGGGAGACAAACACGAACGCTGTACCACGACGTCGAAAGTTTCTGTTATTCTATCTTCTCTTCAAGAACCTGTTCATATTCGCAGAACCAGACACCGTCTTCCTTTGTCAAGTGGCCTTCATACTGTGTGGTCACCTTGTTTGTGACGGTCGCAGCTTCCTGCTCCACCTGGTAAGTTGCTTTTTCTGTCGCGATAACCGTTGCGGTATCGCCGTCGATATTCACTTCGTCGATCTTCAGCTTCCAGCGGGTCAGGGCCGAATCCGAAACAGTCAGGCTCGATGAATTCAAACCCGATTCCGCCTCCGCTTTCCGGTATTCGCGGTAAGCCTTTGCCGGGGTAGACCCGAACGGGTTGAACAGCCATATCACAACAACAACAACAGCGCCAAGTAATATTATCGTTAAAAGTTGTTTCATAACCTGATAATTCCCTCCCCCTCGAAGAATCAGTTGCATTTTAAGTAGATGTATGTCGTTTGAATTAATTTAACATAAACCGCAGGCCATTGAAAGCCGAAGAAGCAAAACAGGTCCGCGGGAAAATATAGAAAACACAATAAAGAAGCGTTATTCCTTCGGAATTCTCCGGGATCCGGAATTCAAACCCCATTCTGCAAAGCAATCAGTTCCGGCACCATAGCATGCTCAACGGCACTGCATGAAGATTTTCCGCGAAAGGAATGATATCCGAACCGAGATAGATAACGACGCCTCGCACAAAACGTTCTTTCAGTGATTCCCTGAGTGTTCTGAGTCCTGAAAAATCCGATGCTGATACAGAAAATGCGGATTTCACCTCAACCCCGATAACAGCGCCATCCCGGTTTTCCAGGACCACATCCACTTCTTTTCCGGAAGATTCCCTGTAATGGAAAAGCGCTGCCTGCGTGTCGCTCCAGCCCATCTGTTTATGCAGTTCAGAAACGACAAAGTTCTCAAGAAGGTTGCCTGTTATATGGGGTTCATTCAAGGCTCTTTTCAGATTGAACCCCAGGAGGTTGGAAGAAAGACCTGTATCGTTGAACATGAGTTTGGGTGATTTCACGAGTCTTTTTCCGAGATTGGCGGACCATGCGGGAAGCTCGTAGATAATAAACAGGGATTCGAGAATCCAAATATATCTTTTAAGTGTGCTTTGAGGCAGAGAAAGGCTTCTCGAAAGTTCGGAATAATTGAGCAGGCTTGCGGACCTCGAAGCGAGGATTTTAAGAAGGCGCAGCATTGCGCCCACATCCTGTATGTTGGCAATATCCCGCACATCCCTCTCTATAATTGCCGAAACGTAGGAGTCGAACCATGCGCCTCTGCGCCTCTCGCTGATTCTGGCAACCGGCTCCGGATATCCTCCGGCGAGCACTTTTGCGTATGCCTGTTCCCGAGTCTGTTCGTCGAGCACCGGCCTGCCGCCCCACTGTCCGAACAGCAAGTCGATGAATGAACCCTCTGTTCCTTCCAGTTCCCTCTGCGCGAGCGGACCGAGCGTTAAGACTTCCATTCTTCCCGCCAGTGAGTCCGCGATTTTCATTGAAGTGAGAATATTGGATGATCCGGTTACGATGAACCTTCCGGGCCGCCTGTCCGCATCCACAGCCTCTTTGATTGCAGGGAAAAGTCCGGGAACTTTCTGCGCCTCATCTATTATTACAGCGCCTTCAAGCCCCCGGATAAATCCCGTCGGATCATTCTGCGCGGCAGCCAGCACCGCTGCATTGTCGAGCGTGAAATACTGTAATTGCCGTTGCCGCCCGGCCAGTGATTTCACAAGCGTGGTTTTCCCGACCTGACGCGCTCCCTTCACAAAAACAACCGGGGTATCGGAAAGCGCCTCGATAACTTCTGGCACAATATGTCGATTTATCATGCTTGTATTTTAATCGTTTAGTGGTTGAAAATCAACCACAACATGGTTAATTTGCACTGAGGGTTTTTGAGTTTCCCGGACATGGAATACCGGTGTGCCGCATTCCGTGCGGAGACGAAAATCCTCCTTCGTTTTCAGAAGGCACGTTCCGATTCGGATGATTGAGCCTGTCGCCAGCAAGCATTAACCCGGATTTCTCACAGAGAAATCCGGAAAATAGCGATAAGGCCAATCCTGCTGCGCCGGGTGACATGCACAAGCTTTGCTCTGTGCATGGATCATTTACATATCGCACAGTATGCTTTCGCACTCACTCGCCGTGCCTTGTATTACAGGCATTCTAAAAATTTTTAACCTGCGCCGGTGAGAAATGCAGGTTAAAATTATATGCGGGTCCGGTGCGAACGTAGTGTGTTATTATTATGTGAAGTCAACGCGGCGGGATTGCGTATGCGGCCCGTATATTCAGATTGGAGAATATTACCTATGGCAGACCGGAAAAACAGCAGCGATATTTTCGACACCAGAGATTTCCCCGTGAGCCTGGTCCGGCGATCGATATTCCAGGGTACGGGAATCGATCCGGAAGAGGCCGCAAAAAAACATATTGTCGCCATAGTTCACTCGCAGACCGACATCAATCCCGGGCACATGCACCTCGCGCAGCTTGCGGAACATGTGAGGCAGGGCGTGACAGGCGCGGGCGGACTCGCTTTCGCCTGCGGCGTGCCCGGTCCGTGCGACGGCATCGCCATGGGGCACGTCGGCATGAAACACGTTCTCGCGCAGAGGGACCTGATTGCGGATCTCGTCGAGACGCATATCCGCAGCATGCGGTTTGACGGGGTGGTTTTCATCGCCGGCTGCGACAAGATAATTCCCGGCATGCTGATGGCCGCCGCGCGTCTCGATATTCCCGCTGTGATGCTGACGGGCGGGCCGAATTCGTTCGCGATCCGGTTCCTTCCATCGATGAAGGGGAGCGTCTCGCACAAGGATTACACCGATCCGCTGGACAGGTTCGCGACCGCGACGTGCGCGACGTGCGGCTCCTGCGAGGTGATGGGCACGGCGAACACGTTCCAGTGTCTCGCCGAGGCGATGGGAATGTGCCTGCCCGGCTCGGCCAATGTCCCGTCCTATCATTCGGACAGGATCCTGTTCGCGAGAAAAACCGGCGAACGTATCATCGGGATGATTCAGGAGGGGCTGACCGCCCGCCGCATAATCACCAAGGACGCGCTCGAAAACGCCGTGATGGTGGACATGGCGCTCGGCGGCAGCACGAACGCGACGCTGCATCTTCCCGCCATCGCGCACTGTATAGGCGAAGAACTGCCGCTGACGGTTTTCAATGAGTTCAACGTCAGGATTCCTACGATCTGCGGCATTGCGCCCAACGGCCCTTACGGCATGCAGGATCTGTACGTCGCCGGCGGCGTGGGCGGCGTTATGAAGCGCATCAGAGACGACCTGCACGGGTCCGCTCTGAGCGTGACGGGCAAGCCGATCGAGAGCGTCGTCAAAACGGCGCAAATAAAGAACGCGGACGTGATCACCCCGCGCGAGTCACCGTTCCTGCCGCAGGGCGGCACGGTTGTGCTGTCGGGAACACTCGCTCCCGAAGGCTCGGTGATCAAACAGTCGGCAGTGGACCCGGACATGCGTTTTTTCAAAGGCCCGGCCCGCGTTTTCGATTCGGAACAGGACTGCCTTGCCGCGATCCGGTCGCAGCAGCTCAGGGAGGGCGAGGTGCTGGTTATCCGCTATGAGGGTCCCGCGGGCGGCCCCGGAATGCCGGAGATGCTCGCTGTCACCATGGCGCTCGATCTCGGCGGTTATAAGCAGATGGCGCTTGTTACCGACGGGCGGTTCAGCGGCGCGACCGCCGGCCCGTGTGTCGGCCACGTATCGCCGGAAGCGTTTGCGGGCGGGCCGCTTGCTGCGGTGTGTGACGGGGACGAAATCACCATCGATATACCGGGCCGGAAGTTGGATGTCGCTCTGAGCGAGGAAGAAATAGCGCAGCGGCTGGCGGACTGGCAGCCACCCGCGACTGACGTGCCGGACGGCTACATGAAGCGCTACAGGAAATATGTTTCCTCCGCCGCGCGGGGAGCCGTTATCGAATAATCACGCCACGCGCGGACTGCCCGGCCACCGAGGTGCCGTCCTTGTTCAGCAACAATTGACACGGGTGTCCCGGTTCGTGGCGTCTCGCGTTATGTCTGCGGAAATTCGAAACGATCAATTCCCGGGCAATGACGTGATATCCCGAAAGTAATGATATAATTTCCAGATTTACGGGGTACCGGAATAATGAAAAAGTTGTTGAATATTCTTCTCTGCGCGGTTCTGATTGCGGCGGCGGCGGTTTTCTGCGAATCGGAGGAAGTTGGCCCGGCTTCCGGCGAATGCGCGGCGGGGGAGTGGAAATGCTCCGAAGACGCATACGTACTCTACCGCTGCGAGGACGGCGCATGGACCGGCGTCGAGTGCATGCGGGGCGAGGGCAGGCTGTGCGAAAACAACGCATGCGTGGACCCGTGGCGGTACGGATCGCCCTTATGGCGGGTTCCGGAATCTGACGGGCATTACACCGCGGAATCGCTGTCCGGGAAGGCTGCATACTACGAGGACATCGCCGCGCGGCTGCATGTGAACCCGGGCCTGAAGTACATGACGACTGTATATCTGCCGTGCAGGCAGGTGGAATGCGGTCCCGGCGAAACCGCTCCGTGCCTGGACTGCACGGAACCGGAGGTCCCGGAGGAAACCGCCACCTGGGCCGACGTCGAGCGTTTCGAGCATCACGACAACGACGGCCTCTTCAGCGCGTTGTACCTTACCGCCGAGGCGTTCCGCTACGGCGCGACCCGCGATCCGCAGGCGCTGGAAATGATCAGGCTGCTGCTCGCCGGCGAGGTGGACCGCATGAGCGTCACCGGCGTTCCCGGCCTTTTCACAAGGTCGTATATACCCCCCGGTGTGAACGGCGTACAGTGCCCGGACGACCCGAATCAATATATCCATGACGTGGTGGAAGGCCATAATCAGTATGTGCTGATCGGCGACGACGGGTGCGCCCGGATTTACGACGGCGCGAAAAAGGAGTGGAAGACCACGGACCACTGCGTGCCGGAGAAATACGCCGGCTGGTGCTGGGTGGACAATGTGAGCAAGGACGAGTACGCCGGGCACATGCTGGCGCTCGGCGCGGTGTCGAAGCTCGTCGACGACCCGCAGTCGCAGGCGATAGCCGAGGACCTGATATCAAAAGTTGCGAAACACCTGATAAAGAACAAAATGGAAGTCGTCGACTGGGACGGCAGGGTGACATCCTATGGCCGCATCCACGCGGCGACCCTGGACGACTATACCGGGCTCAACGCGGGGATGGCACTCGACTTCATCAAGATCGCCGCCGAAGTGACCGGGGATCCGAAAATCGCGCGGTGGTACGACGACTGCCTGCTGCAGAAACACGGAAAAAAACGATGCCTCGGCAATATCCTGGAGTCGCCGAAACCCTACACGCGGCATCTGCCCCACAACGGCATATTCGTCGGGGAAAACGGCTGCATGATGAATTATGATAACAACTCGATGCATGTTCTGAGCATGCACAACCTGATATGGTTCGAGCACGACCCGGACTTGCGCGAGGTTTATCAGAAATCTCTCGATGAGGACATGTTCCGGGCCGGGGGCGAGCCGCGCGCGCTCGCGTTCCAGAACAATGCGTTCTACGACTTCGTGTTCGCCGCGCAGAAAAGGCTCGGCCCGGGTTCCGACGGCCCGGCGTTCGACACGGTATCGAACGGCATAGCGATGCTGAAGCGGTTCCCGCCGCGCTACCACTACGAAGAAATCAGAACGGCGCCGGAAGACATCGTCAACTACTGTGAGGACCGCTTCGGGCAGCCTACCGCCGAATTCGCTCATGCGCCGGATCAGCGCTGTCCCGACAATGTCATGCTATGGACAGATCCCTACCGTTATGATTCCTGCCGGAAAAACCGCCGGATCGTGCTTGCCCCGACCGACTACCTGCTTCCGTACTGGATGGGCCGCTACTACGGGTTCATCTCCCCCGACATGTAGCGCGGGCCGGCGATTGAAAATACGGATTAACCCGGATTTCTCACAGAGAAATCCGGAAAATCGCGATAACGCCTGTTCTGCTGTGCCGGGTGACATGCACAAGCTTTGCTTTGTGCATGAATCAGCAAAAATTGTTCGGACTCGGTCACATACGCAACAGTATGCTCCCTCACCACTCATTTGCTGTTCCTTGTATTATCAGCCTTATCACGATTTTTAACCTGCACCGGTGAGAAATGCAGGTTAACAAACAGGGAAAAGCGGGCTTTTGAAAAATCCGGGTATTGTCCCTAATGCAGGAAAAACTATTGCCGTGGAACCTTGAAAGCGAAGTTCAAAACGCCGCAATCCGGCAGCGTTGCTGTTCAGCGAACCGTTTCATGCAGCTCGAATGTGCCGACGTTCTGGATGGTCCGCAGCGAGTTCATTACCTGCGGGTTGGCGTTCACGATCTGCACTACCTGGTTCTGCATCCGGCAGGCTTCGGACACGTACAGAATTGCGCCCAGCCCGGCGGAATCCACGAACTGAAGTTTAGCCATGTCTATTACCACATACCGGCCCTTGTCCTTGACCCGTTCCGGGATCTTGTGCATGAATTCCTGCGAGTCGAGAAACAGCAGTTCCCCGTCGAGTTTCAGGTGGATGCCGTTTTTCAGCGGCACGGATTCAACGATAATGTCTTTCATATTTTGTATTCTCCGCTTTCTATGCCGGATTTCTCACAGAGAAATCCGGAAAATCGCGATAACACCTGTCCTGCTGTGTCGGGTGACATGCACAAGCTTTGCTCTGTGCATGAATCAGCCGGTTACATACCGCACAGTATGCTCCCTCGCCATTCCCTCGCCGCGCCTTGTATTACAGGCATTATCATGATTTTAACCTGCACTAATACTAATGAGAAATGCAGGTTGATCGCTTCAGAGCGCCGGTTATGCCCGGCCCATTTAGGTGCGTCGGCTCGGGATGCTCGTTCGCGGCAAACACATTTTATCATAAAAAGATTTTCGTATGGTTCCGAAGTTTAAAAAAGGTTGCCTGTTGCGGGCAGCATGTGATTATGCGATCGGCGGGTCAGTATTTCAGGTGGTAATAGGCGAGCTTGATGTATTCGACGGTCACGGAGATCAGCCCGTTTTCGTGCATCCACCACGAGTCTGGCCGGATCAGCGAATCCTTTACGGGTGCGTACCTGAGCGTGATTCCTGAGCCTTTGAACGCGCGTTGCGCGCAGAACCTGACGCGCCGCATGTGGAACGGCGAACTGACCAGTATTACCGACCGCAGGCCCTGCGCCTCAGCCAGCCTTCGCAGCGCGATCGTTTCCTCCATTGTGCTGGTGCCGTCCCAGATCTGAAAGATATCGTTTTCCGCCACGCCGTACCTGACGAGCAGCCGGCGGTTGACCGTGCCCTCGTTGTACCATTTGTCCAGCGCGAGCAGCGTGGAATCCACCAGCACTCCGCCGACTGCGGTCTTCGGCGCGTATTTTTCCCTGTAGAGTTCTGCCGCGTGGAACGGTCGCTCCGGAACACCGCCGGCGTACACGTATATCAGGTCAGATTTTTCCAGCGGCGTTTCCACTACCAGCCACCTGCCCGCGAATTCGAGCAGCCCGGCCGGACCGCCCGCCCCGGCGTAAACCAGCGCGAACACAAGCAAAAGAGCGGCGACTGTATAGCCGAACCTTCTGCCTTTAGCTTTTTTTTGAAATCCGTCTGTCATAAATCGACCATAGCCGCACGCGCCGCGCGTCGCTCAGTATATGTAGGTGAGCCCGAAGTGCGGGCCGCGGATGATATGTTTCGCTGAAGAGAACCCGATCTCGTTGATCGCGTCGGTGTGTATCCACAGGTATCGATATCCCGCGCGCAGCTTGAGCGGCATTTCCGGCAGATCATACGAGAACCAGACATCGAAATCGCGCGTGTCGCCGCCGGTGCCGGGCTCGTCCGCGCCTGTCGGCGAGACCCGCGCATCGTTCGAGATGCCGACCCCGGCCTCCGCCCCGAACGCCCATGGCGTGCCCGCCCAGCGGTGATGCTTCAGCAGGCTCAGCCGCAGACCGTTGATCTTGTAGCTCGTGTACGACCCGCTCCAGTTCGACTGCCGGTTCTTGAACTCCTGGTATGCAAGCTCGACCTGGCCCGTGCTCGCGAAGTCGTAGACCAGCCCGACCAGGTAGCGGTAAACCTTGTCCTCTTTGCCCGCGCTCGACGGCGACACCGCGTCGGCTGTGCTGTTGTGGTACCGCGCGTCTATCGAAAAGTTCGAGTGCACCCGGTAGATCACGTTCATGCAGGGGAAGAAATCCGGGTCCGAGCTCTCGCTCACGCCGGACATCGACTTGTTGTAATCGGTCGCCCAGTAATCCATCTCGATGGAATTGCCGTTCTTGAAGTAGCGTGCGTGCGCCGTCGCGCTCAACGCCATGACAATCAATGTGCAGAGCAGAACCTGTTTAAAAGATTTCATTTTTATACTCCCGATGCGGACTGTTGATAAGATTCATTATTGCGCCGTTCATCTCCGCCTGATCCGTTGCCGCAAAAACACAGGCGCTTGAACACCCGATCGCCGCTTTCCCCGGTATGACATTGTTATGGTTCCCGGCAGGCTGCAAAGCCTGCTGCTCGGCCCGCGCATGCCGGGTTCAATCTGTCTAGTATTACTGCAAAACAAAAAAACGGTCAATGAAAAAAGGGCAAAAACAGCGCGCCGCCGCGCGGGCAGGGCGCAGGGAGATATCGATAAGTGGGGCGGCAAGCTTGCGCCGCGACGGAGCATTTAGTATATTTTATGGACGGTGGGGCGGTCGGAAAATCTTCACACCGTCGTTCCGCGCAGGCACAGCGACCGGAGAATCTCAATAATCGGCATCCCAGGCTGGATTCTTCGGCGGGATTAATCCGGCACACATTTTCAGCCGCGCCGCCGGACGCACATTTAAACGGGAGCATCTCAAGTGAGCATGGATATAGACAGTCAACTGGAAATCATACGGCGTGGCGCGAAAGAGATCGTCACGGAAGAAGATTTTAAGGAAATGCTGGAAAGCGCGGCGAAAGAGGGCAGGGCGCTGCGAGTGAAGTTCGGCTGCGACCCCTCGGCGCCCGACATCCACCTCGGCCACGTCGTGATCCTGCGCAAGCTGCGCCAGTTCCAGGAACTCGGGCACACGGTCCTGTTTCTGATCGGCGACTTCACCGCGCGGATCGGCGACCCCAGCGGCAAGAACGCCACCCGCCCGCCGCTCACCGAGGAACAGGTAAACGAAAACGCGAAAACATACAAAGACCAGGTGTTCCGCGTGCTGCTGCCCGAACGAACCGAGGTCGTGTTCAACAACGACTGGCTCGGAAAACTCAGCCCGCACGACATCGTTCGCCTCTGCTCGTCGCACACCGTCGCCCGCATGCTCGAACGCGACGACTTCAGCAAACGGTTCCGCGACAACATCCCCATCCGCATCCACGAGTTTCTCTACCCGCTGTTCCAGGGCTACGACTCGGTGGCGCTCGACTCGGACGTGGAACTCGGCGGCTCCGACCAGCTGTTCAACCTGCTCGTCGGGCGCGAGCTTCAGCGCGACGCCGGGCAAACGCCGCAGGTGGCGCTCACCATGCCCATCATCGAGGGACTCGACGGCGTGCAGAAAATGAGCAAGAGCCTCAACAACTACGTCGGCGTCACCGACGAACCCAACGACATGTTCGGAAAACTGATGTCCATCCCCGACACGCTGATCGCCCGCTACATGCTGCTGCTCACCGACATCCCGGAAGAAGAAATCAACGGCATAGCGATGGAAATATACATGGGCAGCGAGAACCCGCGCAACTTCAAGGTCCGGCTCGCGAAAGAGATCGTCGCGTTCTTCCACGGCGCGGAAGCAGCCGACGGCGCGGAAGCCGAATTCGACCGCGTGTTCGCCAACAAAGAGCTGCCCAGCGACATGGAAACCTGCTTGCTCGATGCCGCGGAAAAGCCCGCCGTGGACCTGCTCACGGAGACCGGGCTCGTGCCGACAAAAGGCGAAGCGCGCCGCATGATCCGGCAGAAAGCCGCGCGGCTCGACGGCGAGCTGATTGAAAGCGAAACCGATGTCGTCACCATCACGCCCGGCGCGGTATTAAAAGTGGGAAAACGGCGTTTTATACGTCTTGACATTAAATAAAACGGCGGCTAAACTATCTATCGCACCAAGGGTGATTAGCTCAGTCGGTTAGAGCGCATCCCTGATAAGGATGAGGTCCGCAGTTCGAATCTGCGATCACCCACTGAGGAAAAGCCCCGCAGAAGCGGGGCTTTTTACTTATTTGGGCGTTTACCATATTGAAACTGAAAAAGCCCAAAGGAGCCAAATGGGAGCCAAACTACTCACCGGTTCCTTTTTCTTTTCTGAATTTCACTAAAAGCAGGTTTTACATGTTATGTAGATCAGAAGAGGTACAATGCGGATGAAAAATACAATGAATGTCAAAGTGGGTTAAAGTGTAATAGACTATTAGAAAAGTATTGGAGTAACTGATTATGAAATATTTTATATTATTAGTATTTATGCTCTTTTCAACAGTAGCATTAGCAGAGCCCAATATTACTGCTGATGGTCTGTTTGTTGAGGAAGATGAAAATGGCAATGTAACAACAATATGTGATTTAAGTGAAGATTTTAGTAATTTTGATATTAGAATTAAAATTATGGATTATCAGGTTCAAGGCTATACCCCAAATATGAAATGGTATTATTTCTTTCCAGATTTGACAGTGATAGATGTTGATATGTGGGTAATAAATGTTGAAAATTGTAGAATAGAAAAGAGCCTTTCAATCTCTCCTAATGATACTAATCAAATTAGTGATATTAGTGTTGGTTTCACCCCGGATTCAGAATTGATATTTATATCAATTGCTAATTATGTTCAAAGTGAAGAAGAAGAAATTACTGAATCGAATACCCATATATACTATACAGAAACATTTGATCTATATGCGGAAATTGAAGGAGAATCTATTGATTTTAATATGGAACACTTCTTTAGTAGGAATAACAGAACTTTTTATAAAAAGTTAAATAAATATACAAACGTTAATGAATCATCACAATCAGCCAATGATATAGGTATTGTTAAGATTGATTTTAGCTCTACACCAGTGAATGTAATTTCTTATACTTATACAGATTTATTTCCTGAATATAGTACTTGCGAAATTGATTTAATAAGGGGGGTATCGGGTGCTGGACTTCTTAGTGTAATATGTGAAGATAACAATAATGGATTGATTTTTTATGATTTTGATAGCAGCAAAGAAATTGCCATGGTTTTCGGTATTGAAAAGCCTGAATTGTTAGATATAAAAGGGAGTTTTGCCTTTGAAAGAACTAGAAGCTTAAAACGTTTTGGAGTATATAACATTGAAGAAATAGAGTGGGCTACAGAAAAGTATATATTGTTTTCAGACGATCTAAAAGATGTATATATACGAGTGGATGATTATTACCTAGATATCAAAGGTCCGATATACAGAAGAGTGAACTTATCGACTGCTGACATTGTTGTAAAAGACATATTTATCAGGAATATGATATCTACTGATATTAAAGACAAAGACATAGTTATTATTGATGGTGCAAGAGGAGAATTAGAAGTTGGTATTTATTCTGACGAGTGTATGCTTTTTAGAACCTTCATATATATTGATGAAGAAATTCAAGATGTAAATATCCCTGTTGAAAACTGTGGAAATTGAATTTTCTTGTTGGAAGATGTGAATATATCTCAAGAAGGTGCCAAAGAAAAACTCCGAGCTATAAACCTTGCCTTTATAAGAGCTGGATTTGATGCTGCAAATACTTTGAATATTAGTCCTTATGATACAAAAGAAGCTGATCTGGAAGATGCGATAAAGATTGGTATAGTTTGTCGTGAAAGCAGTTGGCAGCATTTTGCTGAAAAATCAGTTCAATCAGATAATGGAATTGGCTTCCCGAAAAATGATAAAAAAGGGGGACATGGACTTACACAACTTACCCGCCCAAAACCAAGTTATCTCCAGGTCTGGCATATTGATTACAATGTTAAAGGAATGGTCGAAGAGCATTTAGAGAGTAAATACAATATGTCTATAACAGAATTGGGTGATAATGATTCTGATAAATATCTTTTCGACCAGATGCTCGCTCATTACAACTCAGGTAAAGGTAATTATAGAAAAATGATGACGATTACTGGTCCTGACAAGAAACCTGGGCCTGGAAAAATAGTCAGGGAGAGACATGCCTGTGTTGGACAGCCTTTGTCTGAAGTGATGAAGGAATGGAAAGTATATGATGATTACTATGCTGTGGATGATTCCTGGCATTTGTGCTATTACGCATGTGAAAGGTATTATGAGAAAGAAGTGGCGAAAAGGCAAATAGATATCATAATGCCAAAAGGAAGTAGAATACCATTGTGTGGTGGCGAAAAGAAGGATTGTTCCAGTTACTGTAAGAAAACAGCGAATAGTTGTGATGGAACTATAGATGGATGCAGTGATTTCTGTAAATATTACGATGGGATCATGAAATGTCAACCCATTTGCAACAGTGATTTCGAAAATAATGCTAATAAAACCTGTAAGACGCTTCCCAATAACTCGGGCCTCAAGCTGGAAGCTGACGACAATAATTTTTCATTGAAGGATAAAACAATGAAATTCAGTTGTAAGGATGGTTTATGGACCTGTTATGTCGATAAGAGAAGAAAAGATTGTAATGAATGTGCGGAGGGTGTGAACTGTAGCTGGATTAAAGAAAAATAATTAAAGGAGCTCAATTATGAGAAGATGTTTATTTATTTTTGTTTTTTTACTGTTCGTTTGCAGAACATGCCAGTGTGAGCAATTAAACTATCTTATAGAAG
>Ga0116162_10000145_pt1 | contig 60141 bp, 49 predicted proteins | sample AD_UKC105_MetaG_FD_89875 | JGI IMG/M metagenome (GOLD analysis project Ga0116162, IMG submission 89875) | Active sludge microbial communities of municipal wastewater-treating anaerobic digesters from Hong Kong - AD_UKC105_MetaG | ecosystem: Engineered > Bioreactor > Anaerobic > Digestate...
ATGTTCTCGGCGGTTCAACTTTCAGGTCAGATATTCGGAATGCAGGTAGGGTTCGGAATTGTCAACGTAATGGATCCTCTTTCGGAAACGCAAATATCGTTATTGGGGCAATTTGTGTTTCTTGTAGCAATATTGCTTTTCATGGCGCTTGATGGGCACCATATTCTGGTCAAGATAGTAGCGAGCAGTTATTCCGTTTTGCCGATGGGGGCATTTTCTTTTACCGAGCCCCTTGGAATGGAAGTTACAAAATGGTTAACAAAAGCATTCATTATCGCGTATAAGATCGGTTTGCCGATGATTTTCACGCTTCTTCTAATATCGGTTTTAATGGGGATTATAGCAAGAACTGTTCCGCAGATGAATGTGTTTATAGTGGGCCTGCCGCTGAAAATATTTGTGGGGCTGTTCATGATGGGATCAACGGTGGCGCTTACCGTATATCTGCTTAAAGGGTATTTCAACGATTTTCTGGCAGATATCTGGATGATGCTCAGGATGGCTGGGGCGGGCTGAACATAATAGAAATCCGTTTGTCTCAGAAAGTGGCAGTTTTGTATGGCGACTGAAGAAAAAACCGAACAAGCTACGCCGCGAAGACGGCAGGAAGCAAGGAAAAAGGGACAGGTTGCTAAAAGCACCGAGATAAGTTCCGCTTTCATCATTCTGTTCGGGACGGCAATGCTCGGTTTTTATGGGAAATATATCTACGTTTATCTTGAACGTTATATGCAGTGGGTTCTGTCGCCTGCGATATTTTCGTACACAAATGAAATAACAGTTGACAACTTTTCGTATTTCTTTCTTGTTATCCTGTGGTATGTATTCAAAATCCTGCTGCCTTTTGTAGCTGTTATACTGGTTGTTGCGCTTGGAGCAAATTTTGCCCAGGTTGGTATGCTGGTTTCTTTTGAATCAATCAAACCGTCGTTCAAAAAAATCAACCCGATATCCGGTTTAAGCAGATTGTTCTCTTTGAGATCGTTGACGGAACTTGTTAAAAGCGTCCTCAAAATATCATTGATAAGTTATGTGGGCTACTCAACAATCAAAGCGGCTTTGCCGGATTTTATCAGGATGCTCGAAATGGATATACAGCAGGCCCTTGTGTTATTTGGAGTTACCACGTTGTGGCTCTCGATTAAAGTGGGACTGCTTTTTGTGATACTCGCTTTTCTCGACCTGGTATATCAGAAGTACGAATTTGAAAAAAGCATAAAGATGACAAAACAGGAGATTAAAGACGAATACAAGCAGAGAGAAGGAGATCCGCTTGTCCGCAGACGGATAAGAGAGAAGCAGCGCGAGATAGCTATGCGTCGTATGATGGCCGCAATTCCAACCGCCGATGTAGTAATTACGAATCCGATAGAGCTGGCCGTGGCTCTTAAATACGACGCCGACGAAATGTATGCCCCGGAAGTTGTCGCAAAGGGGGGAGGAGTGGTTGCGGAAAAAATAAAGCAGATTGCAAAAGAGAACAATGTCCCTATAGTCGAGGACAAATCGTTGGCCCAGTCTTTATTCAGGCTTACAGATATCGGCGATCCTGTTCCACCGCAATTATTCAAAGCTGTTGCCGAAATACTTGCATATATATACAGAATCAGTAAAAAATCTCATAAATTCGGGATTTGATCGGGAAAATAGAATACCGCTCCGTCTTGTAAAATTATTAACATGAAAATATAATAATCTCTGATTAAAAAGTGATATTATATACATACTTGAGTAATGAGGCTGAAATTAATTTATGGATTCTAAGAATCCCATTGTAAAAGCTTTGCTTGAAGTAGCTAAGCGAACAGAGCTCTTTCTGCCGTTGGCCATCGTTCTTGTAATCATAATGATGGTCATTCCGGTTCCTGTTTTCCTGATCAACTTGCTGGTGGCTGCCAGCCTGACCATATCGATTATCGCTATACTTGTTACAATGTATGTTAATGAACCACTGGATTTTTCAGTGTTCCCAACATTGATTCTAATCTCAACAATTTTCAGACTTGCTCTTAACATAACAACAACGCGATCAATTTTATTGAAAGCTGATGCCGGAGAGATAATCAGAACCTTCGGATCATTTGTAACAGGTGGCAGCTACGTAGTAGGTACGATTATTTTTGCAATCATCGTGATAGTCAATTACGTTGTCATAACGCATGGTGCTCAGCGTATAGGCGAGGTCGCGGCAAGGTTCACGCTCGATGCGATGCCCGGAAAACAAATGAGCATCGATGCCGATTTGAACAATGGGTTGATAACAGACGAGCAGGCGAGAACCAGAAGAAGAAAGATTGAACTTGAAGCTGATTATTTCGGAGCAATGGATGGAGCCAGCAGATTTGTTCAGAGGGATGCTATAGCCGGAATAATTATTACTCTCATTAACATAATCGGTGGCCTTATAATCGGAATGGCCATTAACAAAATGCCGTGGCAGGAAGCCGTCAGAACATACACCATGCTCACAATAGGTGATGGACTGGTAGGGGCTATCCCCACGCTTCTGCTGTCAACCGCGACCGGTATAATGGTAACGAACGCGGCGACGGAAGCCAATCTCAGCGGCGATATGGTCGGCCAGCTTGTGGGGCAACCCAGGGCAATGTATGTATCGGCGTCGATTCTGGGCTTCTTCGGTGTTTTTTCAATATTTCTCAAGGCTCCCGGTTTAACCGGTTCGCTTCTGTTTATGGCGTTGCTGGTTGGGGGACTTGCCTATGCCTTCGATAAGTTCGATCTGGGATCAGAGGCAGCAGGGAAAGGCGCAAAGCCACCTGGAAGGCGGCCATCGGCACATGCAGCAGGCGCAGGCGGTGTCGGACCAAAAGGAGGCGGGGAAGGTGCTGCACCTCCTTCAAGCCCGGTATCACCTTATGCATCTCCTGAAGCGGTTGCCGCGTTGTTGTATGTTGATCCGATGGAACTCGAAATCGGATACGGGCTGATACCGCTGGTTGATCCCGAGCAGAAAGGTGATTTGCTCGACAGAGTTACAATGATAAGGCGGCAGACAGCGCTGGAGATGGGAATAATTGTTCCGCCGATACGAATAAGAGACAACATACAACTCAAGCCGAATGACTACTCGATTAAGATCAGGGGAACAGAAGTCGCGCAGGGTTCGGTGATGGTGGATTATTTCCTCGCAATGAATCCGGGAAACGTATCGCAGGAAATCGATGGAATAGAGACCGTGGAGCCTGCTTTCGGTTTGCCCGCGAGATGGATTCGCGAAGCGAACAAAGAGCAGGCCGAAATACTTGGATACACTGTTGTTGACCCGGCGTCTGTTATAGCAACACATCTCACTGAAATTATCAAGAATCAGGCCTTCGAGCTTCTCGGAAGACAGGAAGTTCAATCCCTGATTGATATTGTGAAGGAGAGAAATTCCGTAGTTGTAGATGAATTGATACCGAACAAACTTGAACTCGGGGATATACAAAAAGTACTTCAGAACCTGCTGAGGGAGAGAGTTTCGATCAGAAATCTTTCCACCATAATGGAAATACTTGCGGATTATGCAGGAATGACAAAAGATGTGAATGTGCTTACAGAATATGTGAGAGCCGGCCTGGCGCGTCAGATATGCAAGCAGCATCAGATGCCGGATGGAACCATTCCTGTTATTACTATAGATCCGAAATTGGAGGATATGGTACTGGATTCGGTTCAGGAAACGGGGACCACATCATATCCAGTGCTTGCGCCGGATGTTATTGAAAATATTACCAACAGTCTGAGCGCAATGATGGAAAAAGCGGTATCTTTGAATTATACCCCGATTGTTATGTGTTCACCCCGCGTAAGAATGTATATCCGACGATTAATTGAAAGGTTGTTCCCGAATCTTGTCGTGCTCTCGCACAGCGAGATTACTCCAGAGGCCAAGGTTAGATCGTTGGGCATGGTCGCGGCCAATTAGGATAAATTGTTTCATGGAGTAACACATCCTTGGCTATGAGGGTCAAACGATACGAAGCACCTACTCTTCAGGAAGCGCTGTTGCATGTTAAGCGTGATCTCGGTTCAGACGCGGTGATTCTCCAGACAAGAAAATTCAATCGTGGCGGGATGTTCGGGATGTTCGGGCGGAACATGGTGGAAGTTCTTGCCGCTACTGACATTGAAACTGCGGGCAATACTAATAAAAAAATATCCACACAAAAGGCTCAGGCAACAACCAGACCCTCAGTCAAAGAGGCCGGAAGAGCTTCTTCAGCCTCGGCAGATATGAATCTGAACCAGGAGTTGAGGGAGGTTAAAGCTGCGCTTCAGACACTGCTTGAAAAGCAGAAAATGCAGAACCAGGAGGAAGCAGCAGAACCGTATCCAAGGCTTTTTGGAGATATATATCTGAGATTAATCGAAAACGATTTTGACAATACCATAGCGCAGGACATAATCAGGTCAATTGATGAATCAATAACAGAAGAAAATAAAGAAGATGAAAAGGCTGTAAAAGCAGCGCTTGATAGACAGTTGAGAAGGCTTATAAAAACATCAGGAGCGATAGAACTTAGCGGGCAGGAGTCGAAGACAATCGCTTTTATCGGGCCGACGGGGGTTGGAAAGACAACAACAATTGCAAAGCTTGCAACGATAATATCTCTCCAGAAACGAATGAAAGTCGGTATTATTACAGCGGATACATACAGAATTGCCGCGGTGGAGCAGATTAAAACATACAGCGAGATTATTAATGTTCCGATCAAGGTTGTTTATACTGCCGAAGATATGAAAAGAGCGGTCGATTATTTCTCGGACCGGGATTTAATACTTGTGGATACGGCGGGCAGAAGTCATTTCGATAAAGGCAAAATAAGCGAAGTTAGAGATTTATTAGCAGTTTGTTATCCCCTTGAGATCCACCTTGTAATAGCGGCTCAAACCCGGTACAAAGACATGATCGATATAGCGGAAAAATTCAGGCCGCTGGCATACAATCACCTGATATTTACGAAACTCGACGAAACGTCAACTTACGGGAATCTCATAAACCTGATAGCAAAGTGCAATGTTGGGGTTTCTTACCTGTGTTATGGACAGAACGTACCGGGCGAGATCATGCCTGCAAATACTGATTTTATGTTGAAAATATTGCTTGGAAAATCAATAAGACAGGCTTTGGGTGAGAAACGGGAGAGCTGATGTCGGATCAGGCACACAAAATACAGGAAATAGCGCATGGTGAATTGCCTGATTATGTTGCCGGCTCTTCAAGAGAGAACAGGAAAACAAAAATATATTCTGTAGTCAGCGGTAAAGGCGGTGTAGGCAAAAGTAATGTAGCAATAAATCTCGGCATATCCATGACAAGGTTTGGACACAGGGTTCTGTTGATAGATGCAGACATGGGACTGGCCAATCTTGATCTATTGCTGGGGCTGACGCCGAACTATAACCTGATGCACCTGTTGACCGGGAAAAAACTGCTTGAAGAAGTGATGATAACAGGCCCGTCGGGAATAAAGCTGATTCCGTCGAATTCGAACGGGAGGATTGAAAAAGAAGTATCACAACAGAATATAAAAGAAATAATGGGTTTTATAAGGGAAAATCCGGATGTGCCGGATACGGTGTTTATTGACACTGGGGGCGGTATTACAGATAATATACTAGATTTTCTTCTTGATTCTGACGAAGTGATCTTGATAACTACACCGGAGCCCACGTCAATAATGGACTCGTATGGTATTATCAAGAGCCTGTCGAACGAGAAGGACAGAGTTAAAATAAAGCTTATTGTAAATATGGCTGAGGACAGCTCGGATGCTTTGCATGTTTTTGAAACAATGGGATTGATAACCAGACAGTTCTTTAATGTTGAGATAGAGAACCTGGGATGGATATCATATGATCACAATGTTGCAAGGGCAGTAAGGCAGCAGCAGCCGTTTGTGTTGTTGTACCCGGCATCGAGGGCAAGCAAATGCGTGAGCCGGATAGCAATGCAACTGGCTGATTATGATGTTGATTTTATAACGGAACGGGGGGTCAGGCGGCTGATCAATCGTTTAATTTCTTTTTTTAGGTGAATAGTTTTGGCAACAGAATGGGATGAGATAGTTTCCGGCCAGGGTGTCGAATTGTCATTGATGAAGGGTGGCAATGTGGTCCAGTTCAGAACCACTGTTCAGGAAAGAACAGGTTCCGCGCTGATTCTGCCGATGCCCGAGGCTGAAGAGGCTGAGCATGTTCTTGTTAAGGACGGAGTGATTGATGTTACAATATCACTCAAGGAAGGGACTCTAAAGTTCACTACCCTGATAGCGGACAGAAGGATATCGGCCCAGCCGGTCCTGATACTGATGAGACCGCATGAAATTAAAAAAATCGGATCAAGGTCTTATTATCGACTTTCAGTTGTACGACCGGTAAGGTTAAGGCTGATGAGAGATGTTGTAACGCCGATTTCTGAATTTAAAAAAGCTACTACGCTCGATGTGAGCGGCGGTGGTATCATGATACAGGGAAAGCTGGAAATTAAAAGAGATCAGCTCGTTGAAATAGAACTTGATTTAGGAGCGGAAACTCTTAATGCGATATGCAAGGCTTCGTTCACGAAAGTCGAGGACAGGGATGGGACTGATGTATTTCTGACCGGGCTGGAATTCTATACGATAGAAGAACGAGAAAGAGATAAGATTGTCAAATTTATATTTGATCATCAGAGAGCACTTAAGAAGAAAGGAATAATGAGATAATTTTGAAAATCATATTCGAAAACATTGTTACATCTGTAAGGATATTGACAGGGGTTATTGCGTTTTTCATGGTCATACTCATAGGCTCGATTAGAGGCATGGAACTTGCCTCGATGTTCATCTGGGCGTGGGTTGTCGCAATAATATTTTACATGCTGGGTTTTTTAGTGGCGTCGATTCTTCAGAAAATCAACAAAGAGATAGAGTTGCATCCGATCGAGCATGAAAAGGATCATAAAAAAGAGATAGGATATCACTTGAATATTGAGCAGGGTGCTGAGAGCCCGATGGAGTAGTTCAGGTTTTGGTATAAGAAAATATTTGAAAGGGATTAAACCCTATGGACGAGAATGTAAAAAGTTTGATGGATTCAACAGGCTGCACGGAAACCGAAGCGCAGACAGTATTGCAGGAGGCCGGCGGAGATGTGTCCAAGGCGTTGAAAATACTCGATGCCGTTAAGAAAGAGGTAACTGTCTTTCAATTGAAATTCAGCGCCAAAGGTGAGCCTGACAGCGGGAACGGATACATGGTTGCCATGTTCGATATCTCCAGTGATCAGGTATTGCATTCCGACATGGCGTTTCCTCTTTCGGCAGCACAGGAAAAAGCGCTTGATATAAATATGCCGCCAACTATTTTTGCGTCCAGCCTAAATACCATAAGAGAAAAGTTAAGTGACAGGCATAAAGCGGCGAGCGCAAGCAATGCGTCGTTGATAAAGTCGAAATTCTCGTCCAATTTCATACATACCGTGGTGAACATGAGTTCCAGAGGTCAGAAAGCGGAGGTTAATCAGCGATTCGCACAGGTTATGGGCTCGGTGCTTGGAGCCGAAGTCAAGGCTGATTACACAGTTAGCTCAAATTCGCTCGATTCTCTTGCAAGCGTGATAAGTGGCTCACAGCACAGTAATTTGACTCCGGAACAACATGCGGCAAAATTATTTGGCTCCGCGGATAATGTTGATATGATGACAGATGACATTTCGGATCTTCCCAATGCTTCGCCTCAGGAGCCACTGCCGAGAATAGTTCTCATTACCGAACCTGAAATATCACCGTTTCATGGTAAGCCGGCAAGAGAGCTAATCGAAGGTGATGAAGTAATTGTGAAGATCAAGGACGGAAGGCAGGCGGCAAGATATTTTTCCGAGCTTCTCGGCGGAGTTGTTGACGATGAGGTAATCCCGCTCTGCGTTCCGGTAATAAAGACTGATGCGATGTCCGACACTTTCGTAGAGACTTTCGTGGAGTTCGGGCCGGGCATATTCGGACAGTTTTTTGTCCCGCCCGATGTTAAAGTGAAGACAAGAGACGATGAAGTTCAACTATACAATCCATTCCAGGATGAAGAATCTCTTTTCGCTGAAAATCGATATGGAGTGAAAATACTGGTCGGGCTTGGCCTGTTGTTCATATCGACAGTGGCATTAATTATTGTGTTCTTGAACATGAGCTAATTTTTAAGGATGTATTTTTTTTAATGGTAAAAGTGAAAGAAATTCTTGAAGAAGAAGAGTGGATCCGTTTTAAAGAACACGGTGATGAAGAGGCACGATCCAGACTGGCGGAACGATATCTGCCGCTCGTTAAGCATATTATTGACCGAATTGCATATAAGTTGCCCGATTTCATTGATAAAGAAGACCTGATAAGCGAGGGCATACTCGGGCTTATCGATGCGATTGATAAATTTGACCCATCAAGAATGAATAAATTCGGGACATACGCAATGGTGCGGATCAGAGGGGCTGTTCTGGACTCGCTTCGACAGATGGACTGGGTTCCAAGGTCTTTGAGACAGAAAAGCAAAGAGATCGAGAATGCAATACTCACTGTGGAACGGAACCTTGGAAGGCCCGCAACGGACAAAGAAATTTCAGAATATCTCGGCATTTCAGCCGAAGAGCTGAATGAGACTTTAAGCAGTATTTCAACTTCAGTTATTTACTCATTCGAAGAACTTCTCCAGATGAGCGATGACGACAAACCGCTGCCGTTTATTTCAAGAGTCAAGGATCAGCAAATAACGGATCCGTCTGATTCTGTCGTGAAATCTGAAATAAGGAAGATACTGGTTAAATCAATCGGGCGGCTTCCGGACAATGAAAAGACGGTTGTAGGGCTGTATTACGTTGAAAATATGACATTGAAACAAATAGGTGAAGTACTCGATGTAACGGAATCAAGGATTTGTCAGATTCACGCAAAAGCATTGATAAGATTGAAAAACTCGTTGTTGAATTCAGATGATGAAATTTTTGCGGAATAGACAATAAGGTCTTCAGGCAGTTCTGTTAATTATGAGCATATAAAAATTTTTTTACTATATTCTTATATGAATATATAATATGATAGAATAAGTGCTGTTGAAAATTAACATAAACCTTTAGAAACTGAGGGCGATTGAAGTGAGCGATTCGCCGGTCGTATTGCAATTTTCACCGAATGGCAGAGAAGTCCTGGCAAACATAGATAAGAGTAAAACTGGCGGTATTCCAGTGGTCTCGGAACAATTTCTTATGGCGCTGGAAGAGATCGGGGCTCAGGACTTTGACATAGATTATGCATTGATCGACAGATTGATACAGACACAGGGCAGTGCGGGGAAGCTGTTTCCCATAGCACGCAAAATAGATGGAAGAATTGAAGTGTCTGTTTCTGCCGACAAGATGGAAGTTTCTGTAACGCTGATACCCCCCAAGGGTGGGAAAGAAGTTGACGCCGATGGAGTGATGAGTGAGCTGGCAAAGGCGGGCGTGAAATTCGGAATAAAAGAGGATGTAATTCAGAATATTGTTGCCCAGGCATGGTTTAATGAAAAAGTAGTCGTCGGCGAGGGAAAAGTTGCGGAAGATGGTCATGACGGTAAGATTGAATTTCTTTTCAGTGTAGAGGAAACCAAACCTAAGCCGACAATTGCCGAAGACGGGACAGTGGATTATTACGAGTTGAACCTTATACAAAACGTTAAGCTTGGAGAACCGCTGGCGGAAAAAACGCCGCCTACTCCCGGCGAGAACGGGATGAATGTATTAGGAGAGGAGCTTACCGCCAAGCCCGGGAAAGACATACCGTTTCCAATCGGCAAGAACGTGACGTTTTCACAGGAAAATCCTAACCTGATCGTTTCTCAAATAGCAGGCCAGCCAAGGCTGGTGTCGGGGAAGATACATGTGCTTCCAGTGTTTGAGGTCGCGGGAGATGTGGACTTCTCGACAGGAAATATTAATTTTGTTGGAGATGTTATCGTAAAAGGCGGAGTGCTGGAAGGATTTGTTGTCAAGGCGGAAGGTAATATCAATGTTTATGGCCCGGTGAGTGGTTGTATTATCGAAGCTACCGGTAATGTTTTTCTGAACAAAGGAATGCACGGCCAGGATAAGGGTGTGATCATAGCAGGCGAAGACGTTGTGGCAAAATTTCTCGAACACACCACAATAAGAGCCGGTGGCAATATAAAAGCAACGGACGGAATTATCCAGTGCAATGCCAATGCTAAAAAAGCGATAATAGCAGAGGGCAAAAAAGGCCTTATAATCGGTGGCCGTGTCAGCGCGGGTGAGGAAGTCAAAGCACGCGTTCTGGGCAACTATATGGCAACCCCGACAGAAGTCGAGGCAGGTGGAAGCCCGAAAGTCAGAGATGAACTAAGACAGATCGAAGATCAGAAAAAGAACCTTAAACTGAATCTTGATAGAACTGAAAAAGGAGTAAAGTCTCTCAGACAGTTACAGGAAAGAGAAGGCACTTTGCCTCCGGCGAAAAGAGATCTTTTGCTTCAGTTGACTCGCGCGCAGTTTAATCTTATGAGCCAGATGAGAAAGCTAGAAGCAAGGGAAGAGGAACTGGAAGAAATACTCGCTTCATCTTTCAAAGGGAAAGTGACGATATCGGAAAAAGTGTATCCGGGCGTAAAGCTTATCATCAAGCAGGCGGTTTTGCACATAAGAGATCAGGTGAATTCGACTGTATTTTATGAGCAGGACGGTGAAATTGAAATCGGTGTCTATGGATGATGAGTGCCGGCTGTTCATGCTGAGGTAAAAGAAGGGAGGTAAAATCATGTCTATAAGATCGGTTGACATGATGATTCTCTATTCGAAAACCTCTGATGTTGAGAAAATGCAACAGGCGGAACAGCAACAGGGGCGGGTTTCTCAACAGCAGATAGCTACTGATGAGGTGAAGGATAAGGAAATCAAGCAGTCGCAGGTTCAGAATGCGAAAAAGGATGACGAATCCGGCAAAATAAGCGAACAACCTGAAAGAAAACAGGGCCGGAGAATGTCATCAGGAGAAGATAATACAGAGGAAGAACAGGACAATAAAGAAAATGAGCAGGGCGGCAGGAAAGATGAGTTCGGAAAACCGCCTCATATGGGAATGATTGACATACGGGTATGATTTGGATTAAAGTACGTTGCAGCCCGTTTTGAATGGATAATATTAAGAGACAAGGCCAGGAGGAAGCAAATGAAACTTAGTACGGAGTTGCGGAATCTTCCGATCGTCAGCATTGCAGAAGGAGAGGAAGTTGGTTTCGTTAAAGACTTCATAATCGATCCGGAGTCCAAATCGATTGTCGCTATCGTGATTGAAGACACAAGTTGGTATGAAGGCGCGAAAGTTATTTCATTCTCACTTATACACAGCATTGGCGATTTTGCGATTACTACCGAAAATATCTCTTCCGTAGTGTCTCTTTCCAATATGCCCGAATTGACAGGGCTTATAAAGAAAGAGTTGAGTATTATCGGCGGAAAGGTTATTACCCGCGGTGGAAGACTTGTGGGTTATGTGAAGGAATTCAGCATTGATGACAGAACGGGCGAGATCATTGGTCTTGAGCTGAAAAGCGATGCCAATATTTCATCACCGGATTTGAATGTTATCCCGGCTTCAAGTGTCGCTACGATAGGAAAAGACATTATAATCGTCAACGAGGACATCGAGGCATCTCTTAAAGGCTCTCATGAAGAAGTTGTTGGAGCGACGGGATATACGAAGCCTGTGTCCAGACCTGTTGTGAAGGACCCGGTAGTGGCTGCTCCCGAGCCTGTTTTGGCGGAAGAGCCGGAAGAACTTGTTATCGAGGAACCGGAAGAAGACCTGGTAGCGGAAGAAGAAACCGCCGAGGCAGGAATAGATTCTTCATCAGATGTCGATATCGAAGAGCTTCTGGATCTTGACGCAGAGGCTGAGTCGGCAGGGCTGGTGGAAGAACCCGGTGTTGTCGAGATAGAAGAAGACTCGGCTTCCGATGAAGATAAGCAAAGTTTGAGTGAAATCTTCGAGAGAAGGCAGATCAAGTATATGCTCGGCAAGAAAGTCAGCAAAGATATCATCTCCGACGGTGGCTCAATTGTTGTCAATCAGGGAGAGACTATCACAGAGGAAACTATTCAGGCTGCCAAATCTTCAGGCAAGTTCCTTGAGCTTTCCATGAATATTGAGATAGAAGAATAATTCTCACTAACGCATATTGAAATTGATGACGGAGCGGGCTGAAAAGCCCGCTTTTTGTTTTACATCAGATATATCGTATATGTTGCTGTGTTGGTATTGTTGAATTCATCCCAGGCGGTGATGGTAAGTATATTCTCATAAGGATAAGCTTCCAGGCTCATCGAGCTTTCGACGACTCCGGTGCTGTCGGGAGTCACGTTTACGCCGTTGATAGTGGCGAGTGAGTTCTTCTCGACGTATGCCCTTACCGCTACCGGGCTTTCAGTGACTTCGAGGTACTGTGATCCTACCGGCCCGCGTAATGGGTAGGGGTCTATTAATAAGATATCCGGGGATGTCGTGTCTTTTTCGATGGTTCTTGTCAGTGAAATCGAATGAGCGTATGGATCGGTTATTCTTATGCAAATATCATTAACTCCTTCGTTTAGTTCCAGATCGAAAGAAAAAGTTCCCGAAGCGGGGAACTGCGATGTTCCGTTTACTCCGCCTGATATCGAGAGATTTGTCAGGCCCCAGCTCTCGAAATCAGACAGATCCTGAACTTCCGCGTTACCGCTGAAAGTAATCAAGGTTGATGAAGTGGCAAAATGATTCTCCGGAGCGGTAAGCTCGACTTTCAGCAGATCGGTAACGGCGGAATCTTCGGTATAGGAAACCAGTGTGTCGTGTCCGCCGTAAGCTCTCAGGATATAACTGTCGTCAGAAACGAATTCGTAATGATAATCGCCGGCACTGAAAGTGGTGCTGTCAATCATGGTTTCGCCTGTAAACGGGTTTTCCGGCTTCTCGGTGAATATTGAAGCGGAAGAATCGAGATAATTTATCAGGTCTGTAAAATTATCAGTGTTTGGATATGCGCCGAAAGAAGCATAATAATCTTCTATTCCATCGCGCAGTTTTTCCGTTTCGGTCAGCGTGTCGGTTTCGAGCGTGTTGACATCTCTGCAATCAATATTGTAAACCTGATTTTTATAAGTCATTCTCCAGCCGTCGAAGGCGACTGTGCCGGTTGATATTTCCATCGTTATCGTATGTGTTACTTCTTCCAGGTCCGCTGCGATTTGGTAATAAGAAACAAATTCCTCGCTGTAGCCCTCGAAAGGAACCGAAGCGGACAGGTCAAGGGTCCCCTGTTGAACCCCGTCGAGATAGAAAGTAACCTGTCCGGGATCGCTGTAATTATCAGTTGGGATAATCATCACGCCGACTTCCTTGAAAGGGTTGGTCATTGAAGCCGAGAGTCCCTTTACTGTGCCGATCGCTGAAATCCAGTAGGATTTCGCGGTGCCCTGGTATAAAAGCCACTGGCTCACAGCCGGGAAATAGTAAGTCACATGATCGAAATCAGCGGTTGTTCTGACAACATCGACAAAACCGGGTGGGTACCACGGTGGCGGGGTCATATAAACCCCGCTGATTGTATCCGACATTAACGCTGTTCTTCCTCCGCCGCAACCGGGCGAAAACGCCAGACCCATCAGGAGAACAGCTATTATGACCGAAAAAGAAGATTTCTTCAGTTTTTTCATTGCCAAATTATTGTTATTCATAATTCCATAAATGATATAATATTTTAACTGATACGTCTATCTTAAATATTCAATGCTAAAACATTGGTAAAATTGAAAAATGTTATTTAAATTGAAAAAAACAAGGGTATCGAATTGAGTAATTATCTTCTTAACGGATTTGTGCTGGAAAGTCATGATCACGGCGAAAAAGATGTTATTGTAACGATATTTTCGTATGAAAAGGGAAAAACAAGCTTTATTGTAAGGGGGACGAAGAAGCTGAATAGTTCGCTCAGAAGCGCGACCGAGCCGTTAATAGAGGGCAGCTTTTTTCTCGCGCCGAGAAAGACGCTCGATATCCTGACGGAATGGAATCCGATTGATTGTTACAGGGGAATAAAAGGGGATTTAGAGAAGCTGAGTATCGCTCAATATGTATTGAGATTTATGATCGAATTTACCCAGGAAAATAATGGTGACATATATATATATAATTTATTTAAAAACACATTAAATATTTTGCAAACAGAATACCCCTATGATATAATGAGACCGTTATTTGAATGGGGTTTTTTAATGGTGTCCGGTTTAACTCCTGAAATAGGGGTTTGTTCTGTATGTGGCGAAAAATGTAAAGGCAACAAAAGTGGTTGGGACATCAAGGAAGGCGGGTTTGTTTGCGAAAAATGTGGAGGCAGTGAAAACAGGGATAAATTTGTTCTGGATTCAACTGCTTTAAAGTTCGCGGAATTTATAAATAAGTTCGCAAGAAATATGGTTGAAAAATCATACAGCATGGAAGAATTGGAAAGTATTGTGAACAAAGTGGAAAAATATAGAAGTTGGCCGGTGGCTTCAGTTAGGTCTTTTCAAACTGCATTGATTCGCTTCTGTCAATTTCATTTACGTGAAGATATACCAGCATGGCTGGTGGATTTGAATTGAAGGATTGTTTTTGATTGTGACAAACCAAGATTAACATGGACCTGTCCGGAGGAAGTATATGTTCAGCAGAATCCTGAAGTACAGAGCAACAAAGTGGACGGCTGTTTTTTTGATAATGGCTATTACGCTTACGCTCTCTTATTCTGTCAATCCGGTTAGAGTAATGGCTCAGCAACCGGGGGTCAAGCTCAAAATAGCCGCAGTCGGTATAGAGAATCTCACTGACAAGGAGGTTCTTATCGATTCATACGGTATCGATATGATGCTGGCTGAGATGACTGATGTTGAGAGCATAAGTTTGATACCCGAAGAACAGATCAAGGAAAGTCTTGGCGGCGTAGAGCCTAATCCGGACATAGCGATATCAGTCGGCGAAGCGCTCGGCGCTGATGCAGTCGTCGTCGGTTTCATATCGGATCTTTCTTTCAGTGGGACAGAGGAAGCGGAAGTTGAAGTCGGGCTTTCGATGTACAGTGTAAGCGATGGTTCCCTGCTCAGCGAAGCTGTCGTGCTGGGGCATGTCGCAAGGCTGGGTTTTTCAGGCACGCCGGAGAAACTTGCTGAACTTGCTGTCAGAGAAGGTGTAAGGACGGCCACGGGGTTCCTGTTTGAAAACCTGAATCATTATGGCGTTGTAACACTTGTTAGAGGAAACGAGGTTCTCACGAACCTGACTGAAAAAGATAATGTACGCCCGGGAGCTGAAATCGCTGTTCTCAGGGGCTACAAACAAATAGCTTCAATCGAAGTGGACAATGTGAGCCTTGCGCATTCATCGGGGAAAATACTTGAGCAGAAGAAAGGCCTGAGTGTCAAGCCGGGTGATAAGGCGAGACTTGTATATACTCCTGCGGTTTATGAAAAAACCGGTGGTTTCAGGAAAGTACCGAAAAAGAAAAAAATAAGCCCGCTTCTCATTGGTTTACTGGCGGTTGGGGTAATCGCGGCGGTTTCCAAGGGCGGGAATGATGCTGAGGGCCCATACGAAGTTACGGGACAGCAATCGATAGCAAGCCGGGATGGAAGGGCGGTTGTTTATAACTCACAGCCTTTCGATGCAGATTATCTGCCGGCATCGCCGGTGAAAGTAACCGGTTCAACAGATGAGGGGTTAGCTCCCTGCTGGAATTCAAACAGTCTTGTTACTCCGATAGAAAGTACCGCTTATGATTTCACTCTGTCGACCAGCCCGAAACAGGCCGTGCTTCCGGGCAATGGATATAAAATCATTTTTGATATGACGGATATCGATTATCAGGACAGCACGAAGCTGAAATGTGCTACCTGCAATGAAGACCTCGGGGAATGGGAGATTCTGAGCGCTTCGTATGGAAAATATTCTTCGATAAGCAATCATTACGGCGTCGCATGTATGGTTACGCATTTCACTCCATATCTCGTTGTGACGGACAACAGAAAGGATCCGCTGTCGAAACCTGATAATTTCAGGGTCCAGTGCGGCGACGGGAAAGTAAGCCTTTACTGGGAGCAGATAGAGGAGACGGGAAACGTCGGGTATATCGTTTACGAATGCTCCGCAACTACATGTTCTACGGTTAAGGAAACCATTACCTCGGCAAGCACTACTAACGTTGAATATACCGTTCCCAATGACAGTCAGGTTTGTTACGCGGTTCAGGGTTTGAGCAGTAACACGGAGCAGGATGCGGACATGACACAGATCAAATGCACTGTTCCCTCGGCAAGTACGGATGTTTGCAAGATTCAGGATATTACACTTGTAAACCCGACCAATAACTCAACGATAAGTTCATCGAATCCGGACTTTGTATTCATTGGTTCCGGTATCGAGGATTATTACATGCTCTATGTCCAGGACACTGAGAATGAAAAAACCATACTGTACAGCACGAAGGTTGAAGGCGAAGGGTCCGATTCCGAGGATCAGGAAAGAAAAACCTTCGAAGTGAGTTATTCAGGAGATGCTTTCCAGGATCAGGGTAATTACAAATGGTATGTTGAAGGTTATTTGAATACCCTTGGAAAGGATTTGAGTTCCGGAAGCTGGTACTTCACTTATGACGGCAGCATTGTTAATACCGAATGTCGCACGATGACAGAAAAGCCGGATACAGTTGCGCCGACGAATGGCATTCAATTGCAAACAGATCAACCTTCTCTTATGTGGAAGCCTGTTGAAAATGCTGCAAGTTATATTGTAACTGTAAGGAATGAAAGTTCAGAGCAGGTTTACCAGACCATAATATCTTCCGGCACCACGACAAGTGTTAATTATTCAGGCACAGCACTGGTCGATGAAGTAACATATTACTGGGAAGTAATTGCCGATAACGGATGTGCTGAATATACTTATGGCAACACTGCCCAATTCACAAAAGTTCCGTCAGGTGGGAACCCTGATCTTCCTATTCCCCAGTGGGTTGATGGCGAAGGTCTTCAGCCGGTTATAGTAGGTGATCAGCTTGTGTCGCTTCAATGGTATGAAGAGCCTGATTCGCAGGTTGAAGGTTATATAGTTTACAGGACACAGAACCTGTCTCAATTTTCCAGTAACAGCGCGCCGGCAATCGATATTGTGTATAAGGATCAGTTGGGCGGGCCGCTTCCGGATTCCGATTGCCCGGTTCAATTCAGCGAGGCAAGCCCGGGCTATTGTGATATCAGCATAACCAATGGCGAATTGTATTATTACAAAATTGCATGCATACAGAATGGCGATATCGCAGGGAATACATCATCGTTGCAGATGGCGAGAGCGCCGCTGCAAAGGCCAGAATTAATCGGGCCGGGTAATGTAACATCGCAGGACGTCTCAGCGGATACCCCATCGTTCATGTGGTTCCCGGTTAATGGTGAAAACATAGATTATATCGTTAAGCTTATTGATGAATCATCGGAAATAATTATCTGGCAACCAACAACTACAGCTACTTCACGTACGTATGACGGACCGAGCCTTGAACTGGGAAAGAGTTACAGGTGGACGGTTACGGCGCTTAATGATGCTGTCCAGTCTGAAGAAAGCACCGCGTTCAGGTTTGTTAAGAAACCGGCGGCTGGTCAGCCCGACCCGATCGACTGGTGCGGAGATTCTTATTGCGCTCCTCAGCAATCCGAAGCATATTCGACTGATGATACCAACGACTCGATTACTCTTTTCTGGGAAAAGCCGGATTCAGAAAATATTGATACTTTCATAATATACAGATGCCAGGATTCTCCCGGGATATGCGATACCTCGGTAGCAACGACAGGCAATTTCGCATGCGGGACAAAAACCAAGGTGGTCTGTTTCACGGATACTTATCTCGAAAGAGGCCATGAGTATTACTACAACATAGAGGCTGTCGATTCAACCGCGACGTCGAGTGACAAATCCGAAACACTCGGGATTACATTGCTTTTGAAAGGCCCGACACCTATAGCACCGATATACGATCAGGTTGTTTTTCTCCCCACTCCGACATTTACATGGTACGAAGAAAGCGGAGCTACGGAGTATCATTTAGAGATATCGAAAAAGGCCGACGGTTTTGGTAATCCGGGCAATTATATCTGGTCGTACGTTACGACAGGTGATTCGGCTGCGTTCAATGAGGATAACAACGCAAAAGAGCCGCTTAAGAATCCATCGGACCCGGATATCGCGGGTAACCAGTATGTATGGCGTGTATGCTCATCGAACAGCAAATTTACGATTTACACATCGAGTTGTTCTAACACAATGCAGTTCTACAAAAATCTTAAACCGCCTGAGACGGTAAGCCCGATGAGCGGTGAACAGATCATTGTAAATGATAACAGCCCGCTTATATTCAAGTGGACCAGGTCACCCGGCGCAGCCGGCTACACAGTCAGGATATGTTCAAGGCAGGGTTCAGGAAGCGATTGCAGAACTCTTCCGATTATATGGCAGTCAAATATAACCGGAGAAGACAGCATTGAAACGTCTCTGCCAAGCTCTATAGATATTGATGTTTGCGAGATCGATGTTGATCCGACATGTTCGGAAGACGGCACATATATCTGGGAGATAAGAGCGTTTGACGAATACGGCTCGACATCCGGTAGCTGGGAGAACATAAACAGGGAAATGTTCTATGTTGTTGAGAACAACCCGCCGAAACTTCTCTCGCCTCAGGACGGCGAGATAATCGGGCCGAATCTTCCTTCGAATATCGTTGCCGATTTCTACGGAAATCCAACTTATGAGTATACAATAACGTTCGAGTGGGCGGCCTTCAGTCAGGCCTCGACATATATCATCAGGCTTGAGGCGATTGAAGCGACTGAAGAGGGTTCGACCGAGGATAATCCACACGTTGTAACAATATATGAAGGGCCGCAGTCCACGCCCTGGACTATAAGTGAAACTGATATTATGTTGACTGCGGGCTGGAAATACAGGTGGAACGTTACAACACAGGGCAGCCAGTTCAAGGATACGAACGCTAGTGAATTCTATACAGGTCTGCCATATCCGAGACTGCTTTCTCCGGCGCATGGAGAGCAGGTTATGCTTGTTAACGACTGCGACGGGAATTCATCGGCTCTATGTGTTCATTTTGACTGGGACGGAGGAGAAAGCGAAGATTTCGGTATTCTCTCACATGTAGTCGGCGCAGCCAGTTATGATATCGAAATTCTTAAAAACGGAAGCCCATATCTTTGCGAACCTCAGTTCACGTTTGATCCGGAAAACCCGCCTGATCCGCCGATTACGAATACAAGGAATTCGTTCTGCGATCTTTCCACTCCAAGCGTTGTTAACGGCGATGTGTTCACATGGCGTGTCAGGGCAAGAGATGCGCTTGGCGAGACTACACAGTCAGGAACCGGGTTCGCGAGCCCGTGGTCTTCTTACAGGTCGTTTACAGTCCTTATCCCGCCGGTTCAGCTTGCGAGCCCGCCGGACAACACGGCGCAGTGCGATCCGTATTATGCGGGATCATTCGATGAGATTGAAACAAATTGTACGATTATAGATTGTGTTGATATGTCCTATTACTGGAGTCCGATTCCTATGGCGGAATTCGCCTGTTACAGAATCGAGATTTCGGACACAATGGATTTCAGGAACCTTATTTTTGCCGACAATTCAGCGGCTCCGATACATGGTAGTTTCCCATGCCCGCTCCAGCAGTGCTATCAGGCGCCGCTTACCGAGGGGCATTATGTTCCGATGACTAACGGTGTTGTTTATTACTGGAGAGTGGGATCCAGTGTTGCTCCTACAGAAGGCGGTGACTGCGGATCGACATGGGTGTATTCGGATGTATGGGAATATTACAAGAGACCTCCGATCCCGAGAAATCTTCAGGTTACGGCTTCTCAGGACACGTTGGGAATATCGTGGGATGATCCTGCCGATTGTACCCAGATAACAGGACAGGCGACAAGTATTCCGGGTGTCCCGCCGGGAGAGGGCGGATATTATCTGCTTCTCGTGAAGCAGGGCTCATGTCCGGCCGCCGACACTGATAAGGCAAGCCGTGTATCTGCATCGCCGGTATCGCTTACCGGGCAGAAATCCGACCAGGACTATTGTGTATGCGTTGTAACGGTTGATGCTTCGGGATTTGAAGATCATCCGGGTCACAGAAGCAACAAGACCTGTCTGCAGGTTCATACACAGCCTGATGATACTGAAGAATAAATAATTATTTTGCGAGATAAAAGCCTCTCCTCAGAGAGGCTTTTTTTGTGTTCGCTGCATGCCGAGTTTCAATCAAAGGCAGAAGGATTAACCTGCATTTCTCACCAGTGCAGGTTGAAAATCGTGAGAATGCCTGTAATACAAGGCGCGGCGAGTGAGTGTTGAGGAAGCATACTGTTGCGTATGTTACCGAGCCCGAACCGACGCCGCAACGCAGAAGGACAGGTGTTATCACGATATTCCGGATTTCTCTGTGAGAAATCCGGGTTAGAAGAATCGCATGCAGGGCGGGCATATCGTTGATTTTTACAATACTCGTTTTAAAATTGAAAATGATAAAAATACACTTTTTGTTATTCAGGAATTTATCAAATGATCATTTTGAGGTTTTTAGCAAAGAATTCATATTTGTATCATAATATGATTTAGAGTTGTTATTTGAGAATTAAAATATTTTAGTATTGTCAGGATTAAAGTGGTTGACAGCAAAAGCAGATTAATCAACAAACTCAAGAGATTGAGATTATTGTGGAGAGTTAATTCAGCGGCTCGCGGTTTTATGGGCCTGATCAGCTTCACATCATTATTGCTGTCGATGTCATTTGTTTTCGGATTGCAGGGATATGCCAGGGCGGCGGTGGCTTTAACAGCATTTGCCACGGCAGTTTCTTTTTTATTAGTTGGTGTTTTGTATCCATTGTTTCGTTCAATAAGTCTTCTTGATATCGCTTTGCTTGTAGATAAAAAAAATGAGTTGTTGCTCGGGCGGGTTTCGAGTTCCATCGATCTCGACATGGGTGAATCCGGTCATTCTGCTGCGAGAAAAGAATTTATATCCCGGTTGAATGACGAAACTGTTTCATTGCTTGAAAACCTTGATGCCGGAAAAGCTGTAAACTTCAAAACGACATTATATTGTTTTGTTGCGACTGTCATGCTTTTTGGGATTATAACGTCGGCACTGGTGTTCACAGGCAAAACGGTACACGATGCCGCAACCTATTTTTCATCACCATACCTGCCCGAAAAAGAGATTGTTGAAATAGTCTATATTTCCGGCGACATGATAATCCCTTCAGGCGGAAACGCTGAAATAAGGGTCGAGTTTTCGAAAAAATTAAAAGGCTCGCCCCACATAGCAATACTAAGAGAAGGCCTCGAACCGGAGTTGAAGGATTTACGGTTGGAAGACAGGACACGGCTGGAAAAAACGCCTTACTCGTGTGAGATTGCATCGGTATCAGGAGATATGAGATACAGGGTTGAATATGGCGATTTTGAATCCGGAATTTACAGTATCGTTACAGTTGATCCTCCGGGGATAAAATCCATGAGTGTGGATCTTGAATATCCGGAATACACCCGGTTGTTGCCTGACCGTCGGGAAGGCGGCGGTGATATAAGAGTGCCGTTCGGGACAAATGCCGGCTTTTTAATAGAAGCAACAACTAATCTCTCAAAGGCATATTTAGAATTCAGCGACGGGAACGTGCTTGATCTACAGGTTGAGGGAAAGCTTGCAACAGGCGGCGTCGAGGTTAAAGAAAAACAGAAATACAGGGTAATGCTGACAGATACAAATGGATTCAGCAATACAATGCCGCCCTCATATATCATGGAAGCTGTTCCAGATGCTGTTCCCGGAATAAAAATAATAAGCCCGGCTGCCGATTTAAGCGTTCCTGTGAACAGTGTCGTGGAAATTCAGGCGGAAGCGTCAGATGACTATGGGATAACAGAATCCTGGCTTGAGTATAGAATCGAGAACACCGGCATCGCACAGACGATGGCGATTAATATATCGAGTGGGCGCGAGATAAAGATAAACATCCCGTGGAAAATTTACGAGGGCAATATTATTGAAGGAGACAATATTGTCTACAGGGTTTTTGTTAAGGATAACGATACTCTGACCGGCCCGAAGACGGCGGGATCTGAAGAAAGAAGGCTAATGGTTCTTTCAAGGTTCCAGGATTATATGGCAATAGAACAGGATCAGGAGACGCTGATTGAGAACATGGAGGAAACATTAAGTGATTCTGAGTTGATATCCGAAAAGTTCAAAGAACTTGCACAGAGCATGGAGTCGAAAGGAGTCGACAAAAAGCAGTGGAGTTCAGAAACAGGGAGAACCCTTGAAAGACAGGCACAACTCGAAAATGAGTTGAGGGAATTATCGGATTCACTGCGCAACAGCATTGAAAGAATGAAAAACAACGAGCTTGTGAATATGGACACGCTCAAGAAGATGCAGGAACTCAACAGGCTGATGGATGATATCATGACTGATGAAGTAAAAAACCTGATGGAGCAGATAAGAAACAGGCTCGAGAATATGGACCTGAACGGACTTGATAAGAAATTGCTGGAAGCTCAAATTAATCAGGAAAAAATATTGAAGTCTCTGGAACAGAATATTAACAGGCTTAAGCAAATAAAAATGGAACAGAGCATAGCTTCGCTGCGTGATCATATGAAACAACTCGCACAAAGGCAGGAGCGATTGCTGGATCATACGGAAAAGCTGGCCGAAGCGGCAGGGCAAAAACCACTTGAAGGCAATATGAAGCATGAGGCGAATCGGCAATCGAGAGAAGAACTCCGAATCTCTGAAGAGACAGCTGTTGAAATAGCAATGATGAAGGATATCGCGGGTGGAATTCAGCAGATAAGCCCGGTCACGTCTGAAAAATTGAAGGAATATGCAGAACTGGCGAAACAAACCGGTCTTGTCGATAATCTGGAATCTGCCAGGAAGAATCTTGGCGAATACAGGCTCGATCCGGCTATGCGAAACGAGAAACAATCGCTGAGCACCATGAATAAGATAAGCAGCGGGCTTGAAAACATGCACAGGGGGTTTCACGGTGAAATGACTTGAAGAGCCCTGAAGATGATAAGGGACCTTATGATAAGAGCCCTTGATATATCGGATGAACACGAGAAGGTATTGAGAGAGACGGAGAAAATACTGGCAGGATTGGGCGTAAGAGTTAAGGCGGATGAGATAAAAAGCATAGCGGACAGAGAGCAGATTGTCAGGGAATCGATGCAGCCGCTCGCCGAGGATGTTGCTATGCTCTCTTCGTTTACGATGTTTGTGTCTCCCCGGGTTTTGCAGATGTCTTCAGAAGCATATGAATTCATATCTGAAGCGATGGGGCATATAGCCGAACAGGAAATCGAGCAGGCATTCGGCAAGCAGAACACAGCTGCTCTGAGATTGAACCAGTTAGCTGTTTCATTGCTCGATGCCAGAGAACTCGCATCGACCCCGATGGGACAATCCGCCCTGGATTCCTTCATGAAACAATTGCAGAAATTGGCCGAAAGCCAGCAGGCGCTTAATGAAGCAACGATGAGAATGGGAGACTCGGGCTTGCCTTTGCCTCAGCTTAGAAGTCAGTTGCAGCAGCTTGCGGCGCAGCAGAAAATGATTGGGCAGGGGCTTTCCGAGATGATGAAGGAAATGGGGAACATGAGTGAGATATCCGAGAGGCTCGGGCAGATCGGCGAGGAGATGGAAGCTATTCAGAGGATGCTCAACGAGGGCAGGGCCGATGTGAATGTTCAAAGAAAACAATCGAATGTTTTGAGGAGGCTTCAGGATGCAACTCTTTCTTTGAGAAAAGAATCGCTCGAAGAAAACAGGGTCGCGGAAAAAGCAAAAGATTATGAAGCGGCAGCGCCGGCGGATATTTCGGAAAAGCTTGAAGGTGCGCTGCCTGATAAGATAAGAAAGCAAATCGATGAGCTGATGAACGAAGCCGCTCCTGATGGATATGAACGAATAATTGAAGAGTATTACAGAGAAATCCTGAGAGGCAATAAGTGAAAAACGCCAGAGTTCATATTCAGATATTCATCTTGCTGGTTATCATTGCATTGAGCAATATTTGCGTGTCGGAATCTGTTTATAAACCCGACGAAATAAACAGGTTGATAAACCAGGGACAGCTTGTGCCGGCCAGAAATAAATTAACGGAATTTGTCGAAAAGAATAAAAAAGATCCAATGGTTCCTGAAGCGCTGATAACATTGGGCAGGGTATATGAGAAGATGGCCTTGTTCTCACAGGCGGAACAGGCGTACAGAAAGCTGTATATGGATTATCCGTCGGATTCAAGGGCGCTTGATGCCGTTCTCGCAGCGGGGAACGCTGCAAGAAGAGAAAAAAGATTCGGTTCTGTAATAACAATTTATGAATATGCGATCCGGAATTATCCCGATAATCCGCGGTTATCATCAATACAGTTCGAACTGGCCGGGATATTCGAGCAACAGGGAAGACAGGAAGAAGCGATAAAAATATTCAAGGATTTAGCTGAAAGCAAAGATAACTCTGTGGCTAAAAGAGCTCGAAGGGAAACCGTTTTTTTCTTAAAAAGAATAAAGAGATATTATGAGGCTGAAACGTATGCAATCAATTATTTAAACGGGAATCCCGATGATAATTCAATAAGAGCCAATCTTGCAAATATCTATCTCGAAACGGGTGCGTATGATAAATCCATAGCAGAAATAAAAAAATTGATTGAACTTGATCCGAAAAATCGGAGTTACGAAACAATGATGTTCACTGCTTATCGGGCAGCCGGCAAAATTGATGAACTGATAAGTGAAATGGAAAACAGGAAGAAGAAGCAGCCGGAGAATCTCGATCACGTACATATCTTGAAACGCTTGCTCATCTGGGACAACAGAACAATAGAGGCAATAAGGGAATTACAGATAATTGTAAAAAAGGAGCCTGACAATCTGACGGATGCTGTGACAATGGCAAAGTTTCTTGCTCAGAATCAGTGGGTGAACAAAGCGGTTCGAACCCTGGAAGAGATAATTGAGAAAAAACCTGATTTTGAACCGGCGCTGAGGGAACTCGGTGACATATATTACCGTGATAAAAAATTCGGCAAAGCCCGGGAAGCATGGGAAAAAGCAGCGAAATTCAACCCGGGGGACTTGAACTCGTATCCGAGGCTCGCAAGATATTACAGGCTGAATCAGGATTATGCCGGAACAGTGGAAATTTTAGAAGAAGGCAGGCGTGTTTCAGGAGATGGAAGCCTGTATAGAAGAGAACTGGCAGCGTATTATTACTACCAGATGCGGTTCAAGGATGCGCTCATGGAAAACATCGGGATACTGTCTGAAAATCCGGGTGACAGCAACATAAGAAAAACAATCATTGAGATAGTTGAAAGAGAAGAACTTGCAGGAGAAGGGAAACTTCTCATCGAGAAAGAACTCGAAAATCAGAGTGGAAATGATGAGCTTAAAATGGTTTTTGCCGAACTGCTCATGATGGAAGGAGATTTCGACAGGGCAATATCATTATTGGAATCGATGTATGTGAAGGAAAACAAAGCAACTGTAACAGGGCCTTTTGTGGAACTGGCTAGAAGAATGTTGAGCAGGCCGGAGTTCGTGTCTGCGGCTGTGTTGTTCGAGAATGCATGGAAGATGGGACAGGGTGATCCGGTTGAGAATTTGATACAGGCCGGGCGGGCATGGATAAATGCGGGGAAAACTCAGGATGCGTTGAGAGATTTCAGATTAATTGTAGAGAACAATCCGGACTCGGGCATTGCCGATGAAGCTTTGTTACGGGTAGCTCAAATCGAATCGGAAGCCGGGCATTATAAAGAATCAAGGGAACTTTATTCAAGAATGGCTCTGGATTATCCCGCGAGTTACTATTATGGAGATGCAATGTTGGGCGAAGCAGAGATGGCTTTCTATCTTGGGGATTATGATCATGCGGAGAAGGCGTTCGAAGCTTTGTTGACAGGTCCAAAAACAAGAAAAAGAGCAGACGAAATACTTTTCTATATAGCTGAAATCAACTATATGAAAATGAGACTTTCAGATGCTGAAAAACTGTATAGAAAGATAGCCGATCAGTATCCTGAAAGTTTATTTATCAATGATGCGTTAAGAAAAATGGTGTTTATTGAAGATATGAGAGATCAGGACTCTCTTGGAGTTCAAGTGTTGATAAGCGCTGAAAAGAAAGTGAATGCGGGGCAGAATGAAAAGGCGCTGGAAGCTTTAAGGAAAGCAAGCACGGTTCTGGGTGACGGTAAATTAAAGCAATATGTATTTTTCAAGATAGCTGAATTATTGTTGTTATCGGGTGATGATAATGAAGCGATAAAATACTTTTGTATGGTTGCCGATTCGGGGAGCGCAATGGAGATACAGGCAGAAGCGAATATCAGAGCGGCAACCCTGATGATGAAGAAAGGGAAAGAAGAGGAAGCATTAAAAAGATATCAAAAAGTGATATCACAGTATCCAAGAAGTATATGGGCTCAAAAAGCGCGTGCGAGCGCTAAAAACCTGCTTTATGACAATCAGTGAAACATCATTCAGAAATATTGCCTGATTTTGGTATTGTAAGTTTGAATGTAGTTCCGGAATCCTTGCTTGTAATAACTTCAATATTGCCATGGTGTCTTTCAAGTATTTTGTAGGTTATTGCCAGGCCGAGACCTGTCCCTTCTCCTTTTGTTGTAAAGAAAGGTTCGAATATATGATCAATGTCAGACTCGGATATTCCCGTCCCTGTGTCGCTTATAATCACGGAAGCATTGTTTTCGTCGTTTGAATATATGCTTACAGTAAGTGTGCCTTTCCCTTTCATTGCCTGAACACCGTTAAGCGCAATGTTGAGAATCGCCTGAATAACCTCTTTCCTGCTTCCCCTGACAACTGCGGGCTCGGGCGGATTGTTTCTAATCACGTCGATATATTTCATTTTCTTATGGAAGGAAAGAATCCTCAAAGCCTCATCGACGGCTTTCTCAAGAGAAAAATCCTCGTCTTCTGTTTTTGATGGACGGGAAAATTCCAGCAGTTCTCTGATTATAGAATCTATAAAACCAACTTCTTTTGACATTTCTTCAATAAAATGAGCAGATTTTTCAGGCGATGCTTTACCCATGAGTTGAAGATATCCGAATATTGCCGCAAGTGGATTTCCAATCTCATGTGCAACTCCCGCAGCAAGTTCTCCCACCGCGGCGAGTTTTCCTGACTGGATTAACTGTTCCTGATTCTTTCTGATCTCTTCGTCTCTCTGTTGAAGAGATTCGGACATCCTGTTGAAAGCTGTTGCAAGATCTCCCAATTCATCATCGCTTATCAGCCCTATCCTGTGACTCAACTCTCCACTCTGTATTCTTTCCGCGCCTGCAGTTAACTCATTGAGCGGATTGACAATAACCCGCGACATTCTGCGGCTCGATAACACAGCTACAATAAATGCAATAAATGAAGCAAGAAGGATCGCAAGGAGCCCCTGTTTTTGAATGTTCCTGATTTTCGCGACTGGATACAATGCTATCAGGTTGGCAATATTCTTTCCGCCGCTGACTATTTCAAGTTTGTTTGAGAGGAATCTGCTGCTCAGTGAATCGATTTTTATTGGTTCACCCGTCTCGGGAAGTTTTGTCGAGGCTGTTATAATATCATCTCTATATTCAATGGCGAGGTCCGTATGCGCAAGTGACCTTACGTTGCTTATAAACCGTTTATCAAGATAGAAGCCGATTCTTACATAGCCGATAATTGAACCATTGTCAGTTTCTGCGGGCGCAATAGCAATAATCCCGATACTGTTTGGATAAACAGGTTCGATGCCGGATTCCGCTTTCATTGACTCCGTAACTTTTTGGAATACTTTGCTCAGAAAGAGTGGTTCCGACTGTGAGATCGTGGCAACTTCTGCAGACATTTCGTTTCTTGATGCATGAGCAAAGACAATGCCTTTCGAGTCAGCCACAGAAATAAAATCTGCCTGGATTGAAAGAAGCTCTTCAGAAAGCTGTTTCTGAACCAGCTCTGAGTTCTTTTCCTGGAGACCGATCCTGATATTGTAATCTTTTGACAGTAACAGCGAGGTCAACGCCGCATTATCCATATTGATCTGAATAGCGTTGAAAGCGAGTTTTACTGCCCTGTCCATATCCTGCCGTGCAGCTATTCCAAGGTAATATGATGTAAAAAACAAAAATGTCGTAACAAGAATAAGAACTACGACCAGTACAATTGCAAAGTTTGTCTGGATGAGTTTCGTAAAAAGCTTTTTTTTCTTATTCTTTGACATAACCTGTGTATAACTGGGCAAAAATCCCGGTTTCGTTCAGATAAACAAGAATTTCATCAATCGCATCTGAAAAACTTCCTGAATCTGATGTGCAAATAATTTTCCACCCGTTATCAGCACCTGAAAAAAAGAATGGATGAGAACTTTCTTGGGCACACAGCTTTTTATTATCGGTTATAATCATATCAAATTCGTTATCCCATTTACCGCTCGAAAATGTTGATATCAATATATCATCAGGTATTGTTATATTAGGTTTGACTCCAATGATTCTTGATATTTCGTATATGAGCGCAGGGTGGAAACCGTCCGGTATTCCATATTCCGGGTCGAGGAACTGGAACGGTTTTTTTTCAGCAGGCAGTGCAACACGAAGAATACCCCTGTTTTTAATTTCCTCGAGTTTTCCGGAGATTTCGATATGCCCGATTACTTTATTTGAAATTTTTGTTATTACCTCATCAGTTATAGTATCGGCTTCATTAACAGCTGTTGGTGAAGTGTCCTGTTTGTTGACCAAAGTTTTATTGCAGCCTGCGGCACACAGGAAAGCAATCAGGAAAATAGATATGAAATGTTTCATAATACTATTTCAATGGCCTCACTATGGCCAAAAATCTCGGATTACCCCTGAGAAGGTCGAGATCGGAATCATTTTCAATCATCGGCAGTATATTTTTCTTGCCCCACCTGGCAGCCTCTTGAAGACAATCCAGTGCTTTCTGATCATTTTTTAACGAAGCGTATATTGTCGCGAGATGATACCATGCAAAGTAAATAGAAGGATCCATTTCCACAGTGACGGTTAATTCTTCCAGAGCTCTTTTGTAATTAAACTTTTCTTTGCTGTACAGCCCGGTTTGATAATGGTATTCAGGATTGCCGGGGTCTAATTCAAGAGCTTTATCAAACTCAATTCTCGCCGGGATGTTCTGCCTCTGGAAATAATATGTCAGCCCAAGTAAAAAGTGAGCCTTAGCGTTTTCAGGATCGATCTCTATGCTGTGTTTCAGGTGCTCTATAGCTTCACTGAATCTCGTTTTTTCAAGAAGGATTTTTCCCTTCATAATGAAAGCTTCAACATAACCGGGATCAAGTTCAGCAGCTTTTTCAAAAAGGGAATATGCCTTGTCTATCATCCCGTTTTCATACGAATACATTGCCTGCCAGTAACGCGTGTAAGCGATGTCGCTTGATGTTGTTTCGATATTATTTTCAGAAATAATTTCGGATAATGAATATTCTTCAACCAGCTTGTTCAAAAGGGATTGTTTCAAACTGTGCAAATCGAATTCCTTAATTGAAAAAGAAATGTCTTTGAGAATACCTGAGTCCGGATTTATTATTGTTCCAATAAAATGAATTCCTGACGGGTCTTCGTTTATTTCACATTCGATAAGAGAAACGGCTCCGGCATGAACACGAATCGCGTCTTTTGTTTCGAATGAAAGATTATTCGACTTTCCGGATGTCCATCTCGAGATGATTTTTTTCAATCTTTCCCGATCCATTGCTTTTCCCGATTCACTGGAATTCAGAATTCTTATTGAATAATCGGTAAGAGCTATTCCTACCCATTTTTCCGATACGGAATCATCTGCGGTGTAATCAAAGATAAGCACTTCTGATGAAAGTGCTCTTGCGCTGAAAATAGAGCACAGCAAAATCAAAAGTGCCGCTACAAAGTATTTTTTAAGATGACAACAGTTCACAATAATTAATTATCTCTTCAGTATTAAAAGTCGAGTTGCGTTCAATAAAAAGCTTTGCAAAATTAGTCGTTTCACAGATATCACATACGAATTTAAACCATTTTACCTGTGCTTTTTTAGACAAAGGTGTTTTAACAGACTTTAAAAGTTTTAATGCCGCCTCCTTTTTTGTCAATGAAACGATCTTTTGCTTTACTTCCACTATTTCTGGGAAAAAAATAAAATTCAACTCAACAGACTCCTGAAAATTTATCGGAGGCATTAGAAATCTGTCGTCATTTGCGAAGTCAAAGCCTCTTTTTAGCAGAGATTCGGTTTCGTCTGAACTCATTTCAAGACAGGTTATCGATTCCGGATTCGGGATAATAATAGTTTTTTTGGAATTTGACCTGATTAAGCAGGCATCGTCCGATAAATAAGAAGCGTTATGTGACAGGAGTGATCTCAACAGGCTCGATTTTCCGGATTCGTTAGGACCGGAAAATATTATTCCAATATTCCTGAAAGATACAGCCGATGCATGGATAAAATAAATATCATCGTTCAATAGAGATATCTGTATGAAAGCCGATACCGCGCTCAGAATCAAACGCAGAGTGTTTCTGCCCGAGTCGTCGGGAAGGCAAATTGAAAACGACTTTGAATCTTCACAAATGCTCATGCATATTCCCGGCTCAAGCTGAATTGCTTTTTCAAATTTCTTATCATCGCTGGAATATTGCGTATTTGAGGCTCCGTGGTTAATAGTCAGATTGTATATTTCGTCTGCATTGTCGATTGTGCAAATCCGGCGGTAATTTCTGCTGAAAGTTGCATCAAGACACAGCATAAGCGGTTCAATTCGATTAGTTTTTAAGATGAAGTTTTTATTGAAAAGGGAGAGTAGAACAAAAGAATAGTCGCAGTTTTTCTTGTAAGTTGTCATATTAGCGTTCCGATAGAAAAAATAAAATATCTGTTTTGCAAAAATGCCAGGTCTTAAAGGCCGATTGAGCCTTGTGAACCTGGCGATTATTCTGTCGGGCCACTATCAAATGAATTGCCTCAGCCGGTCTATTTATCGGCTTCAGAGGTCAGGACCGCTTTGCAGGAAGGTCCATTATAAACATCTTTTACTGTTCCGTATTTTATTAACTCTGGTTTTAAATACTGTTTCTTTTCCTTATCCTTCATCCTTATCCTCCTGCTTTTTGATGAAGAGACTGACAATTCTACATATTTCACGCGGTGCGGAGAAAATATCTCCATGCTCTAAGTATGCCAGTCCGGGGCATGGTTTGCAAGCAGGAAAGTTTTCGCATCTTGAACACTCGAAGTCTCTGATTTTGAATTCCCTGATTTTTTTAAAGAGATCTGAATTTTTCCATATTTCTTCAAACGGAGTTTCACGGACATTTCCGGCAGGAATATCAATTACCGAGCAAGGAAGAACATATCCGCACGAATCGATATAAGCTGTGGTTCTTGCCATGCTGCACCAGGATTCGATACTTTTGTCAGGATAGAAATCTCCTGGTTCTGTCTCCCAGAATTCATTCATGAAAGTTTCCCATGGCCTGGGTAACGCAAGAAGTTCTTCGTCGCTCAGTCTCAGGTTCGTGATTTTTCTTCGTCTATCTCTGCTTGGAGCAATAATAGAGTTGAACTGATGTTTCAAATCCCAATTCTCACACATCGTTTTGATAGCTTCGTATTCATGGTAGTTGGATTTCATCATCAAAGAAATGATTTCCACTTTGAAGCCTTCTTCGTCAAGCTGTTTGATCGAATCGATTGTTTTCTCGAAACTTCCTTTAACCCTTGTAATATATTCATGTGTTTCAGCCGTAGCGCCATAAAGACTTATAGCAAACGAGCGAATTTTTGTTTTGTGTTTTTTGAAGATATTCATTATTTCATCATCAATAAGGGTGGCGTTTGTTTGGAGTGATACCCATAAATCTGAACTGAAGATGCATTCCAGAATTGGAATTATTTCAGGATGAACCAAAAATTCTCCGCCTGTAAGATTGACGTTAAACACTCCGGCGTTTTCAAGTTGTTTTACCAGAGCTGCATAATCACCGGCTGCCATTTCGTTTTTCTGTTTTGTATCACCTCCAAGCATGCAGTGACGACAATTCAGGTTGCAATGGCGGGTAACTTCTATTTGAACACGCAAAGGATTTGTCATCCCAGACATTTTCTTATAAAAGCTTCTTTTAGTTGATTGTTTCATAAAAACTCAGGAATTTACTGTTGAGATCAAATCTTCATTCAAAAGATCATCAATGAATTCTTTTATGTCGGATATCGCCTGTTCCCGTGGAACGTCATATTGTGATGTTATGAAGTCAATAATTTGCTGCTCTGAGCATTTTTCACTGATCTTTTTCCAGATATCTATGGCAATTTCATTGTTGAAACTATAGTAAACGCCGCTTTTTTGACACAGTATTATTATCTCACCGTTGAGATCTCGTTCAATAAGATCAGGTTTTTTTTCCAAATACAATTTTTTGCCCTTCCGTAAATTCACTTTGACATATTTTAACATCAGGGGTTGTCTAAATGAATACACGTGAAAAAAATAGTGAGAATTATGGAATTTATAATAACATTGATATTAATTTTTGTTTATAACTGTAAAGAGCAAATTAAGAAAAGGATAATTGAAAGCAAATTATCAATAGGGTATAATAACAAATTGAAAAAAAATCAGAGACTTAAGTTGAATGTCAAAAAAATGACATGGGTGGGCTAAACAGGTGTATCATTTAAAAAAAGCGATAATAGAATCAGGATTTATTTTTTGTCTGCTGGTTGTGGCTTTAACTGCCTGCTATGCACAGGGAGAAAAAAGTTCTACAGACGTTCTGCTTGGAGTTGGAGATACTATTCAGATAAGAATACCGATTGAACCTATGTTGAGCGGTGAATACACGGTAGATCAAACGGGGAAATTTTATTTGCCAATCATCCAGGAAGGACTTGATCTGGGGGCATTTTATGTGGAAGGAAAAAATTGTGCCCAGGTTGAGGTAATGATAAAAGAGCGAATTGATAAGTATTACGCAGAATCTGATGTAAAAGTTGATTTAGTTGCTGTTGGAATAAGACCCGGACATTCTATTGGTGTTTTTGGGGCGGTTACAAATTCAGGATCATACAAATACTACGATGGAATGAGAATAATCGACCTGATAATTTTGTGTGGCGAATTGAAAGAAGGAGCCGATCAATCAAGAGTTTCCTTGTACAGAGGGGATGATCCTGTCAGGTATATTGATATCAGGAAGATTATTGACGGGGAAGATTTTACGAACAATATTTTATTACATGAGGGCGACTATTTAATATTTCCATATCAGCAAAGCAAGATGAAAATGAGAATAACGGTTCTGGGTAAAGTGGGGAACCCGGGAACAATGTTTGTGGAAGAAGGAACGCAGATCCTGGACCTGATTGCGAGAGCAGGTGGTCCATTCGGAAGGGCTGCTGTTGGAAAAACATATATAATCAGGATGTTTGAAGGCAAACCTGTGGTTATTCATTCCGATATCAAAAACCTGATTAACAGGGCCGACCTGAAAGAGAATGTTATGCTGATGGATGGCGATATAGTTTTTGTGCCCGAGTCTTCAAAAATCGATGTTTCAAAATTGCTTAGAGATCTTGCCAGCTTAAATCTATTAAAGGATTTTATTGATGAGATAGAAGAGCATGAGTGAAAGATACAAAAAGCAAATAGCTACAAGCGCCAGGAGGCGCAAAAAACTGAAGGTTAAAAATCTTCAGCCTCATAGAAAAATCTATATGTCATTATTTATCGTTATTATGCTGTATGTAGCATTATATTTTGGCAACCTGCATTATCAGAATTATATATTTATGGAAAGACAACTCAGCCAGGTGCTTTCAGAGAGACAATATAAACATGATGAAATTAAAAGATTGAATGAAGAAAAGACCAGATTGAACGATCCTGATTATCTTAAGGATTATGCGAGGGAGAATTTATATCTTATGGATCCCAAAGAGGTCCATATAAAAATAACGCCAAACCCGGCAGTTAATGAAGACGAAAACATAAAAGGGAAAAGATCCGGAAAGAGGAAATAGGAATAAAAGTTTTTCTTCTGTTATTGAAATGCGGGGTGAAGTCTTAAGCAATGAACAACGAAGTCGGGGATCTGGTTGAGGGGACAGTAGTTGATATTGCGAAGTTCGGGGCGTTTGTAAAAATCAAGGGCGGGAAAACAGGACTGGTCCACATATCTCAGATAAGTGACAAGTTTGTCAGGGAAATATCTGAGTTTGTTGCTATTGGGATGCCTGTTGTCGCGAAGGTTATCTCTGTAGATGACAAAGGGCGGGTTCAGCTTTCAATTAAAAATGTAACACAGGAAGAGAAGGAGAGCTTTGATTCGGGCAAGACGGAAGCAGTTGAAAAAGAAGTCGGAGCAGAAGAAGCGAGTGATAAGCAACGGCAAAGCGGAAATAGAAGTGAAAATCAGGAAGAGGACAGCTTCGAAAAAAAACTCAAAAACTTCATGCGACAGAGTGAAGACCGGCTTGTGGATGTAAAAAGAAGCATCGAATCAAAAAGAGGCTCGAGAAAAAGAAAAAAATAGAGTAGCAAGGTTAATCCACTAATAATTCAGCCGAATATTTCTAAGATTAATGCCGGAATCTCAATGTTGAACCCTTTTTGTTTAATAGTTTTTGAGGCGTGTTACTGAATATAAAATGATTTAATCTGGTGATAAACTGAATGGACAGGCTTTTTTACCCCGACAGCGTGGCGGTTGTAGGTGTTTCGGAACGCTCGACCAATCTTGGCCGAACCGTTGTTTCGAATATGCTGAAGTGGAAGTTCAAGGGCAGCATATATTGTGTGGGTCCGGGGGGAGGGACAGTTTTCGGGCATACAATTTATTCGTCCTTAAAAAATGTTCCCGGAGATATTGATGTGGCGGTAATATTGTCTCCCGCCGGAACTGTTCCCGACATTATTGATCAGGCGGCTGAGAAGGGGATCGAATATCTTTCTATTGAAACAGCAGGTTTTTCAGAGCTTAGCGGAGATGGGCGGAGACTGGGAAGGGTTATAACGGAAAAAGCGAGTGAGTATGGAATCAAGTTCGTAGGTCCTAATGGGCTTGGGATAATAAATGCTGAGAATGGCGTATATTTCCCATTTTCTTTTGTATCGCCATGGGAGCCCGGACCAGTGTCGATAATGGCACAAAGCGGCGGCGTTGGGCTTTCTGTTCTCGTTGCCCTGCAAACACACAATATCGCAGCAAATAAATTTATCTCGATGGGGAATAAATACAGTCTGGATGAAGTGGATTATCTGAAATATCTTATTGATGACCGGGCGACGAAAATTATACTTGCGTATCTTGAAGGAATATCTAGAGGCCGTGAGTTTGTAGAAACTGCGTCTAAATCGAAAAAACCAATAATTCTCTTTAAATCGAACACGACAAATGCGGGAGCAGAGAGAGCGCTTTCGCATACAGCGGCTCTGGCAAATGATGAGGCGATTTTGGATGCTGCTGTGAAACAGGCCGGTATTGTAAAAGTAAATTCCATCGAAGATCTTATCGATTACTGTATTACTTTTCTTCAACCCGAGATGAAAGGCAGAAATGTTTCTATAATCTCGCCGGCGGGCGGTTTTGTTGTTATTTCTGCTGATGCGGCGGAGAAAAAAGGATTCCGCTTCCCGCCATTAGCTCGCGAGACCGAAGAGGCGATAATCGAAAAATTAAGGGCGGGTGTAATAAAGATTTCAAATCCGCTTGATCTCGGCGACGGACTGGCTACGGATACGCAGTTGCTGGCTGTTGATAAAATGCTCTCGCAGAGCGATGTGGACGGGATGTTTTATTTTACAACAAGGCGTCCGGCGGGCGATTATCAGGGAGCGCTGAAGACGTTGATAAGGAATCCAGTTCCTGAAATTGAAAAGCTGGTGAATAAGCATAACAAACCGGTGTCGTGTGCGCTGATAAGCACGCCCGAGGTTGTAACAGAATTCAGAAATGATGCGAAAATTCCGGTATATGGCTCTATCGAACTCGCTGTGAGATCCATGGCTGCTTACAGGGATTACTGTATGAAATCGGGCAGGATGGAAATAAAGAGGAGTGAAGGCATCAGGGATATAAATCAGATTGCTCTGGGTTGTGAACAGGGGATAATCACGGGCAAAAAGGCTTTCGAGATGATATCTTTGTCGGGAATACCGGTGGCGGATTATGGAGAAGCCGCTGACATAGGAGAAGCTGTGTCGATAGCGGAAAGGATCGGTTATCCTGTAGCTTTGAAAGTTGTTTCGAAAGAATTAGTTCATAAATCCGATGCCGGGGGAGTCAAATTAAATATAACAAGCGAGAGCCGGTTGGAAAAAGAATTTGCCGGGCTTAAGTTACTTGCTGATAGTTGCGCCGACAGCAGGATTCTTGTGCAGAAGATGGCGGAGAAAGGGATTGAAATTATCATTGGCGGGAAAAGAGATCCGGCATTCGGGCCTGTTGTAATGTTGGGAACAGGCGGGGTTTTTGTAGAGGTATTTAGAGATATTGTGTTTAATCTTGCTCCGTTGACCAGGGAATCTGCGATGAGAATGATTGATTCTCTGTCGGGTAAAAGATTACTGGAAGGGTACAGGGGTGCTCCACAGGCAGATATAAATGCGCTTGCAGATGCTGTTGTTGCGGCTGGTGAACTTGCGGTATCAAGCCCGAGAATTAAAGGATTTGATATAAATCCACTGATAATAAAAGAGAAGGGCAAAGGGTGTATTGCTGTAGATGCAAGGTTTATTATGGATTAACATGGTTTCTCGGTTTAAAATTATCCTATCAAAACAATAAATATTAAATTAGAATTTAACTGTAAGATATGAACTCGAATATTTGTCAGGCACTGATGACATGTAAATAACAGGAGAATTCCTTTGCTGCAAAGAAGTATAGGCTTTAAACTCGTGGTTCTAATAGTAGCGTTCTCAATGATATGCGTTGGATTTTATGTCTTCATTTTATATAAAGAATTGAGATCGCAATATGAAAATGACCTGATGTCTGAAGCTTATGAAATAGCGTCGCGAGTCAGCCGGGATATAAGGGACGGTATGTTGCTCCATGGGGCTGAAGACACAAAGAAATCTCTGGAGAACATCGGCTATCAGGCGGTAGTAAGAAAAGTAAGGATACTGGACAGTAAGGGAAAAATTGCTGCGTCTACGGACGGCAGTGAAGTCGGAAGAATGATTGTTGTGGATGATCCGTTCTGCAAGAAATGTCATTCTTCTGTAAGTGATAACAGGAAATGGCTGTCGGAAGCAAAGAAGAAGACGGAATGTATTTCGGTTCTTGATTCCGGAGAGAAAATAGCAAATGTAACAATTGGGATATTCAACAAGCCGGACTGTATGACTTCAGAATGTCACAGGCATTCTCAAAATGAAAAAACGCTGGGACTTGTGGATGTTGAAATAACACTGCAGAGCGTGAGAGACAGATTGGCGTCCAGGATGAAGAAGAGCATTGTTTTTGCTCTTATCCTGATTGGCGGTCTGGCGTTGGTTGCAAGCTGGTTCACATACAAGATAATTTATATGCCGCTGAAACAGATAATCGAAGTGACGAAAAAAGTTACAGAGGGTGACCTCGACAGCGCAATTCCCACGCGGGGAAACAGGGACGAGATAAGTTATCTCGCATATTCATTTAATAAAATGATTTTCAGAATAAGGAGAATGACCGATAACCTGAGCGAATTGAATGCCGAACTTGAAAAAAATGTCGAGGAACGCACGATGGAGTTGAAGAAAACCCAGGACAGCGTTATCCAGTCGGAAAAGCTCGCCTCGCTGGGGCTTATGGCCGCAGCGATAGCGCATGAGATTAATAATCCGCTTACCGCGGTGCTGACGTACAGTTCTCTGCTTCACAGGCAGGCGGAGGAAGCTTCGGAATTGAAAGAAGATCTGGAGGTTATTGTTTCCGAGACGTCCAGGTGCAGGGATATAGTAAGGGGATTGCTTGATTTTGCGAGGGAAACCGATGTGAAGCAGAAGTCGGTAAATATCAATTCTTTGCTCGAGGAAACGCTGACGCTGCTTGCGCACCAGGTAATATTTCAAAATATAAAAATAGATAAAGTCTTCGCAAAATATCTGCCGGATCTTGTGATGGATGCGGACCAGATTAAGCAGGTTTTTTTGAATATCATGATAAATGCATCGGATGCCATGCCGAATGGAGGAAGGTTAAGGATTTACACGGCTTTTGATTACGAGCGCAATGAGATCGCGGTTGAATTGCAGGATTCGGGTCTTGGTATACCGAAAAGGGATCTTCAGAAGATATTCGACCCGTTTTTCACGACAAAAGAAAAAGGTAAGGGAACCGGCCTTGGATTATCCGTGGTGTATGGGATAATTCAGCGTCATTATGGGACAATCGATGTAAAAAGCGAGGTGGGAAAGGGGACTACATTTACAATGACGTTTCCTATTGATTCGCCAATTAAAGAGAGTGATCGGTTGATATGAGAAGCAAACCAAAAATATTTGTAATAGATGATGAGATAACAGTTTGTAAGAGCTGCCAGAAAATACTGGCGCTCGAAGGTTATGAAGTCGAGTATACAACAGATCCCAGGAGTGGTTTAAAAAAGGCTATTTCCGGAGAGTACGATCTTGTAATAAGCGATGTGAAAATGCCGGAACTCTCTGGCATGGATATATTGAGAATCATCAAGGAAAAAAGCCCGGCTACATGCGTGATAATTATAACCGGTTATTCAACTGTACCGTCTGCTGTCGAGGCAATGAAAGAAGGGGCATTCGATTATGTTCCCAAACCTTTTACGCCTGATGAACTGTCTCTCGTAGTGAAGAGGGCATTCGAGAAAAAAATATTGCTCGAAGAGAATGAATATCTCAGGGGGGAAGTCAAGGACAAGTACAAGTTAGATAATATTGTCGGCAAAAGCAAGGTTATGCAGCATATATTTAATTTGATAAGAATAGTATCTCCCACTAACAGCACGGTATTGATATATGGAGAGAGCGGAACCGGGAAGGAACTGGTTGCGAGAGCGATTCATTATAACAGTCCCAGAAAAGGAAAGTTTGTGCCTGTGGATTGCAACACTCTTGCGGATACATTGTTTGAAAGCGAAATATTCGGTCATGATAAAGGAGCTTTTACCGGAGCTGTTAAAGATAAAAAGGGTTTGATGGAGGAAGCGTCCGGAGGTACTTTGTTTCTCGATGAGATATCTAATCTCAATCTGGAGGCTCAGTCGAAACTGCTGAGGGTTCTCGAATCGCGCGAAGTGAAACATGTCGGTGGGACAGAGATCAAGCATGTCGATTTCAGACTGGTTTGTGCGACCAATAAAGATTTGTTGACAATGGTTAAGAATGGAGAGTTTCGAGAAGACCTTTACTACAGAATCAATGTGTTTCCGATCAACCTGCCGTCGCTTAACAGGAGACCTGAGGATATTCCGCTGTTGACACATTTTTTCCTGAAGAATTTCGCCTCAGAAACAGCAAAGAACATCTCGGGAATTGATAAAGACGGAATGGACCTGCTGGCGAGTTATGACTGGCCGGGAAACGTGCGGGAACTGAAGAATGTCCTCGAGCGGCTGGTAATCATGACATTTACGGAAACAGTCGGCCGGCAGGCGATTGCGAATGTGCTGGGGAAGGGTTCCATCGAAAAGGATGAGGTTCTGGATATACCCTCGGACAAAGAGGAACTGAAAGAGGCGAAAAAAATTGCACGGGAAAAGGCTGTTGAGGAGATAGAGAAGAATTTTATTTTGAATGCGCTGAAAACAGCGGGATGGAATGTTTCTCTTGCGGCGAGAGAAACCGGGATGCAGAGGCAGAATTTCCAGGCAATGATGAGGAAGTTCAAAATCGAGTCGCCGGAGATAGATTTGTCGGAATGATTATCAGTTCAAATTAAATAATCCGGTTGAAAAACGAATAAATATTTTATGCACCTGTCATTATCACAGGGGGTATAAGATTTTAGTGATTAAAAAAAATGTCTATTATAAAGCCATAATTGATATTTCGACTTTCGAGACCAGTGTCTGGCAGGGAAATTGATACTATAAATATCATGAAAAATAAGTCGGTTGAAAGGATGTGCTGATCATGGCGGAGATAAAGAAAGTACTGGTAATTGACGACGAGCTTTTTGTGTGCAAAAGCGTAAAAAAAATACTAGCAACCGAATCGATCGAGACAGAGATATCCACAATCGGCAGGGAGGGGCTGGTAAAGGCGAGAACCTGCAGCTATGACATGGTAATGGTGGATATACAGATGCCGGAGATGAACGGTTATGCTGTTGTGAGAATGATACGAGAGATTCATCCTGATATGCCGATAATTGTCATATCAGGTTACAACACGCCGCACACAAAAGAGCAGGCATTCAAAAATGGAGCAAGCGATTTTATCCCCAAGCCGTTTTTGCCGGAAGAAGTTCTTGAAAAGGTGAAATTATTCTACAGCGGCGACGTGCCGAGAGTTGTCCCTGTATCCGACCAGGAAAAGACGGGAGGCGTGGTGACGGAATCATCTAAAGGAAGGGATTCCGGGCTGGGTGTCGGCTATACATGCAGTTATGCCGGCGGCGAGGCCACGGTCTCGATTTCTGCGTCAAAAGCCGCGATAGAAGAGTTCGCTGCGGGAAATGAACTATCTATAAAGTCGTTTTACGAGGATTCCGATTCGAATGTTTCTCCTGTGAAAAGACCTGCCGTTCGCGAGATACTCAATAATGAAAGAGAAATCGGGACAGTGGTTATAGATACTGTCTGGTGTATTTCAAAGAACAGGAAAGTTCTGAGAGAGTTTCTCGAAATAATGGATGCGGAAGGGATAAAGTTGGTGGTTGTGAACGATAGTATGATGGATTGTGCATCTCAGTTTGTCAGAAGATGGTACAGGGACAGGGATGAAGCGTTGAAAATGGCATGGGACGAATCTGAAGTGATGTGCGGCATCAAAAACATCGATAAAACTGAACCGGTTGAAGAAAAAAACTGAAAATACATTGACTGAACATAAAACGTACTGATAAATAGAGGTAGAGCTAATGTTCACACTGGACCCGGAAAAGAAAAAGATGATATTACTTGACTGTTTGAGCTGTGGAATACCATGGCCTGAATCCAGAAAAATGGCATATAGAGTCGCGCCTGAGAAATGCAGGAGCGAAATAAGCGACACGGGAGATTTTTTTGAAATCGAAGAGGTCAGCGATGCGGAAAAACAGGCGCTGAACGATCTGCCCAAGCTTCATCGTGTTTTTGAGGATATGGACGAGTATGTAAAAAGCGTCAAATCCGGGATAAGGGTTGATGATGCGAAGCTCAAGTGGTATGCGGGGCTGGACCGCTCGGGGTCTGCTATGAAGTTTTACTGGGCGGATTTGAGAGAAGATAAGATTAAAATCCTTTTTTATAGGGAATTCTGGAGTTCTTACCAGAAATCGGATCTTTCAATTGATCAGGTTTCCGAGGTTTTCAGATACTACAACAGGATCCTGCAAACATTCAGAAGAATCCGCCATCTGAGATGGATAAAAATGATTGTAAGGCAGGGTCGGTTGAGTATTTATTTGTATGATGAGAAAGAGCCGTATCCTAATCAGAGGTCGAAGCTGGCTTTCGACAGGTCTTTTTATTCCGGAAACCTGGTTCCCGACTGTTCTCTGCTGGATAGTGAAAAATGGGAAGATGCGCCGGCTCACATCAAGAAAAGAATAGATTTCTGGAAGAAAGAGGAAACGGGCGCGCTGACAGATGAATTTTTGAGAGAATGCATACAATCGGACGATGAAATTCTTGTGTCCTGGGCGATTCGCAATCTCAGAAGAGCAGACGATCCTTATGTTATCGATCAAATAAAAAAGAGGGTTGAAAGCCAGAAACTGGATGAGGCGAAAATCTCGGTTAGGGTGGCGGGCCGGCTCTGGTTGAACCAGCTGGAAAACGAGGTTATGAGTCAGTATAACCGCAGAGGCAATTCAATGGGGCCCGCCGTTGCTGAATACATAGGTTCGATAGGTGTGACCGGCAGGTCGTTTTTGCCCAAGATATTGAGATCGCTGACAAGGAGAGGCGATTTTGCGACTCTGATTTCATCAATAAGGGCGCTGGGTTCTTTCCCGCACTCGATGGAAGCCCGCGCTCTTCCTGAGGTTATGGATTTGATGCTCAATATGGCAGGCAATATCGAACCCGTGCTCGAACGTTTCCCGGGTGTCAGAACCGATATTTTTGGACCACAGGACCCGCCGGTTATGATAACGCCCCTGGCGCTTGAATTCCTGAGCGCATCTTCAGTGAACGCTATCATTGAGACAACAGCCCATACCTCGAACGGCGAAGTGCTCGAAGAAATTGTGGGAAAATTCGACCTGGGATCACCATTCATAGAAAAAGTGCTCGAAGAAATTGAATATAATATCAGGACGGATATGTCCGATTATGTTCTGCGTCTTGTCGGCGATGCTTCAAGTCCTGAAAAAAAATTCGATCCGGATGTGCCCGTGTCCAGACGGGTAATCATTGCGACACGGACTCTCATGAGGATAAACAAACCGGGCGAAAGGGTTATGTGGCTTTTAAAAGCGCTTCCGCTGATTTCAAATCATGTTGGCACGTTCAAGAAGGATTCGGAGCTAAAGCATACTTTTCATATAGAGAATTACCCGTTCGAGCCGTACATAACAATTAAGTCCATACTGAAAAGTCTCCCCGACGAACATGAAATTGTAAATAACATACTTCGTCATAAGAACTTCTCGGATAAAGAAAAGTTCATCGTTCAGGAACTGGCGAAAGACTGATATACAAGAATATCCGTAACACAAAACATAAAAAAGGCCTCATTAACAGGGGCCTTTTTGGTTATAGAATTTCCAGTATAATGGTTCCTGCATGCACCATCTGCTTTCAGCCATTTTTACAGGATTGCCGGAATATGCGGACTTGCCTTGTGTGTGTTACCTGTGTCCCCGAACATCTGTAACCCATGTGCCCGGTCTATACAAAGGGTTGAGCCACACAGTGTATATACCCATTGCCATTCCCGTCGCAGATCCGGAAGCTGCGGCAGGGGAGTGTGACAGCCGGGGGGGGCGAAGTGTTTCCGTGTTGGGCAGGCCTGCAGGATTCTACATTATTTATGATAATCAGTATAAGAAGATAAGAAGCGGGAGCTCAGGGGAGATCGCCCTGCGGGAAGACATCTTCCAGGTAGAATCCGGCTTCACGATTTTCAGTTGCACCGGTGAGAAATGCAGGCCAGGGGCAGATGTGATTTGTTCTCGAATCAGTAATATAGTTGCAGGTGAATATTAGATTTGAAAAGGAACATTTTATAACATCAAGATATTGATATATTAAGATACCGTAAGTTGAATCTGTATTTGCAGGCATCTTGATTACTGGATTTACTGTCGTATATAATTACGCTTAATATTATTACTAAAGCATTAATCTGGAACAATAAAAAAGCGGCTCTTGTGAGAGCCGCATAAGTGAACCGTTGGTAATGCGGTTCGAACAAAAGATAGGTTGGAGAAAACACGGAAAAGTCCGCGGTTGTTGAAAACCGCGGACTATCCATGATTGAGGCTTTATAAAATCAGTTTTACGATTCTACTTTTTCTCCTTCTTCGACCTGGGCAGTTTCCTGAACGGGGATTTCTTTCCCGGTCTTGATACCCATTGCTTCGAGAACGATTGTCGAAATATCTTTCAACTTGAGCTTGTCTTCCATTTCAATCAGCTTGATTCCGTCTTCGAGCATCTGCATGCAGTACGGACAGGAAACGGCTACAGTGTTAGCGCCGGTGCCGGCCAGTTCTTTCGCTCTGCGGACGTTAAGCCTTTCATCGCCGGGCACGTCAAGATCCATATCCATGAAGTAGTTGCCGCCGCCGGCGCCGCAGCAGAAACTGTTGATTTTCATGTTTTTCGGCTCGACTACATCAATGCCTTTTATGGTCTGCATGAGAGTTCTCGGCTCATTGAATACGTTTGCGTAGCGACCCAGATAACAGGGATCGTGATAAACAACTTTGTTATTCACATTCTCGCTGAGTTTGATTTTGCCTTCTTTAACGAGCCCAAGCAGGAATTCAGTGTGATGAACTACCTGGTAATTACCGCCGAACTGTTGGAATTCATTTTTGAGTGAGTTAAGGCAGTGCGGGCATATAGTCACTATCGTGTTGAATTTTCTGGAATTCAGAATTTCAACCTGTTGTTTTCCCATCGCCTGGAAGACATTTTCATCGCCGAGGCTTCTTGCGGGGTCGCCGCAGCACATTTCTTCATCGCCTAGCATTGCGAACTTGATGCCCGCTTCTTTCATTATTGCGAACATATTCTCGGCAATGTGCTGTTTCGCCTGGTCGTAATTTGCTACACAGCCAAGCCAGAACAGGACATCGGTTTCTTCGCCTTCGCCTAATATGTCAGGCATATCCCCTTTTATCCAACTGAGTCTTCCCTGCTGTGGGCCGAACGGATTTCCGCGTGTTTCGAGCGCTTTAAGCGCGTTTTTGGCATCGGTTGGAAGCCTGCCGTTCATCATTACTTCCGAACGCCTGACATCCGTGAGTTGATCTATGTGTTCGATCATTGCCGGGCACACTTCCATGCAGGCACGGCAGGTTCTGCACAGCCAGATTCCGTGTTCATCAAGAACATCGCCGATGAACGGGAGTATTTCCAGTTCTTCGGGAGCCTGCGCCCCATCAGCTTCTGAACTTTCTTTTGCTTTGGCTTTTGCCTCATCCATCTGTTTCTGAGCCTTGTACATTGATTCCTTGAGAGACTTCATAACTTTTCTCGGGACAAGTGGATATCCGCACTGTGCCACCGGACATACCTCTTCACATCTACCGCATTCTATGCATGCTTCGTAATCAAGAGCGTTTTTCCATGTGAGATCTTTAGCTGAAGAATGCCCGAGACTGAATTCTTCCAGATCGTCACGTGAGAACAGTTCTTCCAGATCATCCCGCTGAAGAGTTCCCTTGGGCTTTGTGTTGGAGAACATGTAGTTTGCAGGAATGAGAAGGAAATGGAAAAATTTTGTGTATGGAAGAGAACCCATGAGCAGGAATGTAGCGCCTGCGTGTGTCCACCATGTTACCTGGTACAAAGGAGCAACCATTGATTCGGGAACAGCGGCCATCAGCTTCGACATGGCAAGACCGAACGGAGTATAAGCAGCCCACTGGTCTCCAACATGTGCTATGCGAAGTCCTTCGAGAGCAAACCCGCCGACACCAATGAAGAGCAAAAGAATAAGCATATAAGCATTTTCCCAGTTGCTTTCAAGTGTTTTCGGTTTCAGGACATATCTTCTGATTATTGCGATGGAAAGGCCGATTATGAAAAGGAATCCTGCGATATCTGCCAGCGCGGAAATGAGAAGATAGAAGCTGCCGTAGAAAAACTTAACTCCGAAGAGGGGTTTGGTAAGGTCTATTTCAACAGTTAATATAGCTGTTGCCAGCATAAGCATAAGAAATGACCAGAAGATCAGTGAATGAAAGGTTCCGGGAAGAATTCTGTTTCTCACTCTGCGCTGAAGCAGAACTTCCGAAATCATGTTAAATGCTCTTTTAAATATGTCGGTGAATCTTTCTTCCGCCGGTTTCATATTTTTCCAGAGCATAATCTTTCTGTATATACCGTATGCAAACACTGCCATCGATATAACCAGGAAGACGTACATTACCCAATGGGGATGTATATGCCAGTAATATTCTCTGTGTGCCTGTTCCATTTTAAGTAGTCGCCTCCTATCAAAATTTTTGAGAACGGACAGTTCTATATTTAATCAGATTCAAGCTCCTGCTATTGTTGCAGACTTTTCAACTTCGATAGCTTTCTTTGTTGATACGTAAGTCTGTCTGCCGGGTTTGCGATACCAGAATCTGGCGTACTGAGAAGTGATGTCGAAACAGATGGTAGCTGTTTCAAGCCTCATGCCCTTGCTGTCCAGCACTTTCATCAAGGGTTTTAATGCGGTTCTTGTTCTGCCGATGCTCCATACTCGATCTACAAGTACTATGTCGGTGTCGACACATTCCTGAATAAGATTGTTCAGTCCCGGGCGCTCCATAACCGAGTCTGATTGTTCAATATCTTCATAAATTGCCTGAAGAGTGATGCCATTCTCAGATGCGTACTTCTTAATTCGTTCTTTCTGTTCTTCATGGTCCACGATCTCACCCTTGTGGTCCACGTACATTCCGGCGACATAACCAACAGCGGTTGCCGTCTTCTTTTCTTTGCCTTCGTTTTTCATTTTATTTCACCTCCGGTTTTTTCAGCCTGACGCTTCCTATTAGTGCAAGCTGTATGCCAGAAGCAACGATCAGGCACGAAATCGCAAATATCCTTTATATTAAAGGTAAAAAAAGATGAGAACATTTATCCGGAATCGTTTTCGCCATATTAAAAACGGGTGGGTGCATGAAAAATATATTCGCTTTTTCTTTGCTTTATGGGATTAGGGGTGCGAAAGCCGCATTTATGGTGCATAAAAAATATATTCATGCTTGTTCAGGATCATTTTTCAGAGGGGATGATAACTGAAATAAAGCTGTTTTGCAGGAGTCAGTTTCTTTTTCCTGTTGCCAACCGACGATATATCGAGGTCAATTATCTCATGATACTGTTTAAAATAAAAAGCCCCGGCATGAAGCCGGGGCAAAATTCTACGTAATCTCTATTTACAGTGATTTTTCAACTATCTGACTGATATCCATTACTTTGATATCTTCTTTTTCAAGATCTTTCATACCATCGACGAACATGGTTCTACAGAACGGGCATGCCGTAACCATAATGTCTGCATTGACATCAACAGCCATTTTCGCGCGGGTGTTATTGATCCTGCTTCCGAGATCTTCTTCCATCCACATTCTTCCGCCGCCTGCGCCACAGCAGAAACTCAATTTATGGTGTTTTGACATTTCGACCGGGTCGGATCCCGTGGCTTTCTTGATAACATTCCTTGGCTCTGAGTAAATGTTGTTATATCTGCCAAGATAACAGGAGTCGTGCCATGTAATCTTGCCGCCGTCGAATTTTGACGATAGTTTCAGTTTGCCTTCATCAATCAGTTTACTGATGAATTCAGTGTGATGCCATACTTCATAATCGCCGCCGTATTGAGGATAGTCACATTTGAAAGAGTTGTAGCCGTGCGGGCAGACGGTAATGATCTTCTTGATATTGTATGCTTTGAATACTTCGACATTGGCTTCCATCATTGCCATGGACAGGTATTCGTTTCCTATCCTTCTGGCGGTTTCCCCGCAGCACATTTCCTCTTCGCCCAGAATCGCGAAATCGACTCCGGCCTGCTTCAGGACTTTTGCGGTGCTTATCGCAATCGCCTTGTTGTCCTCATCATAAGAGGCTGAACATCCGACGTAGAAGAGGTATTCCGCATCCGGTTTTTCAGCGAATGTGGGGATTTCAAGCCCTTCCGCCCACTCGGCTCTCTTGTGCTGGCCTATACCCCATGGGTTGGAGTTCTTCTCCATATTGCGCAGTGTCAGCTGTACCTCGGGACTCATTTTCGATTCTGTCAGAACAAGATAGCGTCTCATGTCGAAAATAAGTTCCGTATGTTCGATCATAACGGGGCAGACCGTCTGGCAGGCCTGGCAGGAAGTGCATGCCCATATAAAATCTTCGCTGAATACATCACCGATAAGGTTCTTCTTGAGAACATCATATTTTTCCATTAAGGTTTCCATGTTCTCATCAGTTATCGGGCCTTCTTTAATAATCACAGCGCCTCTTTCAAACAGGTGCTCCTTTAATTCGTGCGTGAGAGTTTTAGGCGACAGAGGTTTATCCGTATTGAATGCAGGGCATGCTTCCTGGCATCTCCCGCATTCGGTGCATGCGTATGAATCCAGTAGTTGTTTCCAGGTGAACTGTTCTACGCGATCGATTCCGAAAGTCTCAAGAGTTTCATCCTCAAGATCCATTTTGTTGACTACGCCTGTCGGCCCCAGATCTCTGAGGAATATATTGGGTATTGCTCCCAGAAGATGCAGATGTTTCGAGTGGGGAATGTAAGCAATAAAAATGAACAGGTCGATTACGTGAATCCACCATGCTATGGCAAAAACGGTTTTAGCGGATGCTTCACTTGTGTGGGGATCGGGCATGAATCCGGCAAAAAGATTGGAAATCGGTGCCCATGCAGCAGGAATTTCTCCCTGGTTTATGTGTATCCCGGTCATCATGAAATAAGTAATGATCAGCGCTGTGATAAGTCCCAGGATTATTACAGCATCAATAGTTCCCGACAATGGACCTTTGAGACGTACGGGTTTTATGATGAATCTTCTTAAAAGCGATATTACTATAGCAAAAATTACAGCCAGGCTTATCAGGTCTACTATCAGGCCGACGATGTTGAACCCCGGAATAAGCTTCCAGAACGATACTGATGGAAACAGCGCGTTTGTCCACAATTCCATTGTGACAAAGCCGATCATCAGGAAGCCCCAGAAGATAATGAAGTGGCCTATGCCGCCAATGAACATGACAACTCGTTGTTGTCCGAAAACCAGTTTAATAACGCCGATAATGCGTTCGGTTATATCGTTTGTTCGTGGGCGCGGATCCGATGCGCCTAATTTGAGGCAATTGAAAAGGAAAAGCACCCTTTTCGCAAACACGGCCAGCGCTGCAATAAATAGAACAATGAAGATTACCTTAATTACAGGATTTGCTGAGGGAGTTAATACAACGTGTTCCATATACCAACCTACCTTTTGTTTTTTTTTAATTCTGGTGAGAAATTTATATTTCCCCCGACGGGATATTTCCCGTTTTATGTCATCTGAGAAAAACTCTCAGCTGAAAAGTATTGATTAAACCCTCTGATCCAAAGACAAAAACTGTTTTTGTCTTGTTATCAGGATGTTTTTCAAGATACATTTTTACCGGAATGCTTTTTCTATAACCTTTATTTACTTTTCCATGATGTCAATGATTTGGCTTGTGAAATCAGTCACAATATACATTACCGGAAATTATTTTTCTTGTCAATATGTTTCTTTTGAGGATTATTTCATTAATTACTTTGTCTAAATAGGCCATTCACTCCTCAGTTTTTCCATGTTTTCCGAAGCTTCTTCAGCCCATTCACCGTCCGGTTCAAGTTCCAGATATAGTTTGAAGTTGATTAAGGCTTCCAGCCCGTCATTTTGCTGCATCCTGATTTTTCCTATCCAGAAGAAGGGTTCAGCATATTCTTCATCAAGAGAAACCGCTCTTCTGTAGGAATTGAGAGCTTCTTCTAGGTCGGCCAGCATGAAATAGCAGTTTCCTATGTTAAAGTGGGCGGTGGCTATTTCCGGGTTCGCCCTTATCGCGTCTTCGAAGCAGTCGATAGCTTTTTTATACTGCTCATCTTCGTAATATATTTCTCCGAGCCCGATATGGGCATCCGCGTTTCCGTGGTCGAAGCGGATCGCGAGTTTGTACTCGTCTTCCGCGTCCTGAACGGATGTATCCGGGTGATCCAGCAGGCTGTTTGCGAGATTGAGGTGCGCGTTTGAATATGTCGGATCAATCGATAGCGCTTTTCGCAACGCCGCAATTGCAGAATTCAGATCCTCGTTATCGTGATGCAGCATTCCCAGTGCGTTAAGCGCCGGGGCATGATCCGGGTTAAGTTCAATGACCCTGTTGTATGCTTTCATTGCTTTTTCAGGATCATCGTTATCATCGTATAAGTTACCTAAAAGATAGAAATTGTCCGGGTTGTTATCTTCCAGTTCCGCAGCTTTGACCGCGAATTCAATTGCTTTTTGAGTGTTTTCTTCGGAATAAATATTCGCGAGAAGCGAGCAGGCAGGTGCGAATTCCGGATTTTCGACAATTATTTCTTTAAGAATTTCAATGGCTTTTACATCGTTGTTTTTATTAAGATGATACGTTGCAAGCGCGTATTTAACAGCGGGATTTCCGGGGAGCAATTCCAGTACTTTGCTGAACAGGAAACGGGCTTCTTCGAACATTTGCATATAGAGATAAAGATCGCCCAGTTTCTTCAAAGCTTCGGCATCATTAATGTCCTGTTTTAATCTCTCTTTTAATTCGTCAATGGCGATTTCAAGCTCATCCTGTTTTGGCATTTTTATTCCCCCGTGCGCATAAGCTGTCAGTGAGGTAATTATTAAATAAAGGCGATGCGTTTTGCAAGGATGGCACGTATTTCATTGACATTCGATTGCTTTAGATGTTAAAATCGGCACCGCTGATTTTGGTTTTTCCAGTATTAATTCAATAGTTCATTTTGTTGAAGGATTTTCATAACTTCCGTGAGGAATAAAAGCATGCCGTATGAAGATATCATGTTCGTTAAAAGCAGCGGGGTCGCTAAAATTACCATAAACAGACCCGATACCTTTAATTCATTCAGAACATTGACGCTTCAGGAAATGAAGGAAGCGGTCGGGGATGCAGCCGGGGACGGGGAGATCGGTGTGATCGTAATAACGGGAGCCGGCGGAAAGGCATTCTGCGCGGGCGGCGATATTAATGAGATGCGTGATTTGAATCCTGATGATGGCCGGGCTTTCCTGAAAATCCTGCTCGGGCTTTTTATGGAAATCAGGTCTGCTCCCAAGCCTGTGATCACCTCAATCGATGGATATTGCCTTGGAGGCGGAAACGAGATCAATCTTGTTTGCGACATGACGATTGCCACGGAGAGATCGGTGTTCGGGCAGGTTGGGCCGACGGTTGGAAGTATACCGGTCCTGGCAGGCACGCAGATGCTTCCGCGGCTTGTGGGGGATAAAAAAGCTAAAGAAATAATATTTCTGTGCGAACGTTATTCGGCGCGACAGGCGATGGAAATGGGCTGGATAAATAAAGTCGTGAATGACGGCGAGCTCGAAAAGGAAACATCTGCCTGGTGCGACAGGATACTTGCCATGAGCCCGCAATCTCTGAGGATCGCGAAAGTATCACTGAATTATGAAAGCGACCATCTGTATTCATCGTTCATGCACGGGATAGAAATGTTGTCGGGAACTTATGGCAGCGATGAGCTGGTGGAAGGCATGTCCGCGTTTCTTGAAAAGAGAAAACCTGATTTCGGCAAGTTCAGAAAAAAGTAATATTGTTGACAAATATCATCTGGAGGAACGATATGGAAACTAAAGATGTGAAGAAGGTGCTTGTTCTGGGCGCCGGTACCATGGGGAACGGAATCGCCCATGTTTTTGCGATGAACGGAAGGGATGTTCTGCTTAAAGACATAAGCAATGAGCTTCTCGACAGGGCTGTCGGCACAATTTCAAAAAATCTGGATAGAATGGTAAAAAAGGAAAAGATTTCGCAGGAAGAAAAGGATTCAACGTTATCCAGAATCACAACGACTACGGATTACGACGGCGCTGGAGATTGCAATCTTGTGATCGAAGCTGTCAACGAGAACATAGAACTGAAGAAAAAAATATTTGCGGAACTCGATGAAATGCTGGGGAAGGACGTTATCCTTGGCACAAACACTTCTTCGCAATCGATTACTGTTATTGCGGCGGCGACGAAAAGGCCCGACAAAGTTATCGGCGTTCATTTCTTCAACCCGGTTCCCATGATGAAACTGATCGAGATTATCAAAGGACATCTGACCAGCGATGAAACGGCAAAGCTTATCGAGGATTTATCCATTGAACTCGGGAAAACCCCGATTGTCGTTAACGACTTCCCCGGATTTGCGACAAGCAGGTTTATCATGATAATGATCAACGAGGCGATAATCGCGCTCTCCGAAGGTGTGGGAAAAGCGGAAGATATCGACACCGGCATGAAGCTTGGAATGAATCATCCTATGGGACCGCTCGAACTTGCCGACCTGATCGGGCTCGACGTATGCCTGAATGTTCTGAATACTTTGAAAAACGGGTATGACGATCCGAAATACAGGCCGGCTCTGCTGCTGAAGAAAATGGTTGCCGCAGGTCTGTTGGGAAGAAAAACGGGCAGGGGTTTCTACGACTATTCATAAGATAAATCGAGGGCGGTCGAGAGGCCGCCCTCGCTGTCTGTTCCCGCAGTAAATTCACTTGATATATAATTTAAAAAAAGTTCGGGGGTATTCGCGCATGCTTGCTGTTTTTACGATAATTCCGATAGGCGGGGATGAAAGTGTAAGCCCGGTCGTGGCTAAAATGATTGAGGCGGTCGATGCAAGCGGTCTCGATTATAAATTGACTGCCATGGGAACAATCATCGAAGGGAACTGGGATGACGTAATGGCGGTTATAAAGAAGTGTCACAATATCGTTAGAAGGGGTTCGGCGAGGGTGAGCACAAGCATAACGATCGATGACAGGAAAGGCGCAAAGAAAAGACTTTCCGGCAAGATCGAATCGGTGCGGCAAAAAGTTAAAAGGGATATCAAAACGTGATATATGGCTGATAAAAAATTATTGTTCGGGCCGGGCGGGGTTGCGAGGAGTGCCCGTGGGACAAGGGGATCGGATGGTGTTCAAAGATGTGTCGAGCTCGGGCTCGGCTGTATGGAGCTCGAATATGTGTACGGGGTAAGGGTGTCGGAACAGCAGGCTGCGGAAATCAGGAGAATTGCGGGTGAAAACGATATCAAACTCAGTGCGCATGCACCGTATTACATAAATCTGAATTCGAAAGACCCCGAAAAAAAAGAAGCGAGCATAAAGAGAATTATGGACTCTGTGAGAATGGTCTCCGCATCCGGCGGGGACAGGGTGGTGTTTCATGCCGCTTTTCTGACGGGCGACCCGCGGGAAAATGTGTATAAAGAAGTAAAAAAAAGCCTGATGAGAATTAAAAAAGAGATGGCGGATGAGAACCTGGATCATGTTTCATTGAGACCCGAGCTTACAGGCAAGGAGTCTCAGTTTGGGAATCCGGATGAACTGATAAGAATAAGCCGTGAAGTCGAGGGCGTTGCCCCATGCATTGATCTGGCTCATTACTATGCAAGGTATTCAGGCTTATACAACAGCTACGACGATTATTGCCGGTTGCTTGAAAAGATCGCGGAAGGCCTGGGAGAGCAGGGGTTGAGGGACATGCATATTCACATGTCGGGAATCGAGTTTACGGACAAGGGCGAAAAAAGACATTTGCCCGCGCTGGAATCGGAGTTCAATTTCAGGGAGGCTCTCAGGGCTTTGAAGAGCTTCAATGTGACGGGGCGCGTAATATCTGAAAGTCCGCTAATAGAAAAAGATGCGATGTTATTTAAGAATTCTTTTAAAAGGCTGAAAGTTAAATAAACTCTATATTTGTTAATGCAAAATAATATTTTTCATAATATTGACACTTCAAATATAAGTGAGTAAACTTACAACTGACAGGTTTATGTCCTTTTTGTTATTGCAATCGGGGCCCACTACTTCAACTCAAAGTAAAAATGGGCCCTTTTTTTCTGCCCGGAATTAAATCCCCTGAAAATATATTCCCGATGATTTTGTGAATCTGATCAGCCCGTCGAGAAGCAGAAAACGTCCCAGCGGTATTGTATCACAGGAGAAGCTTTTAACGAATGCTTTGTTCTCGCAAAGCCCGCCGGAAAGATAGAGCTTTTCCGGTCGCCCCACGAGCGTTTCGCAGTTAAACGCTATTCCTCTGAGAAATCTTGCGAAAGCCTCCTCATGAGTGATTCCCTGTGATATCAGATCGAACATCTGGGTCATGCCGAGCACTCCGCAAACCACGGGGATTTTCTCATCGGTTTCGGGCAGGTTGCCGGGATCGATGTCGAAGTATCCCGTCAGTAATTCGATTACCTGCCCGGTGAAAGCTCCGCATTCAGTGTTCCAGTCCATGCCGGTGACTTTGCGGTTTTCGACTTTTATGTATTTCACATCTCTCGCGCCGCAATCAAGAATTGTAAAATCATTGTCTTTTATAACTTCGAGTCCACCTTCGGCGAGCGCGACAAGCTCATTGATTTTCGTCTCGGTGTTATGGAATTTGTTGTGGCCCGTGGACGCTACGATATCGTACTGATCGAGATTTTTGATAAAGTGCCGGGAAGAGATAATATCTCTTTTTGAATCTTTCAGATAATGGATTTTCGCATAACTCGTACCGCAGTCAATTAAAACACTTGCTTTCATGTTTTCTCTCTCCTTCGATAAACGTTGAATTCGAGAAAAGCTTCGATCTTCGCCTTTGTGGAGTGAGAAAGTTTTTTATCCACCTCAACGTAAAGCCCGCCGTGCTGCCTTGCAAGGTTGAAAGCGAAAGAAGATTTCTGGCAGAAGGATTGCGTGAAGAAAAGAGTCGGGACGTCAGGGTCTATTGAACATTCAAGCTCAATATCCGCCGGAGTTTTGTTTTCCATACATCGTGCCCAGCCGTAAATGTGCGTCCGGTCGGGGAAAAGATCGAGGATTTTGAAATCGAACGGCGGAACCCCCCAGAATCCGCATACAGGCGGCTCGTATTCGATATTTATATTCTCCGGCAGCGGGGAGAAAACCGAATCGGTAATCAACTCCATTTTTTTTACAAGTGGAAGACCGCTCGTTGAGATCGGGTATCCATGTCCGTTCATATTGCTGTTTTCAAATTCGATAATTTCTATGTCTGTCGTTCTTTTCAGCCAGCTCGATATGTTTCTCATCCCGTCGCATTTGCATTTGCCGACGGTGGCGAGTACGCAGTCGAGCCTTCCCTGTTCCCTCAGACTGAAAATATTGGAAACCACACGTTTCAATATCGAACAATAGGCGTTCGGAAGATAGATGTCTCTGACGGGTATATTGTCATGCGGCTCATCGAGATCGATTATCTCGGTGCCTTTTTCGATGTAGCTTTTCATCACGTCCCACGGCGGGACTCCTACTATTCCTACAATCATAGCCAGCTCCCTGCTGAATAATCATATACAAAAATCATTAAAGTTAAAGTCAGTGGAACAACTGTTGTTATTCGTACCTGAGGCTGTCCGCGAGATTCCGTTTCAATATCATGATCGCTGGAATTATTCCCGCCAGCGTGCCTATGAGAACGGCTATCAATATTCCGGTTATAAAAATCCTCGGTGATACGAGTGTCTTTACAAATGTTTCCCCGACGAAATGGCCGATTAACAGATCTATAAGTTTCGACAGAACGATTCCAAACACGCATCCGAACACTCCGCCGACAGCGCTCAGCAGCACGGATTCGGACAGGATCATTTTCATAACGAAATTTCTCGATGCTCCTATCACTCTGAGCATGGCGAATTCTCTTATCCGTTCGGCTACGCTCATAACCATTGTGCATGCTACAAAAAGAACTCCTATAACAAGGGCAAAACACGAAACTCCGAAGTGTATAGCTCTTGCAATGCTCATCATTCTTTTTGCTTCGCTCACGAGCTCGGTCACGGTTTGGATATCAAGATTCGGGAAAGCTTTTTCCAGCAGCGGCGCGACGTCGCCGGGGTCTTTATCGTCATCAGATTTAACGAGGAAATAACTGACCTTATCCGGGTCTCCATAGAGTTTCTGCATGCTTCTTATCGGAGCATAAGCGAAAAAATCAAACGGATCATCGGCGGTTTCCAGTATCCCGATAACTTTCAACTTATGTCCGGAAATAAGTTCCAGCTCATCGCCGATTTTCTTTTTTGTGTTTTCTGCAACAAGTCCACCCAGAACGACGACATTGCCTTCGTCGTCCGAATCAAAAAAACGGCCTTCCTTCAGTTTTGCGTTGGGCCTTATATTAAAGAAGTTTTCATGTGTATGTCCTGAAACCATAGTCATCATTGACCCGAAGCCTGCGCCTTCGCCGTCTACCGAGAAAACCATATAAATCGGTTCAGCATAATGAACACCGGGGATACCGCGAATAATCTGGATCAGATTTTCATCGAGCAGCGCCGTGCCCTGCATTCCCATCGGCATTTTCGATCCGCCTTTCGGCATCACGAAGAGATCGGGGCCGGAGCTTACGAGAATTTCATCGAGTGATGCCATGAAACCTTCACTGATCGAGAGAAGACCGACTGTGAAACCTATAGCGAGAATTACTCCCAGCACAGTAAGGAAAGACCTGCTACGTCTTCTAAAAAGGTTTCTCTGGCCCAGCAGAATGTAACTTTTCATTGTTTTCGCAAATTATATATTTGTGGTTGTAATTATATCAGTTCTGAATTTTACCGACATATTTAATTATACCGTTTGCGATTCCTTCCGCACTGCTTTTCAGAAATGACGACTCCTTGAAAAGATTTCCTTCCGTCGGGTTGGTCATGTATCCCATTTCAACAAGCACTGAAGGTATTCTCGTTTGTCTTATAACGGCGAAAGAACCGAAGGGAGTCAGCCAGGTCTCTCTTGCGGTGCTTGCAGCCATTTCTTTTGCAACCGATTCCGCGAGCAGCCTGCTCATGGGTTCATACCAGTATATTTCTATTCCGCTGATCTCCGGGTCCACATCGCCGTTTGCATGGATTGAGACAAACAGGTCGGCATCGGCGGCATCCGAGTATTCAACCCGTCTGTAAAGGTCCATCATATCCGTGGAATCGCCGTCTCTGGTAAGCAGAACTTCAAAGCCGTTGTCTTCGAGAATCGTTTTCACGTATCGGGCGGTTTCCATAACAATGTCTTTTTCCAGGATTCCATCCGGCCCGTGAGCTCCTTCAGCGTATCCTTTCGGGAAAGGTTCCGGCGCGCCGTGTCCCGGATCAAGAACGATTTTTTTGATTCTTTTTTCGGAAGTATCCGCTAATTCAATAACGAAACTGTTTTCATTGTAACCGGCACTGAAACCGTAAAGCTTATCTGGAGGATATATATTGCCTTCAAGAACTGAAGTGTCCGCCGTGCATCTGCACCATCCGCCTGTTTTTTTACAGGCCGAATCCCATCGCCATCTGAGCTTCGTGCAATCTACTCCGTACAGTTTGAACTTAACGAGGTCGGGATCGATGTTACTTGATACCGAGTAGGGCAGATAACTCGAAAGCTCAATACTGATTTTTTTTGCGGATTCTTCGTCGATCAACCTGATTTTTTTTACGCGAGCCTGCTGAATACCGATTTTGTGTGAGGTATATATTGGTCTTGATGGTGTTAACGCTTCGTCACATACCCAGCCTCTTTCCGTGGCGCTGAGCTGGACTTCGAACCAGTGCGATATCCGGTCGGTTAGCTTGAGAAGGCTTCCTCGCGGTATGAATCCCCCCCTGGTGTTGTCACGTTTCGCGCTCAATCCGCCGTATGGGGTAACCCTGAAAGTCACATTGTCGGATGTTACCCTTGCATAAAAAGGTTCGTCTGTCGTCGGGAAGTCATCGTCTTTGAAAGCTTCGTCGATCGAGGCCCATTCTGGCGCGGGGCGGGACAGCCATCCAGCCACCCAGCCTTCCTCACCATTTCTTGCGATTACATTGTACCAGCCGTCTTTTTCTTCGCCGGTCCATTTTACGAGCGCCCTGTAAGTGAGCCTGTTGTCGGTCCAACCCCAGCCCGGGTTCTGGTACAGCACTGTTTCCATTGTTGAAATTTCGATTAACTTTTCCGGGTTATCCGCAATTACCTGAATCGAAATGAGCAGTATCAGACAAAACAGAGAGTATGTTATTTTTCGAATCATTATCCGATTGTGCCTGAAATATCACCTTACTACAACCCCGTGTTGGAATTTAATGATTAAAACATTCACCTGTAATAAAAAAAATAATGTTATACTTATCGCCGGGAGAAGGTATCGATGGACATAAAATTCACAGATGAGGCAAAAATATATAAATCGGCTAAGAAACCGGTGTATGTGCTTCATGGCGGGTATGAGTTTCTTCAAAAAGAAATGGCTGAAAAGATAATAAATTATCTTATGCCGAAAGAGGAGCAGCAAACGGGTCTCGTAAGGATAGATGCCGCCGGAGATGAATCGATTTACGAAGTTATAAACACGGCGAATGCGCCGTCGCTTTTTTCGACTGATCAGGTAATACTTGTGGATAACGCCGATCTTTTCACGCTGGTTCGCCGGGAGGAGAATAAAGGCAAAAAGAATCTCAGCGAATCGGAAAAGTACAAAAATTTCAAATTATTTGAGAATTTTGTGGGAATTGCCACAAATCCTCCAAAAGGAATTCACCTTGTATTTATATATAACTCGGATTTGAAGAAGGTGACCGGGCGGACCGCCTCGCGATCCGAAAAGATGATACAGAAAGCATATAAGGAATTCGAGAAGAACGGAGTGATGATATCGTTTCCGCGCATGTTCGATGATGATCTCGTAGGATGGTTGATGGTAAGAGCGCGGAAAAACGGGATTCAGTTTACCTCGGAACAGGCGGAGATGATCCGTGAGCTCGGTGGTGCCGATGTCAGGCATCTTGCGAACGAGGTTGAAAAACTTGCAGCTTTTTCCGGTGATAAGAGTCAGTTGACTTCAAAGGAAATCAAGAGGTTGGTTAGTTCCTGTGAAGATATTTATGTATTCCATGCAATCGATTACATGCTGAAAGGAGAGGGCAGAAAAGCGCTTTCGATGATTCAGCGTGCGATGGATAGCGGAGCTGCGCCTGTTTATATTATCAATGTGATATCAGGCAGGCTAAGGCAAATATGGCAGGCGAGATATTTGATCGATAAAGGATATTTCAGAAATGTATCGGGGCTCAAATACGATAAGTTTGCAGTGATAAACGGCATTGCTTCGGTTTCAGACGGGGATAAATCGGTTTTATCGATAGATAAGAAAAATTCGATAATGAGCAAAACGCCGTTTGCTGTTTACCATCTTCTTGTTCCGGCAAAGAATCTAACGCTTGACGAAATCGAAGAAGCGCTCAGAATTTCACTGGATATCGACAGAAGGCTGAAGGGAATTGAAAAGCCAAGGCATGGAACCGATGAAATAATGATTGAAAAATATATTGTGGATGTATCGAGAAATATCAGATCGGCGGGAGTCCCCATGAAACAAGGATCTCGTTCAAGTTATCGTTGATATCAAGTACGTTATCGGCTTGCAGTGATTTTATTGCGGCCATGATTTTGGGGTTTATGCCAAGGAATTTGATTTCCTGTTGAGATCTTGAAAATTTATGTACCATCGTTATCAGAGCGCCGATCCCGCTGCTGTCTATCCAGACAACATCAGATAAATCGACAATTATGTTTTGGTTGCTGATTTTTTTGGTTAAAGGACTGAGATCTTTGCTGTTTTCAAAATCTATTTCTTTAAGATTTATTTTAATGTACACATAATCAACTTCATCTATAAGAGTGAAATCTGAAATAAGGGGTGCGCTGCATGCCGCGCAGAATTTCGCGCTTTTATTATTAATGTTTCCGCAATTTGGGCATGTGATTTTGTCTGTTTGAGATTCGGTCTTTTTCTCAGGCGAATGAATACGCGATCCGCATTTTGAGCAGAACTTGTTTTTTGCGGTGTTCTGAGCTCCGCAGTTGCTGCAAAAGTTGGCTTCTTTAATATTGCCCATTTAATTTTCCTGTCTATAGATATATCATGAGTATAAGAGTTTGATTTAGAATGTGTCAACTGTACAATTGACGCTTTAATATGCATAATTACGAAAGGTTATAACAGGAAAAATATAAAATGCCCAGAAGAAAAGAAACTGCTGTACTATTAGATTCGCTGAGTATTCGCTACGCCGATAAATATCTTAAAAAGTTCCGGGGAAAACATTTTGTAATTAAATGCGGCGGAAGCCTTATCGAGAACCCTGAAACAGGAAAAATCATACTTGATGATGTTGCTATGCTAAAAAAAGAGGGCATTCATCCTGTGCTGGTTCACGGTGGTTCCGTTCAGGCTAATAATGAAATGAAAGCTGAAGGCATAGAACCGAGAAGGTACAAAGGGCTCAGGATTACATGTGACAGGACTATAAAAGTGCTGGAGAAATGTTTCGGTGAATTGAACAAAAAACTTGTAAATGAGTTAAATAACAGAGGAGTAAAAGCAAT
>Ga0116162_10000147_pt1 | contig 59098 bp, 48 predicted proteins | sample AD_UKC105_MetaG_FD_89875 | JGI IMG/M metagenome (GOLD analysis project Ga0116162, IMG submission 89875) | Active sludge microbial communities of municipal wastewater-treating anaerobic digesters from Hong Kong - AD_UKC105_MetaG | ecosystem: Engineered > Bioreactor > Anaerobic > Digestate...
CAATCCGGCGATGATCCCGGAGAGTTATCCGTTGCTCGGCAATCGGGATATAGCAACGATAAGGGACAGGGTGGAAGCGGACATGATGTGCCAGGCGCTGGTGCAGACGCGATCAGTGAAGCCGAGGGTGGTTGTTCTGAGGATCGTTCCGATATGGCGAAGCGGAGCGGAAGGAACGCTTTCGAAGTATATGCGTGGGGATGTGGTTCCGACTCTTCTGGGGTTCGATCCGATGTTTCAGATTATTTATGATGAAGAGGTTCTCGAAGCATTTGTGCTTGCGGTGAAAAATCCTGAAGCCGCGGGGAATTACAATATAGCCGGCAAGATATTCGTGCCGCTTTCAAAGCTGATCGATCACCTCGGAAAGATATCGATTCCCTTGCCGGAGTTTCTTGTTCATAAGAATGGGAAATTCATATGGTCGGACAATTTGAATTTTGATTTCAATTATTTGAAGTATCCGTTCTGTGTGGATGGCGCGAGAGCGAAAGAAGAGCTCGGATATGACCCTTACAAGGTTGAGTGATTGAAAATGGATGATTACAGGGATCTCGGGCTGAAAGATTTTTTTGACGGTACTGCTCGTGAGTTCATAAAAAACCGGATATTGGATTCCGATGCCGGGTTGTCCGAGGATGGTTATGACATGTTCGGAACGTCGCTCCGGACCATAACTGACGCATCAACTATTCTTTTGTTTTTATACAAAAACTATTTCAGGGTGGAGGCGGACGGATTCGAGAATCTCCCTGAAAACGGGCCGGGCCTTATAGTCGCGAATCATGCGCCGATACTGCCGTTCGATGCTTCAATGATCTTCATGGCGGCGCTGTTGGAGCCGGAGAAGCCACGTTTCGTAAGAACGATTATCAACAAGTCCATTTCCACGATCCCTTTTGCTTCCACGCTCATTTTGAGAGGCGGCCAGGTAATCGGCTGCGATGAAAATGTGAGGCAGGTTTTTAAAAATCAGAACCTGATTGTTGTTTTTCCGACAGGAGCCGAAGGTGACGTGCATACCATTTTCAATAAATACCATCTGGACAGGTTCACTGTGGGATTTATGGAATATGCGCTGAAGTTCAACACCCCGATAATTCCGACGGTGGTGCTGGGGTCGGAAGAGGCAGCGATGACGCTTGGAAAGATCGATTTGAATTTTCTGGGTTTCAAACACCTGCCTTTAACGCCGATATTCCCGTGGCTGGGGCTGGCGGGGCTTATTCCATTCCCTTCGAAATTCAGGATTCATTTTTCAGAACCGGTGGATTATTTTACGGAGAATTCAGAAAAGGTTGGAGAACCGGTTGTTGTAAGACATCTTGTCGATGACCTGCATGGCAGGATCAGAACACTGCTCGACGAGAAATTAGATTCTCAATTCTGAACGATGGCGCTGCAGGTTGAAGATCCCCATATCCCGATTTTTGCAGAGGCTGCTTCTTTCTGGAGCCTGCTGAACCGGTCTGCATGCAGTGTGTTGGGCGGGATGCTCATGGTTCTGGCGAGCCCCTTTTTGATCAGTTGTTCGTTGAGGAATATTTCCTTCTCATCCGACATGATGTAGACATAGCCAAGCAGTCTTCCGTATTTGTCTCTTTTCTCTGTGTCGAATTCGATTCTGGCAATTTGTCCTTCTGCAATGCTGCGAGTAAAACCAAGAGCTTCCTGCGCGCAATATTCGCCTTTGTGATCGGGACGTTCAATCTCCGGTGTGTCTATGCCGATGAGCCGGACTTTTTCCCTGCTTATTCCATAAATAACAACGATTGTGTCTCCGTCGATAACATGGACAACCGGGTATTTGTCATATTCCATAATATTACAGGAACAACAGAGGAAAAAAACTAAGCTCAGCAATGAGACTATTGAACAATGTTTAATGATATTGGTCCTGATATGATTATGGTTTTTTTGCATTTTCAGTTATCTGGAAATTGATTCCGCACTTGCGTGCTTCTTCAACAACGATGTCGGTTGAGACTCTTATGGAAAGAGGCTGTTCGCGTCTTTTTGCCCATGTATTGACTGAATTCCAGTAGTTGAATATTGAAGTGATCTGCCGGGGGTATTTCCCGGGGTTCATCCCGATGAACCTGACTTTGCTTTTTTGTGACAGCATTTCTTTCCATCTTTCAATCATGAGATAGTCGGGAGCGCCTTCGACGGAAGGCTCGAACGAAACGATTATTTCGTCGATGTCGAAGGGATATTTATTTATGAAATCTTTGACGAACCTGTATGAATTGTAGCTGGGAGACGGCACCCAGAGCGGTATGGTGGTAGATTGGAGGCACTGCGATGGAGCGATAAAGCTCCCGGAATGAACGTAGCAGTATTGAGGCCTTTTGCCTTCTCTCCTCGCGCATCTCACGAAGAGCTGGGACACCAGTTGATTGATTCTGTACAGGTCGTCGGTGAAAAGCTGGCAGATATTTCGTCTGTGGCTGTTCGCTGAATTGACAAGCGCCAGCCTTATGTTGGGAATCACGCCATATCTTGTTTCCGGTTGAATCTCGTCGGAAAGCGGCATTTTATAAGAGGCTTCGCCCTGCAGGAATTTCGATCTGAATATATTCAGCCTGTTGCTTCCGAACAGATATTCTTCACATGGGATTCCGCCGGGCAAACCTGATTGATGATAGAAGTTTTCCGCAAGCCTGTATTGTCTCCACCCGATTCGGGATTCGACGATCATGACGTATCCTTTAGGCCTGAGGTGCGATCGGATAAAATCATCGTAGGCTTTAGGAAGATTGAAATATCTGAATCTGAGAGTTGAGCCATGCCTTATTTTATGGCGCATGTGAACAGGATCGTATTCATGAACGATCTGTATGTTGTTTTCCCGTTTGAGAAAATAGTCGGCCCATTTTTTCGCCTGATCCACGCTGGATTTTATATCATCCGGGAGATCGGGTTTTCGCCTTATGTTCACAGCGAAGTTCAAGGGGAGAAAAGGAGCGTCGAGAACCGAGGCAAGATAAGCGAGCGAACCTATCGGAGGCCCGAAAATGATGTAGGGATAAGTTTTGCCCCTGTAAAGGGAAGTGACCCAGTTCGCGAATTTTTCGCCGCTGATATCTCTGGCTTCTTCCTCGATCGGCATTAAAGTTCTCAACAGTTTTTCGTAAACGATGGATCTTGGAACCCTGCCCATCGACTGCGCAAATGAAGAAGCTATTTTGAGAGGAGAGCCGAATTTGATCGGATATTCGGAAGTTCCTTTGCCTGCTTTGGAAACAAGGAGCGGCATCAGGTATGACAGGTCAAGAAAGTCTACCGGTGGTGCGCCGCCGAACGTTCGTTTTTTAATTGTTTTCGCCATATAAGTGCTCGTGAATGAAATCGAAGTTTCTTTGGATATCTGCATTGCCCGGCGCCAGCTTTGTTGCTTTTTCAAATGCTGAATATGCAGATCCGAATTCGTTTTTCATAACGTAAGCCGCCCCCAGATCATTATAATACAATCCGAGCTGAGGGTGTTTTTCTCCAGCATAATTAACACATTTTTTGAGAATATCAATCGCTTCGTCGGCGCGGCCGATTCTCATGAGATCGGTCCCGAGATTGTCATAAGCAGGAGCAAAATCCTGTTTCAGTTCAATGGATTTTTCGTAGTTTGCAATCGCGGCCCGGATCAGGCCCAGTGAATCGTATGCGTGCCCCAGGTTGTTGTAGGCTACATAGCTGGTCGGGTCTCTTTTTATAGCCTCCCTGTGGAGCTTTACCGCTTTGTGCGGAAGGTTTTCTCTGTCCAGGATAACGCCTAAAGTGGTATATGCGTTTACCAGCGAGGGCTCCAGTTCAATAGCGGTCTCAAGTTCGATTATGGCTTCCCGGGTCTGTCCTATCGCTCTGTGGGCTTCGCCGAGATCCGCATGGTATGCTGCTATTTCAGGGTTCAGGACAATTGCGTTTTTATAGAATGTTATCGCTTCGAAAATATTTCCTGCGAGGTGGAGTTCAACAGCCCTGTTATAAAATTGAGATGCTATTTTTATGGGATCTTCATTTCCCGCGATTTCATAAGGGTCGCCCGACAGATCAAATTCATCGCCGGGTGATGTTACATCTGATTCTTTCTGCATAGCGTCTTCGAGCGGAGTTGAAAGGCCATTTCCATAGTTTTCAGAATATTGAGAAAGTAATACACAATGAGAAAGCAGTAGTAAGAAAACGAGAGAAGATGAAAACAGCAGCCGTGAAGCTATATTAAGCCTGCCCATTACTGTTCTCCTGAATCTCGAAGATCAGGACAGTCAGATCGTCCTGTCTTGGCGCCTGTCCAGCGAAATCTTCAAGCGCTTCGACGATGAAATGGGTTAATCTGTAAGTGTTGGCATCCGGGTTTTGAAGAACAAGGTCTCTGAGCCTGTCGAACCCGAACATTTCTCCCTTATTGTTTCTGCAATCGGTTACACCATCGGTGTAGAGGATAATCTTGTCGCCGGGCTGAACACTTTTAGATTTTTCCTGATAGGTAACGTTGTTAAACATCCCGAGCCCGAAGCCTTCCGCCTCGAGAGTTTCGATTTTCCCGGTTTCCGGCCTGAACAGAAGGGGAGGTGTGTGTCCGGCGCAGGAGTAAGTCAGCTGCATGTTTCTGGTATCGACATTGAGGAAGAAGCAGGTCAGGTATATCGAATGGTGGCTTCCGAAGTGCCTGTACATAATTTCGTTTACATGAGAAAAAATCTGAGAAGGCGACTCGAAACGGTCTTTAAGCTGGCTGAAAAGAATCGTTGCCATGCTCATAACGAGAGCTGCGGCTATTCCTTTGCCCGAAACATCTCCAATGAAAGCGCTTGCCATATAATCGTCTCTTTTATAAAAATCGAAGCAGTCGCCTCCGATCTCACCGACCGGGAAGTTTGCCGCGCTTATCAGCAGGTTCCTTATCCTTGGGTAAACCTGCGGAAGAAGTTCCTGCTGGATGTTGTGTGCCAGCCGCAGATCATACTCGATCAACTGCATTTTCTTGTTTATTTCTTCGTTTCTTGCTTCAAGCTCGCTTGAAAGGTGTATCAATCCTTCGTTTTGATCTTCTGTTTCTCTTATCATTTTTTCAAGATTGTATACCATCGTATTGAAACTTCGTGAGAGCGAACCGAGTTCGTCGTTGGATTTTATATCCACTCTGTCCTGAAGGTCTTTTCTCGCAATTTTTTTTGTGAGAGACGTGAGTTGTCCCACTGGTTTAACGACAGAATACTGAACCGCTAAAAAGGCAATGGATGCCGTGATAAGAAAAATGCCCGCCATGAAAAAATAGAATTTGATTTTTGTTTTTTGAACTGAATGAGCAAGTTGAAGCGTAGATTCAACGAGCATGATCTGACCGACGATTTCCGACTGTTTGTGTATTGGTGCGAAATAGACGATGGAAATGTCTTCTAGATTATTAAGGAATTTGTGTAGTTTCTCAGGCGGGTAGTAAACCGACTTGAGATTGTCGGTTGTTCTGATCAAGAGTTGGTTATTTGCTGATTGATGATTTATCCTGAGTTCGTCCTCTATATTAAGGATCATGTTGACACGTATTCTTTTCGAATCGTAGAAAATTTTTCCTTCCAGATCCGAGATTATGATTCGCGCGGGATGGTTCGAGGCAAGAACGTCAAATATGCGCAGTTGAAAAGGATCCGCGGATATGGTTGAAACCGAGCTTGTCGACTCATCTATTGCGTTCGAAACAGAGGCCATGTGTTGAGCTCTGTCCTGGATGTGGCTCGAAAGAATAGTTTTCTGCATAAAATTGGCAGCCATGACCGCGATTGCAATTGTCAGCAGAAAAACAAACGATATAGCTTTGAAGGTCAGTCCGAATCTCATATCAGGTTTACCTTTTCAAGCTGTAAATAATTCAAGATTTGCTGTTATTAATTAACGCATCCCCGGAATCCGCACATTTAAAATCATTCTCGAATCTCTCGATGTAATTTTTCAGCCTGTCCAGATCCACTGTTGTTGCAAACCCTACCGATTCCATGTAGTCCTGAATGATATCTCTTACGATTTCTTCAGGTCTGTTACGTTTTTCACTCACTTTTTTAATAAGATTATTCAGTGAACTGGAAGTGTTTTCGGTTTTCAGCTTGCCTCTTTCAACAAGTTCATCATAAAACACATCAAATTTATTGTTAAGTTTCAATAAAAGCCCTACTGCGGCGAAAAAAAACTTGTTAAGCCTCATAATAAAATCCTAAAGCAGGCTTTCCAGTCCGGTCACCATTTTTTTAAGCCTCATAACTTTGCGGACTGCAAGAACAACGCCCGGCATGAAACTTTCCCTTGAGATGGTGTCGTGCCTGATTTTAAGAGTTTGGCCCTGCGCTCCGAAAATAACCTCCTGGCTTGCAACATATCCGGGCAGCCTGACGCTATGCACGGAAACACCCTTGAAATCTCCGCCCCTGGCACCATCCAGCTTTACCGTTTTTGTAGGCTCTTTTCTTTCTGTGCTTCTGCCTGCCGCCGCGATTTTTTCAGCAGTGGCGAGAGCTGTTCCCGATGGGGCATCAAGCTTTTTATCGTGGTGAAGCTCGATAATTTCGCAATCGGGCAGGTATCGAGCCGCCTTTTCAGCAAACTGCATCATCAGAACTGCGCCAATTGCAAAGTTTGCGGCTATAACAACACCGGTTTTTTTATCGCCAGCTTGTTTTTCCAGCTTTTTCAGTGTTGCGTCTGATAGTCCGGTTGTGCCGGTTACAAGCCTGGCACCGGACTTCATGATTGCGGATGCCCGTTTTTCGAAACCATCCGCTGTTGTGAAATCTACAACAACGTCGGGCTTCGAGTTTTTGAGAACAGAATTAAGAGAGGCATCGACGCGAATACCGTTTGCGCCGATGCCTGTAATTTCACCAGTATCGCATCCGACACCTGCTGAATCGAATGCGCCGACAAGTTCAAGATCATTCTCCGCGGTTATGGCGCGAACGACCTCGCGGCCCATCCTGCCATAAGCTCCTGAAACAACGACCCTGATTTTCTTCATTACTTTTTACCTTTCACAGCTTTCTTTTTTACAGACTTTTTGACGGGTTTTTTCTCCTGGGCGTTTCTCCAGAAAACAAGTTTGTTTATCGCTGTGACATAAGCTTTCGCTGATGCGTCCACAATATCCAGGCTTGCTCCGCGCCCGCTAAGGACTATACTGTTGGGGCCTGCTATCTGCACAGTTACTTCTCCAATTGCATCGATTCCGCCCGTAACAGATTTTACAGAGAAGTCTATAAGACGTATCTGTTCTCCGGAGATCTTCTTGATGCACTGGAACACGGCGTCGACAGGGCCAACCCCTATAGCTGATTCTTCGACGAGTTCTTCGCCTACAAACATTTCGATCATTGCAGTCGATTTGACTCTCCCGCCGCACATGACATTGACAGACTCGAGATGGAATTTCTCCGGAGCCTTCATAATGTCGTCTTCAACGATTGTTCGAATATCCCAGTCGGAAACTTCCTTCTTTTTATCACAGAGTTCCTTGAACCTGAAAAAAGCGTTGTTCAGATCTTCACGCGAGAGCTGATATCCAAGTTCCTTCAGCTTGTCCATGAATGCGTGTCTGCCGGAATGTTTGCCAAGAACCAGTGAGTTGGTAGTAATGCCGACAGATACGGCGTCCATTATCTCATAGGTTCTTTTGTCTTTGAGAACACCGTCCTGGTGTATCCCGGCTTCGTGCGCGAAAGCATTTTTCCCGACGATTGCTTTGTTCGGTTGAACATCGATACCTGTTACCCTGCTGACCAGCCTGCTTGTCCGGTACAGTTCTTCCGTAACGATATCCGTGTGCAGATCAAGGAAATTTTTCCTCGTTCTGAGCGACATGACGATTTCTTCGAGCGAAGCGTTGCCCGCGCGCTCTCCAATACCGTTGATGGTGCATTCGATCTGTCTTGCTCCGCCTATCAGGGCCGCTATCGAATTTCCCGTGGCGAGCCCGAGGTCATTGTGGCAGTGAACACTGAAAATAGCTTTGCCGGAGTTAGGAATTTTCTCTATCAGGTTTCGAATGAGAGACTCGAATTCCGTCGGCAGTGTATAGCCGACAGTATCTGGAATATTAATCGTGTTGGCTCCGGCATCAATTGCTTTCTCAACGATTTCACAGAGGAAATCGAATTCCGATCTTGTTGCATCCTCGCATGAGAACTCTACATCCTGCGTGTATTCACGGCATCTTTTAACCCCGTCTACAGCCATTTTGATAACCTGTTTCGGGGTTTTCTGAAGCTTTTTCTCCATGTGAATGCCGGAAGTCGCAATGAAAGTGTGAAGCCTGGGTTTGTCGGCTTTCATCACTGCTTCCCATGCCTTATCTATGTCGGAGAAAGATGTTCGGCAGAGTCCTGCGATAGCAGGGCCGTGAATCTGCTCCGATATCATCTTTACGGCCTCGAAGTCGCCGGGCGATGTAAAAGGGAATCCCGCTTCAATTACATCGACATTGAGCTTTGCAAGCTGATGGGCAACCTGGAGTTTTTCATAGGCTGTCATCGTAGCGCCCGGGGATTGCTCTCCATCGCGCATGGTGGTATCAAAAATAATTACCCTGTTTTTATCTTTTTTGGCGTTCATTTCAAATTATTTCTTCAGCCAGGACATCATAGCGCGCAGCTTCTTTCCAACCACCTCGATCTGGTGATTCTCGTCTCTCTCTTTGAGCCTGTTGAAGTTCGGCCTCCCTTTCTCGTTTTCTTCGATCCATTCTTTTGCGAAATTACCACTCTGAATGTCCGATAGGATATTCTTCATGGACTCACGAACTTTGTCGTCGATCACGACGGGACCACGGGTCATATCACCGAATTCCGCCGTGTCGCTGATTGAATAGCGCATCCACTGGATTCCGCCTTCCTGCATAAGGTCTACAATCAGTTTTAGTTCGTGCAGGCATTCGAAGTAAGCGATTTCAGGCTGGTAGCCTGCATCAACAAGTGTTTCAAAACCTGCTTTGACGAGTTCGACACAACCTCCGCACAGCACTGCCTGCTCGCCGAAGAGGTCTGTTTCCGTTTCTTCCGGGAACGTGGTTTCGATAACACCGGCGCGGGTTGCTCCGATTCCTTTTGCGTATGCAAGAGCGATTTCTTTTGCTTTACCGGAAGCATCCTGCTGGATAGCAATGAGTGAAGGGACGCCTTTTCCTTCCTGGTACTGTCTTCTCACCAGATGTCCCGGGCCTTTGGGTGCGATCATCGAAACATCGATGTTTTCGGGTGGAACAATCTGTTTGAAGTGAATATTGAAGCCGTGAGCGAACATAAGGGTGTCGCCTGCCTCAAGATTCGGCGCGATGTCTTTTTCATACACGATTTTCTGGATGTGATCGGCAAGAAGGATCATTATTATCTGAGCTTCTTTTGCGGCCTGTGCCGAGCCCATGACGGCGAGACCTGCTTCTTCCGCTTTTTTCCACGGCTCGCTTCCTTCAACCTCTGCTACGATGACGTCGCATCCTGAATCTTTTAGGTTCTGAGCATGCGCATGGCCCTGGCTGCCATATCCGATAATCGCGATCTTTTTGCCTTCAAGCAATCCGAGATCAGCGTCGTTGTCATAATACATTTTTGTCATTTTTAGGACCTCCCCGTCCTTATAGGTATGTTAAACTCAAATAAAAAAGCATCCTGATATTTTAGCAAACCATCAATCGCATATCAATCTAACGGCCATGTCCGCCGACATGAAGCTGTTATCGAAGGGATTGGTGGGCAGGCCTGCCTGGTATCAGGTCTTTTTTTCGCCTCTTAGTAGTACTACCTTTCCGGTACGTACCATCTCAATAATGCCGTAGCGGTTCAGAAGCCGTTGAATCGCATCTACTTTCTCTTCATTGCCTGTGACTTCGAGGATCATGCTTTTTTCTCCCACGTCAACAACCTGAGCGCGGAATATATTTGCTATGGAGATAATCTCCTGACGCTGTTTTGCTTCTGCGTTGACTTTTATCAGAAACAAACCACGGTCAACGGTGTCAACATCAGTGATATCTATAACTTTTTTAACTTCTATAAGCTTATTGAGCTGCTTGCTCACCTGTTCGAGTATTCTCTCGTTGCCCTCAACGACAAGTGTGATCCTTGATACCGCGGGATCTATAGTTGTTCCGACAGCCAGGCTGTCGATATTGTAACCTCTCCGGCTGAAAAGGCCCGCGACTCGCGTAAGCACGCCCGGTTTGTTTGCGACCAACACGGAAAAAGTATGTTTTAAAGATATTTTTTCTTCCATTTTATCCCTCGTATTTCTCAATCATTTCATCAAGCGCCGCCAGTTTCGGAACCATGGGCATGACGTTTTCTTCGGGAGAGACCTTGAAGTCTATAACCGTTGGTTTCCCATTATTCATTGCTTCGTTGATTGCAGGCTCGACTTCGTCTTTCTCATTGACTGTGATACCAACGGCGCCAAAGGCTTTAGCCAGCTCTGCGAATTCCGGGTTGCCTTTCAGGCAGGTGCAGGAGTACCGCTTGTTGTAGAACATATCCTGCCACTGTCTTACCATTCCAAGGTAGCCGTTGTTAAGAACAGCGACTTTTACCGGGATATCGTTACATACCGCTGTTGCAAGCTCCTGGATATTCATCATGAAGCTGCCGTCGCCCGCAATGTCGATAACCAGTTTGTCGGGCGCGCCGATCTGTGCGCCGATTGCGGCCGGGAACCCGTAACCCATTGTGCCCAGCCCTCCGGATGATAGGAATTTCCTGGGCAATTTCATTTTATAATACTGCGCGGCCCACATCTGGTTCTGTCCGACTTCGGTAGCAATAATCGCATCGCCTTTTGTCATCTCGTAAATTTTTTCCACGACGTATTGAGGCGGTATCGAACTGGAAGACATGTTGTATGAAAGTGGATGCTCTTTCTTCCACTTATTAACCGTTTCGATCCATTCTGAAGTATCAGGTGTGCCGTCCAATTCATCGAGAATGGCCGAGATGATGTGTTTTGCATCGCCCACGATGGGGGTTTTAACCTGAACATTCTTCCCTATCTCGGCGGGATCGATATCAATGTGAATGATTTTCGCCTTCGGCGCGAACCTTTCGATTTTTCCTGTCACTCTGTCATCGAAGCGTACGCCTATTGCTATTAATAAATCCGCGTTGGATATTGAAGTATTCGCGTACCAGGTTCCGTGCATGCCGAGCATTCCGAGAGAAAGTTCATGGGTTTCGGGAAAAGCCCCTTTTCCCATAAGGGTATTTGTCACGGGACAATTGATCCGGGTTGCCAGATCAAAAAGCTCTCTATATGCTTCTGAAATAATTATTCCGCCGCCGACATACAGCACCGGCCTTTTTGCGCGCTGGATCAACCCGGCTGCATTTGCTATCTGCCTTTTGTTTCCGATTACGGTAGGCTTGTAACCGTTTATTTCAACCTCATCAGGAATTTTGAACCTGTATTCCGCAGTCGAAATATCCTGGGGGATATCTACCAGTACAGGCCCGGGTCTTCCGGTTCTTGCAATCATGAAAGCTTCTTTTAATATCACAGGAAGATCCTGGGGTTTTTTTACAAGGTAATTGTGTTTTGTGATCGGCATCGTGATCCCGGTAATGTCCGCTTCCTGGAAAGAATCCCTGCCGATCAAAGGAGTGTTCACCTGTCCTGTAATAGCAACCATTGGAACGGAGTCCATGTGCGCGTTGGCAAGCCCGGTGACAAGGTTGGTTGCTCCGGGCCCCGAAGTTGCAAGGCATACACCGACTTTTCCCGTAACTCTTGCATACCCGTCCGCCGCATGCGCGGCGCCCTGTTCGTGCCTCGTTAGAATTACCCTTATATCGGAGTCATACAGCCCATCAAAGATGGGAATGATCACGCCGCCGGGAATCCCGAACAGGACTTCCACGCCTTCCGATTTCAAACATTGAATTAACGCCTCAGTACCCAGCATACATTCATAACCCTCATATAATTATAAAAATCAGGCTTTTCGCCTAGTATAATCATAAAGATTTCTCATTAAATACCAACAGAAAAAGGAAATAAACAGGAGGGCTAACGTCAGAAGAATGGCATAAGCTTTTGACAGGCTGATCATTGAAACGCCTGCGAAACCAAACAGCGCGCAAGCAATGAAAATAGTTGTTACAGCACCCTGTACGCTCATGCCGAGGTAGCAAAGGCGGTGAGAGGTATGATCTTTTCCGCCTTGAGTTATGCTTGTGGAGCTTCTTATTCTCATAACGGTAACTAGACCGGTGTCGAAAATCAGCATTCCGAGGATCACGCCGGGATAGAGATGCGACACGATGTTGCCCTGTTCCATGAAGGACATTCCGAAAGCCGCCAGTATTCCGCCCATGAACATGCTGCCCGCGTCACCTGAAAAAATCGAGGCGGGATGAAAGTTGTGAAATAGAAAACCGAGGCAGGAACCTGTGAAAACTGCGGCGGCAACGGCAAGTTCGGCCTTGCCCGTCATTAATGCCGCAATAAAGAAAAAACATCCTGCAATAGCAGAGGTTCCGCCCGCCAGCCCGTCGATGTTGTCGAGCAGGTTCAGGCAGTTGACGATCCCGGCCACCCATATAAAGGTCAAAACATAATCGATAACCGGAACGCCGGACATTCTTACCTGGAGGCCGCCCGCGATGAGGATGATTCCGGCAACGAACTGTCCTCCGAGTTTTACAGGTGGAGATATGGAATTTATGTCGTCAATAAGCCCCAGTATTAAAAGCAATACCGATGATGCCATGATTGCTGCAAGCTGTGTGCCCGGTTTCCCCCGGCTTATGATTAGCAACACAATAATGAAAGTCGAAGCTATCGCCAGTCCGCCCAGCATAGGCATGCTGGTAAGATGGAATCTTCTTCGCGAGGGATAATCTATTATGCCCAGCTTCATGGAAAGCTTTCCGAAAAGGGGTGTGATGAGGAGCCCGATTATCAACGCGGCTCCGAAACCCATTAGATAACCATTTTCCAGATGGATCATATTTTTACAATCTTAACACCTTTTTGCGAAGGCAATCCCTTGGTCACATTTTTTGTGTCTACGATAAGCTTTGCATTTTTTGTAATAAACGGGATGTTGAATTCTTCATGATCGACAAGTATCACAACGCAATCATACTCACCGAGTTTTTTACCGCTGAGCTTAACGGATTTCATCTTGTCGATTCCGCTGCATACGGAGAAAAACTCACTCCCGTTGCCGATCGAAGGAATGAAAGGATCGGTGTAATCGATATTCGCGCCCATTGCGGTCAGCCCCTCGATCACCTTGAGCGCCGGCGAGTTTCTGGCATCGTTGATGTTTTTCTTAAAAGCAACGCCGAGTGCGAGTATTTTCGCTCCTTTTACGCTTTTACCCGCTTCGTTCAGAGCGGATGTCGTTTTAGCGATAACATGTCTCGGCATCGACAGGTTTATTTCAGCGGAAAGCTCGATGAACCTGCTGTAGAAATCATACTCGCGGGCTTTCCATGAAAGATAGTATGGATCCACCGGGATGCAGTGGCCGCCCACACCAGGGCCCGGATAGAAGGGCATGAATCCGAAAGGTTTCGATGATGCCGCGTCGATTACTTCCCATATATCTATGTCCATTCTGTCCGCGAGGAATGTCAGTTCGTTTATAAGAGCAATATTTACACTCCTGAAAATATTTTCCAGGAGTTTTGTCATCTCGGCGATTTTCGGGGATGAAACGGGTTTTACAAGGTGGCCGGCTATCACCCCGGAATACAGTTCCTGAGCAAGTTTTGTGCTCATCTCGTCGATTCCGCCGATAACCTTCGGGGTGTTTTTAATATTGAAAGATTTATTCCCCGGATCGACACGCTCGGGCGAAAAAACCAGGTAGAAATCCTTGCCGCATTTTTTCCCGTCTTTTTCGAGTATCGGGAGAACGACTTCTTCAGTGGTTCCTGGATAGGTGGTGCTTTCGAGGATGATGACCTGCTTCTTCTTCATGTACTTCCGGATGGTTTCCGCCGCGGTGATGATGTAGGAGACATCCGGTTCTTTGCATTTGGAAAAAGGCGTCGGCACGCAAATGAAAACGGCATCGGTATTTGAGAGTATCGAAAAATCGGTCGTCGCGTTGAGATATCCCTGAGAAACAATCTTTTTCAGGTCGTCACTTTCAACATCGGATATATAGCTGTGCCCTTTATAGATCGCGTCAATTTTTCTGGCGTCCAGATCTATGCCTGTTACATTGAATCCCGACTTTGCAAACTCTATGGCGAGAGGGAGGCCGACATATCCCAGCCCCATAACGCCGATATTAACCTGCTTTTTCTTTATTGCCGAAAGAAGGCCGTTTGTTTTAGCACGAGTAGTTTTTCTTTGCCCACTCAATTGTTTTCGTCAACCCTTCCTCGAGAGGCACAGCGGGTGTGAATCCCAGTGTGCTTTCCGCTTTTGAAATATCGGGAACCCTTCGTATGGTATCTTCATATCCGTTTCCGTAGGCTTCCCTGTAAGGAATCATTTCAATCTCGGACTTCGATCCCGTCATCTCTATTATGGTTTCAGCGATTGAGAGAATCGTGCTTTCCCTGTTGTTTCCTATGTTGAAAGCCTGTCCGATAGATTCTTTCATTTCTCCCGCAAGCATGGTTCCTCTTACTGTGTCCTCGATATATGTGAAACATCTTGTTTGGTTTCCGTCTCCATAAACCGGCAGCGGTTCGTTCTTCAATGCGGAACTGATGAACTTCGCCACAACACTTCCATAGCCTGATTCATCGATTCTCGGCCCGTATGCGTTGAAGTAGCGTACTATCGACACCGGTAATCCCCTGTCGTGATAAGCGAAGCACAGGTGTTCATCGACAGCTTTCGCGGTGGAGTATGACCACCTGGCGACATTTGTCGGCCCGAGAAGTCTTTCATTATTTTCTTTGAAAGGCACTTTCGCGGATCTTCCGTATATCTCGGAAGTCGAAGCGAATACCACTCTTTTCCAGTATTTGAACGCCAGGTCAAGGACAATTTCAGTTCCCTTGACGTTTGTCAGAATTCCACTGAGCGGATCATCAACAATATACTTAACTCCAACCGATGCCGCCAGATGATATATCAGATCGCAATTACGAACGAGTTCTTCCATCAAATCTTCGTTCATGATCGTGTTGTTGAGGAAATGGAAATTCTCGTTACCGAAATTATGTTCTATGTTGGATATCCTGCCGGTAGATAAATTATCAATAACCGTGACTTTGTTTCCCTTTTTGAGGAGAGCATCGACAAGATGAGAACCGATTACTCCGGAACCGCCTGTGATAAGTATACGTGCCATCAAAAATTTCCCATCCTGTTAATTTGTCAATACGTAAACCAATCAGAAATTCTAATCCGATAATCTTAAACTTTCAATCCTCTTTTGTTATAAGGTACCGGATCATATATTATTTTTATCAAGTTTTATTAATAGCTGCCACCCGTACAAACAAATATACATCAGTCTATACAGACAATATCAACCCGGCTGAGTTCCGTCTTTCATTAATTTGAATTCGATACTTTCCACAAGGGCTTTCCAGCTCGCCTGGATTACGTTTTCCGAAACGCCCACGGTTCCCCATACAGAAGTATTGTCTTTGGATGCAATAAGAACCCGGACCGCCGCAGCCGTTCCGTCTCTTTCGTCCAGAACCCTTACTTTGTAATCCGTAAGTCTCATTTCCTTCAATGAAGGGTAGAACGAAATCAGGGCTTTTCTCAGGGCGTTATCCAGGGCGTTGACCGGCCCGTCGCCTTCGCCGACAGTGAACTCCCATTGCCCGCCAACCTTGACTTTTATGGTCGCCTCCGAGAACATTTCTCCTTTTCTTCTCTTGTCCACGGTCACTTTGAACCCGCCGAGTTCGAAGTGGCTTTTGTATTCGCCCAGTTTTTTTCTGACCAGTATTTCGAAAGAGCCTTCCGCCGCCTCGAACTGATGGCCGCTGTATTCGAGCACTTTAAGTTCCTCAAGGATTTCACTGACGATTCCGGGCTTTTTGCTGAGATCGATTCCCATTCTCGCCGTAAGATGAAGAACGTTGGCGCGGCCTGCCACTTCGGATATGAGTGTGCGGGTATGATTCCCCACTTTTTCGGGTATTATGTGTTCGTTTGCTCTTCTTACTTTTCTCACGCCGTCGATGTGAAGACCTGCTTTATGGGTAAAAGCGCTTTTCCCGACATACGGCAACCTGGAATTGAGAGGCTGGTTCGCGAGTTCGCTTATGAAATTGGCGAGGTCCGTGAGCCCTGCAAGGTTGTCATCGGGAAACGGCGGGTTTTTCATTTTAAGCATAAGGTTCGGGATTACCGAGCACAGGTTCGAGTTGCCGCATCTTTCTCCGAGCCCGTTGATGGTTCCCTGGACGTGTGTTGCGCCTGCCGAAACCGCCGCGAGGGTGTTTGCCACCGCGAGCTCCGAGTCGTTGTGTGCGTGTATTCCCACGCCGCCGCCGATGATCGACACCACTTCCGCAGTCACGTCATGCACTAAATCGGTCAGGCTTCCTCCGTTCGTGTCGCAGAGGACGATCCTGTCCGCTCCCTGTTCGGAAGCGGCGATAATCGTTTCCATCGCATATTTTTTGTTTTCGAGATAGCCGTCGAAGAAGTGTTCGGCATCGAAAATGACGAAAATCCCCTTCTTTTTGAGATACCCGATGGTGTCGGCTATCATGGCCACGTTCATTTCTTTTGAAACTTTGAGAACGTGTTCGGCGTGCAGATCCCAGCTCTTTCCGACGATCGTTATGGCGTCCGGCTCGGCTTTGATCAGGCACTGGATGCCGTCGTCTTTCGAGCATGAATATCCTTTTCTCCGGGTGCTTCCGAAAGAACATATTTTCGAATTCTTCAAACCGAGTTCGCGAACCTTTTTGAAGAATTCCCTGTCCTTCGGGTTCGACTTCGGGAATCCGCCTTCGATGAAATGAATTCCGAATTCGTCGAGCCGGGCGGCGATTCTCAGCTTGTCTTCGAGAGAAAATGAAACGCCTTCCGTCTGGGAGCCGTCTCTCAGCGTGGTGTCGAGGATTTCGACGGGGTACTCAGTTGTTTTAGCCACTTCTCTTAAACCCTTTCTCTCCAGTAATTGAGGAGATCTTCGAGGGTCTTATCGAACGGGATGCGGGGTTCCCAGCCGACCCTGTCGCGCAGCCTGTCGTAGTTGCCCAGCAGTATGGGAACGTCCGATGGCCTGAGCCGCGCGGGATCGGTTTTGACTTCAATATCTTTATCGGTGAGCGCGAGTAATCTGTCGAGCAATTCCTGGATAGTGATCGTTTTGTTTGTCGCGATGTTGTAAACTTCTCCCGGTTCAGCCTTGAGCACGGACATGTAATAAGCCCTCACCGTGTCTCTCACATCAGTGAAATCTCTTTTCGCACCGAGATTCCCTACCTTTATCGAAGGTTCCTGTATTCCTTTTTCGATAGAAGCGATCTGTTTGGCGAATGTGGAAGCGACGAAGATTTCCCCCCGCCGCGGGCCGGTGTGATTGAACGCCCTGGTCCTGATTACGTTGAGCCCGTAGCTCATGAAATACTGGTAGCCCATCATGTCCTGGGAAACCTTGCTCACGGCGTAGGGGCTGAGGGGCCGCAGCGGGTTTGTTTCCCTGATCGGCACCTCGTTTTCATAAACCATCCCGTATTCTTCGCTCGAACACGCTATCTGGATTTTCGTATCTGTCAGGCCCGTGTCTTTAACCGCCTCGAAGATGTTGAGCTGGCAGATGATGTTGTTCATAATCGTATCTTCAGGCGAACCCCACGAGGTAGGCACGAAACTCTGGGCCGCAAGATGGAAAACCGCGTCGGGTTTCACGGTTTTGATCGTGTGCCTGACGGCGACGTTGTCCCTGAGTTCGCATTCGACGAGATTGATTTGCTTCTGCACGCCGGATGTCAGATTTTCCATGGGGCTTCTGGGCCTCATCGTCCCGAAGACCTCTATGTTTTCTTCAAGCAGAAGTTCCGCGAGATGACTTCCCGCGAACCCGGTTATCCCTGTGATCAATGCTTTCATTATTCACTCTCCGGTAATAGTGCGATCAGGCTGATTCTTCCTCAACGCTATTAAGAGCTTTGAGATAAGTTTTTGCACACTTCCCTGCAAGATATCTGATTCTTCCTATCATGTTCTGTCGCTCGCTCACGCTGATTGCGTTTCTTGCATCCAGCAGGTTGAACAGGTGAGAACATTTCAGTATCTGGTCATACGCGGGCAGCGCGGCTTCTTTTTCCAGTAACTGGCGCGCTTCCTGTTCGCGAAAATCGAACATCTTGAAAAGATTTTCTACTGTCGCGTATTTGAAATTGTAAAAGGACTGCTGTTTTTCGTTTTCCAGATAAATATCTCCGTATTTGAGACCTTCGGTCCATTCGAGGTCATACACGTTGTCCACGCCCTGGATATACATCGCGATTCTTTCGAGGCCGTAGGTTATCTCCAGTGATATTGTCGAAAGATCGATTCCGCCGACCTGCTGGAAATACGTGAACTGGGTTATTTCGTTACCGTCCAGCCAGACTTCCCAGCCCAGCCCCCAGGCGCCGACTGACGGATTTTCCCAGTCGTCTTCCACAAACCGGATGTCGTGTTCTTTCAATCCGATGCCCATCGCTTCGAGACTTTGCAGATAAAGATCCTGGGAATTCTCGGGAGAAGGTTTCAGCAGCACCTGGTACTGGAAATAGTGTTGCAGCCTCATCGGGTTTTCCCCGTATCGTCCATCGGTGGGTCTTCTCGAAGGCTGGACATAGGCGACTTTCCAGGGATTGTCTCCGAGCGCTTTCAGGAAAGTGAACGGGTGCATTGTTCCCGCGCCTACTTCCAGATCATATGGTTGAGCGATAATGCAGCCCTGGTCGGCCCAGAACCGCTGCAGTTTAAAAATCAGTTCTTGAAAAGTCGTATTTTTCATGGTGAAAAAATCTTAGCAAACGGGTATCTCTAAGTCAAGGAAGATGGGTTCAGCGCAAAAAAAGGAACAAGAAACATGAGCAGGATGTTCAAATTGATAGATATGCTGATGAATATGGATTTATCGGGATAGTTAGTCTATAATTACCGTGGCTTTGAATAAAGTCGCCATCCAGCTCAAAATTTTGTGAGGATAAAATAATGTGGGATAAATTCACCGAACATGCGAGGAAAGTCATCATTCTCGCACAGGGCAAAGCCGAAGAACTCAATCATAGTTATGTGGACACGGAACATATTCTTTATGCGCTGCTTCAGGACCGGGAGAGCTTTGCGGTCAAGGTTGTTCTCGGGATGGGAATCGACGTAGATCAGATAACGGAAGCGCTTACGGATATTTTTGTTCAGGATAGAAGGGGAAGGGCGCGTGAAATTGCGTTCACTCCGAGTTCAAAAAGGGTGCTTGAACTGTCTTTCGAGGAGGCGCGTGGGCTGGGACATGCTCATATAGGCACGGAGCACTTGTTGCTGGGCCTGATAAGAGAGGGCGAAGGAATAGCCGCGAGAATTCTCAAAGAAAAAGGCGTTGTGATAGATAAAGCCAGACAGCAGGTGATAGGGCTTCTCGAAGGGGAATCACCCGCTACATCGATACCTACAAGGAAGAAAAGGTCTTCGAAGACATCATTTCTTGATGAGTTCAGCAGGGATCTGACGGAACTTGCCAGAGAAAACAAGCTCGATCCGGTAGTCGGCAGGGACATGGAAATAGAGAGAGTAATACAGATACTCAGCAAGAGAACGAAGAACAATCCTGTGCTTATAGGGGATCCCGGTGTAGGAAAAACAGCGATAGTCGAAGGGCTTGCCCAGATGATCAACAAGCGGGAAGTCCCGGCTATTTTGTACGGTAAAAGAGTATTGTCGCTCGATCTCGCAGGACTGGTGGCGGGAACGAAATACCGCGGTGAGTTCGAGGAACGTCTCAAGAGAGTAGTTAACGAAATATATCAGTCCAAAGGAGATATCATTTTATTTATAGATGAACTGCACACGATTATCGGGGCGGGTTCGGCGGAAGGCGCGATAGATGCGTCAAATATATTGAAGCCGGCGCTCGCGCGGGGAGAGCTTCAGTGCATCGGCGCGACGACTTATGATGAATACAAGAAACATATTGAGAAAAGCGCCGCACTGGAACGAAGATTTCAACCCGTGTTCGTCGAGGAACCGACGATAGAAGAGACTATAGATATTTTAAAAGGACTGAGGGATAAATATGAGGCTCATCACAGGGTCAAGATAACGGATGAAGCGCTGTATTCGGCGGCTCAGATGTCCAGCAGGTACATTCAGGACAGATTTCTCCCGGACAAAGCGATAGATTTGATCGATGAGGCAGCTTCGCGGGCGCGGATTAAAAACAGTACGTCACCTCCGGATATAAAAGACCTGGAGGATCAGCTTGAAGCCGTGAGAAAAGAGAAGAACGCGGCGGTTGCGGGGCAGAAATTCGAAGAAGCAGCGGCGTTGAGGGACAATGAGAAAGAACTTGAGAACAAAATAGGGGAAGAATCGCAGAAATGGCAGACTTCGGCGGATTTTCGTGATCTGACGATTTCGGAGGATGAAATTTCTGAAATAGTTTATATGTGGACGTCGATACCTGTTTCAAAACTGAAGCAGGAAGAGACAGAGCGTTTGCTGGGAATGGAAAAGAAGTTGATGGAGCGGGTTATCGGTCAGACTCATGCGATAGAGTCGATATCGAAGGCCATAAGGCGATCGAGAGTCGGTTTGAGAGAACCAACCAGGCCGATGGGATGTTTCTTCTTTGCGGGGCCCACGGGCGTCGGAAAAACAGAGCTTGCAAAAGCGCTTGCCGAATTCCTTTTCGGAGATGAGAAATCGATTGTCAGAATAGACATGTCGGAATACATGGAAAAAGCCTCGACATCGAGGCTGGTGGGAGCGCCTCCGGGCTATGTCGGTTATGAAGAAGGCGGCCAACTCAGTGATGCGGTTCGCAGAAAACCTTATTCAGTGGTGCTTCTGGACGAGATAGAAAAAGCCCATCCGGAAGTATTCAATCTCCTCCTTCAGATAATGGAAGACGGCATGCTCACGGACTCACAGGGAAGAAAAGTAAGTTTTAAAAACACAATTTTGATTATGACCACCAATGTCGGCGCCGAGTTGATAAGCAATGTTACTCCCGTCGGTTTCAGACAGGCGCTTCCCGATCTGGATATCCCCGAGATTCTTGAGAAAGAATACGAATCGATGAAGGAAAAGATTTCTCGGGAGCTCAAAAAGACTTTCAGGCCGGAGTTCCTCAACAGAGTCGATGAATTCCTGATCTTCAGGTCTTTGAGCAGGATAGATTTGAAGGAAATAGTGAACCTGTTCGTAAGTAAATTGAGGTCAAGAGTCCAGGAAAGAGAGCTTGAACTGGCGGTTTCCGAGGATGTGATTGAAAAGATTTCATCAGAAGGATATGACCCGGTCAATGGTGCCCGGCCTGTAAGAAGGCTGATACAGAAATATATTGAAGACCCGCTTTCTGAAAAACTTCTGCTATGCAAGTACGAAGAGGGCGAAACTTTCCGAATTGAACTGGAAAATGATGAAATAGTCGTGGCAGGCACAGCGTGTGACGTTGATAAAGGTGAGCTCAAAATTTGACTTTTTTGTGCTGATGTGTTAGAATCCGTGGCATGTTGTTATGTCGATTTATTCCCATAAAAATCAGTTTAGGAGGGTTTCATGTACAAAGTCGGTGATAAGATTTTGCATCCCCTTCATGGCGTAGGGATTATTGAATCTGTAACAAATCAGGAGGTTCTTGGGGTAATACAGAAGTATTATGTAGTTGATTTAACTCTTAAGAACATGAGAATCATGATTCCTGTCGACAGTGCGGAAGAAGTTGGGGTCAGGAAAATAATCAAATCTGAAGTAATTAAAGATGTGCTTGATGCACTTAAGAGCAAGAAAGTTACAGAAGTGCCGTCAAACTGGAACAGAAGGTACAGACATAACTTTGATAAGATTAAAACAGGCGATGTGTTCGAAGTCGCGGACGTATTGAGAAATTTACACATCAAAGAGCAGAAAAAGGGCCTTTCTATGGGCGAAAAGAAGATTCTCGATAATGCCATGAGTCTTCTGGTCGGAGAGATTGTCTGCGCCAAGAAAGTATCTGTGGACAAAGCCAGAACTTATATCATGGATGCCCTTCACTGAACTAAAACAACTTCATAGATAATAAAAACCCGCTCAAAGCGGGTTTTTTTATGTCTTTCTACCGGTTGGAACCATTCCCGAGCCATGAAGCGGAAGGTGCTTCACATGTAACGTCGCCCGCTGAAGTGAGATCCTGGTGCAAAATGCTGCGATGTAAAGAATACTGTTTTGTGTGCCACGTACAAAGAGCCGTTCTTTGTGCGTGAAGTCTTTAATGTAAAGTCTCAGTTTGTACCGGTTGCAAAGCGTCATATTTTGACGCCCCGGTGTCTCTGCCCCGGGGAGACTTATCCTGCACCGGTGGAAAATGCAGTTTAAAACCAATATTGTTCACTTAAGGTAAAACCCTCCCGCCCCATGAAACCTCCCTGACATCCTGTCCCCTGGATTCCGGGCCTCGGCCCGGAATGACAAGCTTAAGTTAATTGTATTGAGTTTAAAACACGAAAAAAGCGAAAGTTCTAAAAAATCTTTCGCTTTTGTTTATTTCGATGTGAGTTTTTTAATCAGGAAGTAGCAGACATTGCATTGAGTTTTTTCATAAGCCTGGATTTTTTCCTGCCGGCGGTGTTCTTTTTGATAACACCTTTCTGGGCTGTTTTGTCCAGTTTCTTACAGGCCAATCTTACCTGCTGTACAGCCAGTTCTTGATCTTCGCCTTCAACGGCAAGAATTGCTTTCTTGATATTGGTTCTCAAGTTTTTTTTGGTGATGCGATTTCTCGCGCGCCTTTTCTCGTTCTGTCTCATTCTTTTTTTTGCAGACTTTATGTTTGGCATTTCCTTCTCCTGTATAACAATAATTATCTTTGCAAAGAACAAATATAAGCAAGAATGGGATAATTATCAATAGCTGGAGGTTTTTAAATGTGGAAAAAATGACACAGGATTGTATGTAAAATTATCCTGCCGGAGGTTGGCATGGAAAAATAATATAGAATTGTAAACATTTTTCAAGTTCTGTATTAGTGGCATGATGATTGATCTATAATATCCTGAATGTTTTAATGATAATCGCGCCGGCAGATCCGGGGCGGTCATGATATTGATGTAACCGGAACGAAGAGGATATCCGTATTGACGCGGGAATCGGTCAAGAGATCAGCGATGATAGTAATGGGCGGAATGATAGTCAGCCGCCTTCTGGGGTATGTCAGATACAAAACGATTTTCTACTATTTCGGACGCGGGCCGGAAACCGATGCTTTTCTCGGCGCTTTTGCGGTTCCCGATCTGTTGTATATTCTTGCTTCGGGCGGAGCGATGACTGCGGCGTTCATTCCTATCTACTCGGAGCTGATCGAGAAAGACAAAAAAGAAAAAGCATGGCGGCTGGCCGGGTCGGTGGTCAATATATCATTTATTGTTATTGTGCCGCTGATCATTCTCGGCATAATATTCGCTCCGCAGCTAACGAGAGTAATTGTTCCGGGTTTTAACAACCATCCTGAAACATTCAATCTATGTGTTGAAATTATGCGAATAATTTTCCCGATGGTTATTTTGACTTCTCTGTCGGCCCTGTGCAATGGGATTCTTCAATCCCACAACCATTTTACGACGCCTGCGGTTGCGTGGAGTCTGCATAACATAGGGATTATTTCGGCGGCTGTGCTGCTTCATGGGATTCTGGGAATAAAGGGGCTTGGATATGGCGTGTTGCTCGGTGCTTTTTCGATGGTGGCTGTCCAGGTTCCGGCCATTATAAAAAAAGGAGTCAGGTACAGGTTCACACTGGGCCGGGGAAGCCCGGAGACAAAACGTGTTCTCAAGCTTTTTCTGCCTGCGATGCTGGGTTTGTCGATATCCCAGATCAACCTGCTGATAATGCCGATAACTTTTGGCTCGTACATGGGCGAGGGCGCGGTGACCGCTTTGCAGGGCGGCATAAGATTGCTGCTTCTTCCGCTCGGAATTTTCGGCAATGCCATTTCCATGGCAATTTTCCCGACACTTTCGCGACAGGCCGGAAGCGGCAGAATGGATGAGTTCAAGGGTACTCTTGCGAAAGGGATAAGCGCAACATTTGCGTTTTCCCTGCCTTCGATGGTGGTTTTTCTTTTGCTGGGACTTCCTATTGTCAGATTTCTTTTCGGGGGCGGCCAGTTTTCTGTCGCCGATTGTGAAGCGACTTCGTATGCGCTGCTTTTTTATGCGATCGGGCTTCCGGCGCACACCGCCATACAGGTGATAAGCCGGGGATACTATTCAATGAAAGACACGAGAACGCCTTTGTTTATAGGGCTTTTCAGTCTTCTTGTAATTACGATTCCGTTCTGTATCGGATTGCTTGGGATAAACACTTTTTCGGTGAATGTTCTCGGGAACGCTGTTTCGCTCGGTCCTTTGATGTGGTTTTTCAGAATATCTCCCTTCTATTATCTCGGGGGATTGCTGCAGAATCTTACTTACGGCGGGGTTGCGCTTTCGGTTTCTCTTGCAACACTCTTTAATTTTATCGCTCTTCTGATTATTCTTATCTGGCGAGTTCCCGGTATTCGTATGGGTGAAATACTGGTCTCGTTTATGAGAGTGGGGATTGCGGCTTGTGTTTCAGGGGCCGGTTGCTATGGAGCCGTCAGGCTGACCGAGGGGCAGGACCCGTTTATACAAATGATCGCGGGAATGACAACAATCTGTATTCTGTATATAGGGATAGGCAGGTTCATGAAAGTCGGAGAGATAAACGAAATGATTCAGATGTTTGCCGGCAGGTTGAGAAGGAGATAAGGTTTGCTTAGATGTCACAAAAAAGAATTAATAATATAAGAAACTTTTCAATAATAGCGCATATAGACCACGGAAAATCCACTCTTGCGGACAGGTTGCTGGAAGCGACCGGAGCTATTGAAGCGAGGGATTTCAGGCCCCAGTATCTTGATAAGCTTGAAGTGGAGAGAGACCGTGGAGTAACGGTCAAGCTGCAATCAGTCAGATTGAAACACCGGTCCCGGCGCGATGGAAATGAATATACGCTGAATCTTATCGACACTCCCGGGCATGTGGATTTTTCGTATGAGGTTTCGAGAAGTCTTGCCGCCTGCGAGGGAGTTCTGCTGATCGTCGATGCCGCGCAGGGAATTGAAGCGCAGACTATGGCGAATTTTTATTTCGCGCTGGAAGCCGACCTTGTCGTGATTCCTGTTATCAACAAAATTGATCTTCCGACGGCGGATATCGAATCGGTGAAAGAAGAGATCGAACTGATGCTCGGGCTGGACAGCGAGGACGCGATATGCGTAAGCGCGAAGGCCGGGTTGGGGATTGATGATTTGCTGGAAGCGATCATAGAAAGAGTTCCCCCGCCGCCTGTGGAGGAAGGCCCGACAAAGGCGCTCGTGTTCGACTCGCATTATGATTCTTACAGGGGAGCGGTTGCGTATGTGAGACTTTTTTCCGGGAGTATTTCAAAGGGCGACAGAATAACTCTCATGAGCACCGGGCGGGATTACGAGGTGACGGATGTGGGTGTGTTCGCGCCGGATATGAAATCAGTTGACACGCTTTGCGCCGGAGAGGTCGGTTATCTTGTTGCGGCCATAAAAGATATCGAGCAGCTCAGGGTTGGGGACACGATTACTTTGAAAAACAACCCGGCTCCTGAACCTTTGCCCGGTTACAGAAAACTTAAATCCATGGTTTATTGCGGATTTTTCGCTTCGGATTCGGAGAACTATGAAGACCTGAGAGATTCGCTTGAAAAGCTCGCCCTTAACGATGCCGCTCTGGAGTATGAGCCGGAGTCTTCGGCGGTTCTGGGCTTTGGTTTCCGGTGCGGTTTTCTCGGGCTTTTTCACATGGAAATAATACAGGAGCGTCTCGAGCGGGAGTACGGTATTAATCTTGTCGCGACTGCGCCGACCGTAATATACAGGGTATATGTCGAAAAAGAAGAGATGAAGGAAATCAAGAACCCGAGCGAGTTCCCGGACGGGGTGAAAATCGAAAAGGTGGAAGAGCCTTATGTGAAAGTTACTATACTCAATCCGGAAGAATTCGTTGGGGCGATCATGGATTTGCTGAAAGACAAACGAGGCGAATACGTTTCGATGGATTATATAAGCGAGAAGAGAGTAAGGTTGGTTTATCTTGTACCTTTGAGCGAGGTGATCTTCGATTTTTATGACAAATTGAAATCATGTTCGCGTGGATATGCTTCACTGGATTATGAGTTCGATTCTTTCCGGGAATCCAAGCTGGTCAAACTCGACATTCTGGTCGGGGAGAAGAAAGTGGATTCGCTCAGCATGATCGTGCATCGTGATAATGCTTATTACAGGGGAAAAAGGGTTGTGGAGCGTTTGAAGCAGCTTATTCCGAGGCATCTTTTTATCGTTCCTCTCCAGGCTGCGCTCGGAGGAAAAATTATATCGAGAGAAACGATTCCGGCGATAAAAAAGAATGTAACCGCAAAGTGTTACGGCGGTGATATAACGAGAAAAAGAAAACTGATCGAGAAGCAGAAGGAAGGCAAGAAAAGGATGAAGAACGTGGGGAACGTAGAGATTCCTCAGGAGGCATTCCTTTCGGTTCTCGAAGTTGATAAAGGGAAATAAAAGGGGCTCTTTAACGAGCCCCTTTTTTCATATCGAATTAATTAACCTGCACCGTTGAGAAATGCAGGTTAAACCGGATTTCTCACAGAGAAATCCGGAAAATCGCGATAAGGCCAATCCTGCTGCGTCACAGCGGCGATTCGGGCTCGGTCACATACGCAACAGTATGCTCCCTCGCCACTCTCTTGCTGTTCCTTGTATTATCAGTCTTCTCACGATTTTTAACCTGCGCTGGTGAGAAATGCAGGTTAAAGAACTGCTTCAATCGGGCTTAAATCTCCGAATTTAAATGAATACTCTTTCGCGAAAATTCCGGGAAGGATGTTCGCGCAGAAGAAAGCGGCGGTTTTTACTTTATTGAAATAGAACGCTGCTTCCGAGCTGTCTTCGATAACGGCTTTTTTCTTGTCGTCATCATCTGCCCCTTTGTCGGCAAGGATGGCGTCGAGTTTTTCGGATGCGACTTTCGCCTGTTCCAGCAAAAGGTATGCGGATACGAATTCACCGAATATGTGCATGAAGGGAACCGCGTTGAGAACCGGATAGTAGGGATTTTCTTTGCCCATCTTCGGCAGAACTGCCGTAATTCCTGCGAACTTGTCGCGGCATTGTTCGAGAACTTCGACATATTTGCCGATGGCGGGGTTCTGCTTGTTGGCCATAATGAACTGGTTGATTTCCATCAGGAAGCTCATCAACACCATTCCGCCTTTCATTCCGACTTTTCTGCCGAGCAGGTCGAGCGCCTGGATGCCGTTGGTGCCCTCATAAATACATGCGATTTTTGCGTCGCGATAGTATTGTTCGAGCGGATATTCATGGCAGTATCCATATCCGCCGAGCACCATGATGCCGTCTCCGGCGGCTTCGCAGGCGACATCCGTGATATATGCTTTGCATACCGGCGTAAGCAGTTCGACAAATCCTTTGAACTTGTCTTTTTCCGCCTTGTCCGCCGAATGTTCCGCTATGTCCGAGAAGTAAGCTGTTTTGTATATCAAGGCTCTTCCGGCTTCGGCGTAAGCTTTCATTTTCATAATCATTCGCCTGATATCCGGGTGCTTGATAATGGGCACTCTCGGCGCATCAACGTTTTTCATGTCCATGATGTCTACGCCCTGAATTCTTTCCCTGGCGAAATCCAGAGCTTCCGTATAAGCCAGGGCCATTTGAGACAGTCCCTGAAGCCCGACCCCGATTCTCGCTTCGTTCATCATCACGAACATGGCTTTGATGCCGCGGTTTATTTCGCCGATGAGAACACCCCGGCATTTGCCGGCTTCCCCGAAATTGAGGGTGCATGTCGGTGAGCCGTGAATGCCCATTTTTTCTTCAATCCCGCCGCAAACCACATCGTTTTGCTCTCCGAGCGATCCGTCGGGATTGATCCTGAATTTCGGCACGATGAAAAGGCTAACGCCCTGCATCCCTTTCGGTGCGCCCTCGACTCTTGCGAGCACAAGATGGATGATGTTGTCGGTGAAATCCTGGTCGCCGGATGAAATGAAGCTCTTCGTGCCGGAAATAAGATATGTGTTTTCATCTCCATCGGGGTCCGGCTTCGCGCTGCAGGTGAGATCGCCAACCGCGCTTCCCGCGCCCGGTTCGGTCAGGCACATTGTCCCCGCCCATTCGCCGGATATCATTTTCTCGATATATGTCGCTTTCTGTTCATCTGTTCCATAGATTTCAATTACATGTGCGGCTGAACGGGTCAGGCCGGGGGTCATCATGAAATTCATGCAGGCGCTCACAAATGCTTCTCCTACAGCGATGCCGACTATGCCGGGGAATCCGCCGCCGCCGAATTCCGGGTTGCCCGTCGGGGCCAGCCACCCGTTCTCACAGTATTCTTTATAGACCGGTATCTGATCGGGCGGAACACTCACTTTCTGTGTTACAGGATCGTACTTCGCGCCGATCTCGTCGCTTGTTTTGTTGAGAGGCGCGATCTTCTCCGTTGCGAATCTGATCGCCTGGTCGACAACCATATCGAAATCTTCGATCGAGTAATCCTTGAATGAATCAAAAGACAAAATTTTATCCAGATCGAGAACTTCTTTCATAACGAACTGGATGTCACGCTTGTCAACGCGGAATGCCATAACTTTCCCTCCTATGATTTATATAAGTTGATAATGAAAACACATCTACGGTCATTTTTATATACCACAAATCTCTCAATGTTGTAAATGGAATTTGTCTGAGCTGATCAGAGCAGGGACAATTTCCGAATCAGGCCGGCCATGATTCGATTGTGTGCATAAGCCTTTTCCAGTCCGTATCGACTCTCTGGGAAATGGACTGAATTTCGCTTTCTTGAAGGTGTGCAAATCGCCGCTGAGGCTTGATGTAATCTCGGACGGCCATAATATCTTCAGGTTCATGCGTCAACCTGTATTTCTCACCATCCATAATTTCGTAGAGGGGAAAAGCGCGGCATCTGACCGCGTTGCGGGCAAGTTCGACCGTGAGGTCCGATGAATATTTCCATCCGGTGGGGCAGGGGCACAGTATATGGAGAAATTTCATACCGAATGTGTTTTTCGCTCTGGCTACTTTTTCCATCAAATCTTCAGGATATGCAATGGAAGCTGTTGCGGCATACGGAATTCTGTGAGCGGCCATTATCTCCATGATGTTTTTTTTCTGCTGGTTTTTGTAGTGTTCGACAGGCGTGGTTGTAGTCCATGCTCCATAAGGTGTTGCTGAACTTCTCTGGATTCCGGTGTTCATGTAGGCTTCATTGTCGTAACAAACGTAGATAATGTTGTCGTTTCTCTCCGCGGCTCCGGAAAGCGCCTGCAGGCCTATGTCGAAAGTTCCGCCGTCGCCGGCCCAGGCGAGAACCTGTGTCTGCGTGTCGCCTTTTATATCAAGCGCCGCCCGTACGCCCGATGCCGTGCATGCGGCTGTCTCGAACGCGGTGTGGAAAAGGGGCACTTTTACGGAACATGTCGGATATCGACCTGTGATAACCGACCAGCAGCATGCCGGAAGAACAATAACCGTCTTTTCGCCGAGGATGTTCATGACGTATCGCATTGCGAGAACAGCGCCGCAGCCGGGGCATGCGACATGCCCTTTGTGCATCACGTTGTAGTCCAGCTTTTGTTCCATCACAGCTCCTCCCAGTTGATCTTCGAGGAGTCCAGCTTGCCTTCAAGGCCCCGGCGAATTATGCCGGCGGTATTTTCAGGCGTGAAATCTCCGCCGCCGAGACCGCCGATAACTTCGTATATCTCCGGTGAATATTCATGTCCGTACAGCCCGGCCTTTATCTCCTGCGTGAATATCCCGCCCACACCCACAGACATGTTTCTGTCGATACTGATTATCTTTTTACAATCACCTGTCGCGGCAATTATGTCTTCTATTGGAAACGGCCTGAACAGCCTGATTTTAAGCGAGCCGGCTGCTATACCGGAATCTCTCAACATATCTATCGCGTTTCTGGAAGTCCCGCTGAGTGTCCCGGAGGTAACAAGGATAATCTCTGCGTCGTCGCATTTGTAAGGTTCCACAACACCGTAGTTTCTTCCGAATAGTTCCTCGTACTCGTTATCTATATTCTTGATATAATCGATCGAGCCGATCATATCTTCATGTCTCATCTGCTTGAGCTTCTGGTAGTCTTCCGCGCCGGTGATGCTGCCGAATGCGCGCGGGTCGCTGGTGTCGAGCTTTATATCCGGCCTGAACGGAGGAAGAAATCTGTCAACTAATTCCTGATCCGGCACATCAACAACTTCCGATGTGTGAGAAAGGATAAAAGCGTCAAGGACCAGCATTGTCGGAAGCAGCAGATGCTCTGCGATTTTGAACGACTGGATTACCGTGTCGAGGACTTCCTGGTTGTTTTCGCAATAGAATTGCAGCCATGATGTGTCGCGCTGGGCAAGGCTGTCGGTCTGGTCGCTCCACAGGTTCCATGGCGGCGCGATAGCCCTGTTTACGTTTGCCATGACAATGGGGGTTCTCGCCCCGGCGGACCAGTGCATAATCTCGTGCATCAGCAGCAGGCCCTGCGAGGCGGTTGCGGTGAAAGTTCTCGCCCCGGCCATCGAAGCGCCCATGCAGCAGGCGAGGGCGGAATGCTCCGACTCCACCTTGATAAATTTTGCATCGAGATCTCCGCGCCCGCATATCTCGGAAAGTTCTTCGACGATGAGGGTTTGAGGCGTTATGGGGTATGCGGAGATAACCTCGACACGCGCAAGCTGCACCGCGCGCGCCACTGCAAAGTCTCCCATCAACACTTCTTTCATTGCTCTTCCTCGACCATCGTGATTATTCCGCGCGGGCATTCGCGGGCGCAGATACCGCAGCCCTTGCAGTAATCCGAATCATAATCCGGTGTCAGCGAACCTTCATAAGCTCTTTCGATAATTGATATATCCGGACAGAACAGAAGACAGTTTCCGCATTCGTTGCAGCTTCCGCAGTGAAAGCAGCGACCGGCTTCCGTTTCCGCATCCCCGGCGTCCACAAGGTTTATCTCGTTGTAGCCCCGCTTTCGGCTATCAATGTCAATTTTATGTGGTTTTGCCGCGGGTGATTTTTTGAAATATGCAAGATTTATATTTTCAATGCCGATAATGCTGTCCGGATCAGGCGCGGATTTGTTTTCTCTGTAGAGTTTCATCGAGACGGCGCCGCTGCGCCCGATTAATATCCTGCTCTTGATTTTATCGAGATCGGCACCTTTAAGGAAACAGTCAATTGCGATGGCTGTTCTTTTCCCTGATCCGATTGCGTGCGCTACGGTTCGATTTCCGGGTCCGGCATCTCCACAAACAAAACATTTTTCAATATTTGTTGTGCCCCAGTCGTCAATTTCTCCGGGGTTGATTTCATCAATCGGAATATCGGGATTCGCGCCAACCGCTTCAATCAGCGAATCCGCGGGAACCTCAAACTCGCTTCCGTTGATCGGCACGGGTCGCGCTCTTCCGGATTCATCCGGTTCACCGGGTTCCATTCTCTGCATCACCACGGATAGCAGTCTGCCCTGAGAACTCTTGATTTTTACCGGGGCGCAATAAAACTCAAACCGCACCCCTTCTTCAATCGCTTCCTGGATTTCGTCGTCGAATGCGGGCATGTCCTCGCGACCGCGCCTGTAGTAGACAACGGCGGACCCTTTTGACCTTACGGCAGCGCGGGCAGCGTCGATTGCCGAGTTCCCGCCGCCGATCACCACTACGTTTTTTCCGACGGCCATTTCTTTGCCGCTATTAATAATCTTCAGGAAATCCAGGGCGCCGAATATTCTGTCGAGTTTTTCACCGTTAATGCCTGATCCCGGTGATTTGCCTGCGCCCGTCGATATGCATAATGCATCGTATTTTGCTGTTAATTTTTCGAAATCGCTGTTAACGATTTTTGAATCTGTGTGGAGTTTTATCCCCAGTTCCTTAATAAATGAGAGTTCTCTTTCCAGTATTTCCGAAGGCAGCCTGTAATCGGGTATCCCGTGTTTCAGAAGTCCACCGGGCTTGCTTTCCGATTCAAAAATCGTGACGTCATGTCCCAAAAGCGCGCAGTGGTAAGCGCATGTGAGCCCCGCGGGGCCCGACCCGATAACGGCGACGGATTTGCCTGCTCTCGGAGCTTTCCGTGGAAGGCACAAACCATGATCGATCTCGGTGTCACCGACAAGTCTTTCCACGATGTTGACGGAGACCGGCTCGTCCAGCTCGTTCCTGTTGCAGACTCCGGTGCATGGATGGGGGCAAACCCTTCCGCATACTGCGGGCAGGGGATTCTCGAACTTTAAAGCTTCCAGGGCTTTTTTCATCTCTCCTTTGCCCGCGGAAGCAAGAAAGTCCACAATCGGGTTTCCCGCAGGGCAACTTGCCATGCAAGGAGATGTTTTAACATTAAATACCGGTCGCAGATATCTCCAGGACCCGGTCTTGTTATCCGTAGTATCACGGGTTGTGTATACGGTCGGCAGTTTTTTTACAGTGTCGGTCATGTCGGCAACTTTTATGGTTTATATATCACGGCTTCTTCAAATGCCTGTCTGCATGCTTCAATATTTTTTTGAGGCACGATTTTGACAGTTTTCTCAATGGCTTTAAAGATATTTTCAATACTGACACATCCCGAGGCTCGCGCAAGAGCGCCAAGTATAGCAGTATTAACGATGGGTGACATCCTTGTGCCGAGCCCGTTGCTCGCGGCGATATTTGCGGCGTTTACCGTGCATATCACTATTTCGCCGGTTATGCCGAGTTCGGCGGGCTGTTTATCCGTGTTGACGATAAGAATTCCGCTTTTTTTCAGGCCTTCGGTGACATCCACGATGCCCAGCAGCTTGTGATCCAGCGAAACTACTATGTCAGGTTCGTAGATCTGGCTGTGGTTGGATATCGGAGCTTCCTGGATTCTTGTGAAGGCCATCACCGGAGCGCCGCGTCTTTCGAGCCCGAAAGCGGGGAACGCCTGAACATAATTGCCTTCAATGGCGGCGGCGTGCGCAAGCAGTCTCGAAGCGACCACCGCTCCCTGTCCTCCTCTACCATGGAATCTGATTTCAGGCATTTGCGCATCCCGTTAAGCTGAATAGTAGTTAATTCTAATCCAAAACAATCTTTTTGCAACAAAGGATTGTGTATGTAGCAAAATTCAAAATATCGGAAAATAATCAATTCGGGTGCCGAAACAGCAGCCAGACAAAGAAAGGACCGCCGAGCATCGCTGTTATTACACCGATCGGGATTTCCGCCGGGGATATTATTGTTCTTGCAAATGTGTCGCAAATTACAAGGAAAACGCCTCCGCCTAAGAGACAGGCAGGGGTGAGGTCGAAATGATCAGCCCCGAATATCAGTCGCATTATATGCGGGATCATCAGTCCGACAAATCCTATCGGGCCGCATACCGCGACGACTGATCCGGCTGAAATCGATACTGCGAAGAAAATAATTTTTCTTACACGCTCGACATCCACGCCTCTCCCCGCCGCGATCTCGTCTCCGGTTGTCAAAAGGTTCATTTCGCTTCTTTTGAAAAATATTATAGAAACGCCGATTGTCGACAGAACCGCCATCTCAACGACTTCCTTATAGCCTACGACAGCGAGGTTGCCCATCATCCACCTTACCATAGAGAACGAATGCGAGAAGTCGGCAATATACTGGATGAACATTATCAGTGCGGAAAAGAAGAAGCTGACCGCAACGCCGGTGAGCAGCATTGTCGCGACCGTGAATCCCCTGTGTGCTCTGGCGATTCCGTAAACGAGGAATATGGATGCCATCGCGCCGCCGAATGCGAATATGTGTGTGCTTGAAATCCCGAAGCAGGAAAAGACGATACCCAGTCTGATGGCAAGAACAGCGCCGAACGCCGCGCCTCCTGAAACTCCGAGCGTGAAAGGTGTCGCAAGCGGATTCCTGAACATTGCCTGGAACGAAACGCCGCAGACCGCGAGTACCGAACCTGCCATGAAAGCGATTAATATTCTCGGCAGCCTGACATCCCAGAATATCCGCTGTCCTGCGGATTTATCGGAAGAATTCAGGATTCCCGTGATATCCGATAAATCAACTGAACCGGTTCCCACCAGCGGGACAACGAGAAGGACCGCCGCCGAGAAAAGGAACAGGAGCAGGAAATAAGTTTTTTTGGATTTTGCCGATGCCATTATTTTCGCCGTGGAAATGCGTAAGTTTTCCCTTCTTTTTCATTTTCTATGTACTCGAAGCCCGTATCGAAAAGTTCTTCCAGTTTTCTGTTCTCGACAAGCTCGGAGGATTTGCCGTCGAATACTATCGAGCCTTTTTTAACGGCGACGATCCTCGAACTGAAACGCGCCGCGAAATTAATATCATGAGTGACTGCGAGCACGGCGAGATTATTCCGCGTATTCAGATCGTCGAGTATCTTGTGGATGTCGCTCTGGTGTTTCGGATCGAGAAAAGTTGTAGGCTCATCGAGAAGAAGAATGTCGGGCTGCTGTGCGAGCGCGGCTGCTATGAATATTTTCTGGCGTTCCCCGCCGCTCATCATATCCACGCGCCTCGATGCGAATTCGCCCATACCCACTTTTTCCAGATGATTCATTGCCTCGGTTTTCTGCTCGGAGTCGGGCCTCACTAATGGATTCATATGAGGGTATCTCCCCATCAGTACAAATTGAAATGCCGTGAAAGGAAGATAAACGGGACTGCTCTGCGGAACGTAGCCGACCTTCAATGCGATATCTCTCTGGCTCATACTGTTAATGCACTTTTCACACAGAAAAATTGTATTGTCGGGTGATTTGTTAACCCTCACCATGTGCTTGAGCAGTGTTGATTTCCCGGCACCGTTCGGTCCGATGATCACGAGGAATTCGCCCTTGCTTATATGCAGGCTGATGTTGTCGAGTATGGTTCTGCCCTGGATGGCACATGAGAGTGATTGTATTCGGTAAATAGGTTCAGTCATTTTTTCCATTTATGACATTCTGGATGTCCGATAGCAACCTGACTATTCTGGGCCCGGGTATGGAGGTATAACTATCCGTCCATATAAATATATTTCCTGTTTTAACAGCTTCGAGTTCTTCGAGCGTGTCCCATTCTCTTATCAGGGCTTCTCCGGCTCCTGTATAGCCTATACGGGTTTCTATGATTATGTCCGGATTTCTTAAAATTATTTCTTCGAGCGATGGTTCCGGGTATTTTATATTCGAGTCATCAAAAACATTTATTGCTCCCGCCGCTTCAAGAAGCTCGGAGAAAAAAGTGTGTTTGCCGGCTACGAAAATACTCTGTATCGACCCCGGGTTACGGTCCACGACAATCATAACTTTTTTCTTCCTGACAATATCGCGGGCGGCAATTTCCGCTTCGGAAATACTGGAGGAAATATTTTCCGAAAGACTGCGTGCCTCGTCAATTTTGCCGGTCGCCATGCCGATCTTCTCTATGGAAACCAGCAAATCGCCGATTGTTTCATTCGGCACGGCGAGGACATTGATATTCAGCTTCTCAAGATTGTTTTTTGCTTCGAGGCTGGTATCCGTGATGATGGCGAGATCAGGGTCGAGTTCTATCAGGGTCTCGTAGTTCAAGTCCAGAAGCCCGCCGACCTTTGTAATGGAATCGGTTTCCGGCGGGTATTTGCAGTATCTTGTCACACCGACAATTTTATCGCCTGCGCCGATAGAAAAAAGTATCTCTGTTACCGACGGCGCGAGAGATACGATTCTTTCAGGCCCCGCAGTATGTGTTTTCGCTTCAATTGTTTTATCGGCGTTACTGCATGAGGTCGCCCAGAAAACAACTGTCAGTAGAGAAGATAGAAGAAGAATGCAAAGAAAATATTTTCGTTTTGTTATCATAAGGTGTCTCGCATTATAACCAATAACAATCAAGATCAATAATGAAGATGAAAATAATCGGGAATGCCGGAATTTCGACATTCCCGGTTATCATATTTTTGTGCTGATCAGTAAGCTACGATTGCCGAGCCGGAAGGCGGCAGTCCCATGTTCACGATACTGCCTGTCACGGAATTATCAATGGTATTGATAAAGACGATTCCCGGATTTGAGGTATTCCTCTCCGGCACGAGAAGATAACCGTAAGGATCCACTGAAAGGGTATTGATGTAACCGCCCGGCTGATAAATTGTCTCGGGAGAAGATTGCCCCGACGGATCGAAAGCGACGAGTACCGTTGTCGACCAGTTGATACTTACAACGGCATAACCTTTTGTCGCGGATATGACGAGTATTTCGCCCGGGTTTACCGTGTCGCCTTCCGAACCTGCGAGATCGGCTTTGTCTATGAGATGAGCGGTGGCATAGGAGTCGGGATCAACCGTGTCGATTCCGCCTGTAACGCTTGCATTAAAGTAATCTCCGGCACAGCTTATAAAAATTTTCCCGTAAAGCTCACTGTACGAAATGACGGAAGGGTTATACCCGCGAAGCGTTATGAAATCAGTTGTGTCCGTGGAAGGATCAACGTCGATAATTTCATCGGTTTCGGTGTCTATCACCACCACCAGCCCCGGACCGGAGGCGGACCAGTAGTTGTTTCTATCGAGTCTTTGAACAGTTACGAAAACCTTGTTCCCGACTCTTACCATGGAATCCATTTCCGGGATTCCGTCCGTGGTATCAACCCCTGAAAGATCGATCGTCCCGAGTTCGTCGCCCGTATTAGGATTTACAATCAGAATTGTTCCAAGCTCGTAGCGCGTCACATAAGCTTTTGTTGAAGAAATTATCTCGATGTCGTGCGGGTTCGATCCGTCTCCGACGCTGTACTGCTTCACCAGGCTCATGTTGTTGGAAGGATCGAATACAGATATGCTGCTTGTGTTGTAGCGGCCTATTACATAAACATAATCGTCTGAAGTCACAACAATCGAATCTTCATCGATTGTCGAGTACGTGTTAACTGTCGGAGCAGAAGTATGATCTCCGCAGAGTTCCATTGTCGCGAGGACGCCGGTTGTTCCGTCATTCGTTATAACGACGGCGAGCGTGCCGCCCGTTGAAGACAGCGCGCCTGAAACGGCAGCCTGCACGGAAGCGTTTTGTGAAGCGACAGTGTTCGCGTGCGCAACGGCGTCGGATAGTGACGCGAAACCGCTGAAATCCTCAGACGCAAGAGTGTTCGCGACAACTGTCTTGATGTCCCTGATGTTGGAATTGGAAAGGTTGCCGTATCCACCGCCGGATTGGTTCACATGTTGTTCCACAGCGTTGACGGATGCTTCTGAAATGGGAGAAACCTGAATGCCTGAACTTCCTGTCACGAATTCCCTCATTTGTGTGGAATCGACAGTAGCCGAAACTATAAGGCGGGAGTAAACATAATTGTAATTAACCGGAAGAACGATAGAGAAGTTCCCGTTTGTGTCGGTGTTGCCCGAAGCGGCCAGGGTCTGTGTTCCGTTTGAATCGACAGCGTAAACAGCGATTGGAGCAGCGACTGAGATGTTGCCGAAATCAGCCGAACCGGCCTCTGAAACCCTTGAGGATGTTGTTCCTCCGGGAGTTAAAACAGAACCGGAGAGAATCTGGTTTTCAGGCGAACTGCCACCACCACCGCATCCGGCGATTATTGCTGCTGCAAAGATAAGGACTACTGCCAGTGCTGCTACTCGTTTTCTAATCATTTTTTTCACCTCGTTGTTTTTCTACAAATTGTCTTTCAAAAAAAAGAACAAAAAACTAATGCAGTTCACTCAGACCAGTTAACGGTCAGATAGAAGGCCCGCCCCGGGAGCGGATACCCGAGAATATCGGTTGAGCGGTTGTCTGATAAATTTTTAGCTTCAAGGGTAAATGTTGCTTTTCCGCTGTCATAAGAAATCCCGGTGTCATGAACGTTCTTTGCGTCCACTGGATAATAATTGGCCCTGTCGAGGAACCTGCCGCTTGAATAAGAAAAGCTGTAATAAGGATTCCATCTGCCTGACAGATATTCCATTTTGAGATTCAGCTCTCTCTCATGCCTGCCCGCAAGCTGGTTTCCCCTCCAGTATGATATTGCGCTGTCGTCTTTAGCATTCTGGTATGTATAGTTTGACGATAATTTCCATTTGCCCGATTCGAGAGAAAGCGTTCCTTCCAGCCCCCGCACGATGGCTCTGCCGATATTCATTGCCTGTGACGTTCCCTGCGTTTTCTGGATGAAAACAATTGTGTTGTCTGAAACATTTCTGAAATAACCCAGCTCGAAAAAACCATTCAGGCATGACACTTCGTTCAGGTTGAAAATCAATCCGAAATCAGTGTTCCGGCCTGTTTCCTGAACAAGATCGGTATTGCCGATAACGGCTCCTCTGTCTCCAAAAAGCTCATAAAAACCCGGTATCCTGAAATATCTTCCTTTATTCGCTTTCAGCGTCACGCTCTCCGAAGCCTTGAACCGCATGCCGAAATAGGATGAGGAATGGGTTTTGCTGAAATGTTTATCCGGGGCCGAAGCCGCCGCCGCAAACGGGTCGTCCTCTTTGAAATTATTTGAAGTGTTTTCCATCCGGTAGGAGGGTATGAGCAGAAGCCGATCGTCCATAAGACTTATCCTGTCTTCCGCCGCGAACGAAAAAGACGACCGGCGGCTGTTTTTGCCCGCCTGCGCGACGTAGAAATCGTCATGCGGATTGTATCTCTCGCTCATGTAGCCGAGAATTGTCGTAACGTCGTGGGCTTCGGACGGGAACCATTCGTACGACGCCGAAAAATCATCCGATCTGGTGATGTTTCTGTTGTTCTGTGTGCCGAGGTATATTTCATCCAGAGGGTCGGAGAATTCGCTTTCATCATATTTTCGCGAGTAATGGTAATTCGATATGACTTCGGGAAGGGATATCCCCGTGTCGGAGAAATCGACGCTCAGGAATCGCTGGTTCGATTCCAGTCTCGCCGCCTCGGACTGGTTGTTGCCGAGCCCGGGCATGCCCTGGTCCTTGAGCGATGCGGACAACGCGATTCTCAAATTCCTGTCTTCGGAGATCCTGTGTGCGACATTTATGTTGAGGTTTGTCGATTCGAAGTCGTTGTTCCGCCGGTTTTCCCATGTGTCGTCCGAGGGATTCAATGGAGTGCCGTTATCATCCTGAAAAGAAAAATCTCCATCGGAAGACAGCCGGTTGACGCCTATTGACAACAGATGCCTTTTAAGGTGAGTCTGGATGTTTATGCTCTGTGAACCGGTATTGAATGATCCGAATGAAGCCTGCGCTTCAAAATTATTTTTGGTTCCCGGCTCGATTGTGATGATGTTGATCACGCCTCCGATGGGAGAACCGTTGAATTTCACCGGTGCGTTGCTTCTGAATATTTCTATTCTTTGAATATTCGAGACGGGTATCGTGCCGATATCGACTGCGCCGCCGACAGCCTTGTTCAGGGCGACTCCATCCAGGAGGATCAGCACCTGCTGTGATTCGGAGCCGCGGATCGATACGGAACTGAAACTGCCCGTACCGCTTGAGCTTCGAATCTCCAGGCCGGCTGTAGTGGAAAGTAGCTCAGGAATGGTCGTGAATTTATTCTCGAAGCTGCTTCTGTTGATAACCGTCGAAGTCATCGGGGTATCGATCTGGCCGGATTCGTTTTCCCGATGATCCGAAATGATCACGATTTCGCCTATGTCGAAACTTTCCTGTGAGACGCAGAACGATATTGACGACAGAGCTATGAAGATTACAAGTGATGATGGAAGAATGCGTTTCAGAAAATGATGTTTAAACAAAATAACCGAACCTTTCAGAGGTTCGGTTTTCAGCCTCATAAGTTAACAGGTGGCGTCCCTTTTGCCGGAAGAGTCTACACCAGGTAGCGCCGTCTTCTGCAGGTCTTCTGACTTAAGGATCATCCTACTCGCTGAGCCTTCCCGCCTTTTTTTGCAGTGGCTTTTTCAGCTTTCGTCCCCTATCACAGCGGCCGGTCCGTGGCGGCTTTTCACCGCCTTCCCTATTATCCCCTTGGGGACAGAAGAACTGTTGGAATGATACGTGCATGAAGGGCGAGTGTCAAGGCAAAATTTTTAGAAGGTGAAGTAAGCGCGGAAATTATGTAAAATAGAAATATCTCTAGTAGGGAGCGTCAAAATGTCAGACCAGAAAATTGGTTATATAGATATTTTCAAATCCGGGAGAAACGATTACATCGGCGGTGTTCTGATTACCGACAGGCTGGGGATTCCGATTGAATTCAGGCATACGGAAACTGTGTCGCCGTCGAAGGTTCAGCATGTTTTGTACGGGCAGGCGCTGGAAAAATTTCTCAAGTGTGAGACGCTTGCGAAATGTCTTCTCAACGACATTCAGAATAAACCTAACCTGCTTGTCGTGCCGGATGCCGATTATTTTCCCCTGACGAGGAATTTTAATTTTCCTTTTGTCCTGCTTTCCAAGGCCAACAGGCAGCCGATGGAACAGCATGGCGACATGGTGGAAGTGAGCGAGAGCGAAATCAATCTTCAGATTCTTTCGATGAGAGAGCCGCTGAGGGTCAGGGTGGACAGGAAGAATGCGCCGACGCTGCCGGCGGTGAAGGGAGTGTTGCTCGATGTCGGCAGGACCATGGATATGCTCGAGCCGCTTACCCGGGTGAAAGAAGCGTTGAAGGAACTGGTGACCTGATTGGCCCGAAAATGCAGAACATTTTCTTTTGATATATACGTGGACGCGAAATCCTCATCGCTGGATTTATCGGACTCCAAAACAGATGTGATCAACGATGCGGATTTATTGGGGGTCGAGTGCGGGTGCGTGGAGTTCAGGCTTTCCGGCGATAAGGTCGGGACTGAACTCATCTCGTTTCCGACTGATATGAAATCAAAAGAAATTGTGTTAAAAAATGATGAGGAAAGGGAAGTTCCGACTCACGATGTTGATATCCCCGGGCCTGATAGGATTGGTACCAAAAGAGTGGAATCAGGGTTTCCGGGTATCGGCGAGAAAATAATAAATATTCCATGCAGGCCGGATGAAAAAATTAAAACATTCTCAAGCCCGTATCTTGACCATGCGCCACAGAGAAGATTTATTATAGACATGAAGAAGATTCCGTTTCCTGTTCTGTCGGAGTATATGAGCGAACTGGCGGCAAGAAACAAGACATCTTACACGAACATAAAGTTCATTGGCGCGTTTGATCCGATTCCGCTGCATCTTGCGGAAAAGTTGACACTTGATACGGGTACGGGCATACTGAAATTTCATATAAGAAATAAACCTGAGGGGGAGAGACGATTCGTGAGAGTCGTCTACGGGAAAAAAAGATCCGATGGACAAATTGTATCGGCGATATTTCCGGTGAAATAATATGGGGACACTCGTAATAATACTTTTAGTTGTCAACCTGTGCTTTCTGGCGTTTTTTGTAAAAAAGTGGGTTGAAAGCGCGCCGCGCGAGCAGAAAACGCCGAGGGGCGGCGAAAAGCCTCTGAACGAATTTTTTACTGAAATGAACAACAATTCTTCGAATGAAGAAGTGACGGAAATCGCCGAGCAACTGCTGGATAGAATCGACAGGAAAATCGACATCCTCAGGCAGTTGAACAGGGAGGCGGACAAACAGATTGAAAAACTGAGCCAGACATATCATGTGCTTCCGCCCGAGCTTCCTGCAAGTGAGCCCCAGAGCAGAAGAACAAGAAATGCAGTCAATACGCCGCAGCCTGAAGCATCGGTTCCCGAGAATGATAACAGGTCAAAAGTTATCCTGTTGAGGAAACGTGGGATGGGTTCATCCGAGATAGCGCAAAAGGTTAATATGGGCAGGGGCGAGGTCGAGTTGATCCTGAGGATAGAAGGGCTCCTGTAATTTGTAAAATCATTATTCCTGCATGTGTTAAATTTCCTATAGATTTATTATAGAATGAATAATTGTCGAATACTTGATTAGCCTGCATTTCTCACCAGTGCAGGTTGAAAATCGTTAGAATGCCTGTAGTACAAGGCGCGGCGAGTGAGAGGTGAGGGAGCATACTGTGCGGTATGTAACCGAGCCCGAACCGATGCCGCAACGCAGCAGGACAGGCGTTATCGCGATTTTCCGGATTTCTCTGTGAGAAATCCGGATTAGCCGACGGGAGGCGAATTCATGAAAGCAGTTATGATGGCAGGCGGAGAAGGAACAAGATTAAGACCCCTTACTTTAAACACCCCGAAACCGCTCGTCCCGGTATGCAACAAGCCGATGATGGAGCATATCCTCGAACGAGCGAGGGATATGGGGATACAGGAGTATCTTGTTACGCTTTACTATCTTGGTGATGACATTAAAGCTCATTTCGGAGATGGTTCCGAGTGGGGCCTGAAAATGCATTATTCTGTTGAAGAAACGCCTCTCGGAACAGCGGGCGCGGTGAAAATCCTCGAAGACAGGCTTGATGAAACTTTCGTGATATTGAGCGGGGATTCGATGACCGACTTCGATATTATGGAGGCTGTTAAATTTCATAAAAAAGTCGGCTCTATGGCGACTATCGTCCTGACCCGCGTGGAGACACCTCTGGAATATGGTGTCGTGATAACCGACAATGACGGGAAAATAATCAGGTTCCTGGAAAAGCCGGGCTGGGGAGAAGTATTCAGCGACACTGTGAACACGGGTTTGTACATACTCGAACCCGAGGTTTTCAAATATATGGCGCCGGGCGGAAATTATGATTGGAGCAAGGATATATTCCCGATGCTTCTCGCGGACGGGCAGCCGCTGTACGGGTGCGTTCTCGACGGATACTGGTGTGATATCGGAAGCCTGAAACAGTACCGGGAAGTTCACGAAGACGCTCTCAGGGGAAAGATAAAAATTAATATCGGCGGCAAGCAGATCAAGCGCAAGGTGTGGGTGGGAAAAGACACCGAGATAGAATCCGGCGCGAAGATAATAGGCCCTGGAATAATCGGCTCCAATTGCAAGATCAAAGACGGTGCGATAATAAATGAATTTTCCATTATTGGAGACAACTGCATAGTTGACCGCGGCGCGGAGATGACCCGCTCGATATTCTGGAATAATAATTATCTCGGAAAGAGTGCGCATGCGACAGGCTGTATCCTTTGCAGAAATAACGCGATACAGGAAGAAGTGAAAATAAGCGAAGGCGCGATAATAGGCGACAACTGCAATGTCGGCAAGGGAAGCACAATCAAGCAGCAGATAAAAATCTGGCCCGACAAGATAATTAAATCCGGCTCGACTGTAAACCAGAGTATTGTGTGGGGCGAGAACTGGCCGGGTTCGCTTTTCAGCGCGCTTGGAGTAAAAGGACTTGCGAACGTCGAGATAACGCCGGAGTATGCCGCCGGGCTGGGCGCCGCCTACGGTGCATCGTTGAAACAGGGCTCGAAGATCATCATCAGCAGGAGTCCTCACAAGGTGGCGAGAATAATCAAGCGCGCATTGACCGCCGGCCTGATGTCGGTAGGTATCGACGTTATCGATTACAGATCGGTGCCTTTGCCTTTAACGAGGCATTTCGTGAGGACATCCGATGCGGACGGCGGGATCCATGTGAGGATATCTCCATATCAGAACGAAATGATCCTTGCCGAGTTTTACGATGAGAACGGGATTAACATCGACACGAACAAAGAGAGAAAAATTGAAAGCATATTCTATCGGCACGATTACAGGCATGCCGATCTCGAAGGCGTTGGTACACTCGAGTATGATGCTTTTGCGGTGGAAAAATACATAGAAGATTTCCTGAATTATGCTGATATAGAAGCTATAAGAAACAGGAAATACAAGATGGTGATCGACTACTCGCATGGGAGCCTGTCGCAATTGCTTCCGCGGGTTCTGAGCCGTTTGGGAGTGGATGCGGTGTCGGTGAATTCCTATATCGATCCGAACACGAATCCGAGGGCATCGGCGCTTGATCCCCAGGGTCTGAAACAGTTGAGCAAGATAGTCAAATCCCTTAACGCCGATCTCGGTGTTCTTGTAGACGGGGAGTCGGAAAAAATTTCGCTTGTCGATTCAAAAGGCAGAAGCATTGTAGCCGAGAGACTTCTTGCGCTGATGATAGAACTTGTCGCCCGGACAACGAATAATCCTGTGGTTACGACACAGATAAGGGCACCTTATCTTATTGAAAGCCTGGTGAAAAAGCATAAAGGCAAACTCATATTTACAAAATCGAATTCACGTGACCTGATGGCGAATACCAATAAGGGAAAGATCGATTTCGGCGGCGACACGAAAGGCGGTTTTGTTTTCCCGGATTTCCAGCCTTCGTTCGACGCGATGATTTCTCTGTGCAAGGTGCTGGGGATCGTTGCGAAATATGACATTGATCTCGCGGAAATGAATTCGAATATTCCGGATGTTTTTATCGAATCCGGGACAGCTAATTGCAGTTGGGAGAGCAAAGGGAAATTAATGAGGGTTCTCGTTGAGAAGTTCAAAAACAAGGAATTGGACCTGACAGACGGGATGAGATTGAATATCAATAAGACGAGTTGGGTGATGGTGAGGCCGGATCCATCGGATCCTTTGATTCATATAGTGGCGGAAAGCAAAAGCGCGGCGGATGCAAAGAAGCTTGTCGGGGAATACACGAAACTTGCCAGGGAAATTGATTAATCCATAATTCACCGTGATTTATATCCGGGGATGTCGGATTAACAACAATATAAAAAACAGGCTTCTAAAAAAGCATTAGTTTATTTAGAATATACGATGTCCGGGAAGTGGCGTAGTCCGGTTAACGCGCGTGCTTTGGGAGCACGAGACCGCGGGTTCGAATCCCGCCTTCCCGATTCGAGGCTCTGTCAAAAAGCCTCTTTTTTATTCCCGATTCAATTTAAAATATTGATTGTGAATTCAGGCTTTGTTCTTTTGCCTCTGCTTCTGTTGTTTTGACATTTGTATTGCCTGTTTAAGCCCTTTTTCTTTCACTATCTTAACCTTGAGGCCGAATTCCGTGAGCTTAAAAAATCTCTCGCCGTATTTTTTCAGCTTTTTGGGGCTGATCTTTATTCCAAGGCCGGGTTCGCATGGTGGCTGATACATCGCCTCTCTGTCCGGGATCACCGGTTGTTCGAGTATTCCGTCTCTTGCTTCGGGCACCCATGAAGGAGTTTCCATCGGGTATTCAAGCGGGATATTGTTATCTTTATCCGCAAGCCACATGTTCATGTTTATCATAAGCCCTATGCCGTTTGTCCATGTGTGGGGCGAAAACCCTAATCCCTGTTTTTTGCAGGTATCCATAATCATTTTAGCATCCGCCATGCCGCAGAATGTTGAATCCGGCTGGTAAACATCAAAACTGCCTTTTTCGATCATGACTTTAACTTCGTTCCAGCCGTAGTTGAGTTCCGCGCCGGCTATCGTCACTCCCGATCTTTTCCTTAGTTCCGCAAGCCCGTCATAGTCCCTCGAATCGAGAGGTTCTTCAAGCCATGCAATACCATTGTCTTCACAAACTTTTACGAATTCCGTGGCTCTGTCGAGCGTCCATGCGGGGATATCCGCCAGCATGGTCACAAGCCACCCCTGGTTTACATCGATTGAAACTCTGATTTTGTCTCCAACTCTTTTCATTACTTCATTAACATGGCGAATATCGTCTTCCGCTTTAATATTCTTGAGCCTCATTTTTGCGGTTTTGAAACCTTTTTCGCGTATCGCGAGAAGTTCTTCCGCCCGTTTTTCCGGCTCGTGCATCTCACCGGTCGAGCAATAGAATTCCACGGGCCTTGCCGTGCCACCCATAAGTTCGTAAACCGGTTTGCCTTTGCTTTTTCCCAGGATGTCCCAGAACGCCGGCTCTATCCAGTAATTTCTCCATCCGAGATAACTTGCTTCCTTCAGTCTCTGGTTAGCTGTTTCAATATCCTCCGGGTCGAGCCCGATCAGGTATCCTCCTATAAGTTCGCCGAGTCCCTGTCTTTCATGCCCCATTGCTGCGCCTGCGGACCAGCCCTCTATCCCGCATTTTGTAGTAAGGCGGATGAGTGTGAATGAATTGTGCGTTTGAGGGTATCCCGGTATCCATGTCGGGTAAAACGGTTTTGGTAATGGTATTTCAACATGGAATAATTCTACAGATGAAATTTTCATTGCCGGACCTCCGGGTGTTTTATTTTTGAATGCCGGAGCTTGTAATGATTCCCAGGCTTGCTTCTCCATAAAGCCGCGCGGCATTCAAGTACGGATCCGATAGTATGAATCTATTGTGTTCGTATTTAAGAATGTATAAATATCCTCCGTCTCCTATAGGAGAAATTGCAAGATCGTCGAAGCCGTCTCCGTCGAAATCGCCTGCGGCAACTCTTGCTCCCGTATACGAATTTCCCCAGTCAGCCGATAGATCGGCGAACGGCACATCCGTATTGAAGCCGGTCTCATCCGCATAACTGTATATCCTGATGTTGACCCCGCCGTCCATCGAGGCGACAATAAGTTCGTCTCGCCCGTCACGATCGAAGTCGCCTGCCGCCATGTTTGTAGAACCTGATACTCCGCCGAAATAATTTCTTAATTGTGCGATAATTTCAGGCTTTGAATTCAGGTTGTCTTTGAACTCATAAACATCAAGCATTTCTCCTGCGCCGCTGGAGGCGATAATAACTTCATCCCGCCCATCGGCGTTGAAATCACCTGTTGCGATATTTGCTCCATGCCCGGAGGCTCCGAAAATATTGTATAACTGTGTCGAATAATCTATCGGGGCCATCTCGTCGCCGTTGAACTCGATAAAAAATGTATGGTCACCCGCTTTAGTTGCAGAGACGGCGAGTTCATCATCCCCGTCGAGATCGAAATCGCCTGCCGCCGCGTTTATCCCGAGGCTTGCGCCCAGAATCAGATCGTTTGCCGAAATGTATGGCGCGGTTTCATCAAACATCCCATTATTCAGCTTGAATATTTTCACCTGTTCTTCGGGGGAGTAAGTTGTTACAAACAGTTCATCATCTCCGTCCGCATCGAAATCTCCGAAACCGATTGATGAAGCCGGGGCGCTGTCGGGGAATATCGGTTCAGTCTCGATTTCCGGGTAACTGAAGTCGTATCTCCCGTCTTTGCATCTGAATGTTCTTATGCCGAGGCCGTCACCGCCCGGTGTTACCGCTACAGTCATTTTCTCGTTTTTGCATTCGGGGGTAAGCGAAGGCGGGGGAGGGGTTGTCTCTTTTTGAGGTTCGCCCTTTTTGAGATTTTCGTTCTCGTAAGTATAATCAACAACTGCATAATCGCCTTTCAGGAAAGGTTTCGTTTTTTTTCCGCCCGGCATTTCTTCGAGAATCAGAGGCAGGCCGCCGAGAAAAACTCTTCCCACTTCGCTTGTTGCGAATTTCATAATGTCCTTTGGAACTCTCGTTCTTCTTTTGGGCAGTCTCGATTCGCTGACGAGGCCGACTGTTGTATTCGAATTGAGCTCGTAAGATTTTATATGAATGAAAGCGTTTTCCCGGTTGTCGAAAACAAGTATGGATATTTTCATCCTTGCCCATTCGTCTTCGAGAAATTTCTTGTTGAGTTTTATCTTGAGTTCTTCTATCACTCCTATGACAAGAAGGTCTGTATCAATATTCTCAGTTGATTTCGTTAACTTTTCAATGTCGAAATAATCTACAGGATTATCGCTTTTTATGAAATATTTAAAAGCATCTTCCGCTGTTCTGTCCGGGTCTTCTGCGTCCCAGACCGGCAACACTTTATATGTTGAGCTTTTCTCCAGGGCACCGTTGACGAGTCTTCTGAGAGTGTATTTAAGCCCGATTCTCTCGGCGGTAAAGTAATCATCGCCTGCGGGTATCACAACATTTGAAAGTGATTTTCGGGGCAGTCTTTCCAGAAGGTAGAAATTAAAAGTCTGAATTGTCGAATTCTCCTGGGCGGCGCAATGACAGCTCGCTATAAGACCCGAAAAAAGCATCCCCGCTAAGAAAATAATTGTTTTTTTCATAATAAGCTCACCGATAATTCGTGAATGGCAATTTTTAGAAATATTTTTTGACAACGATAACAGAGACTTGATAAATTATCAATTCATCATCAATGTCAGATTTACAACAGCCCTGCATTTGATTATGATAACATAAAATTTGATAAAGATTTTTAATATAAGCAATAATATGGATACAAAAGAAAACGCCTCGGAATTCATAAAGCACCTCATTGAAGGCAACAATGCTTTCGTGCAGGGCGATTTTGAAAAAGCGCTTCAGAGCTATGAAAAGTCGATTGAATGCAAGCATGATTTTGCCACGACATACGCGAAACTGGGACAGGTTTACCATAAACTGGGGAACAATGCGGAAGCAATTTACAACTACAAGAAATCACTTGAACTGAATCCCGATCAGATAGAAACCTTATACAGGCTCGGGAAAGCTTATGGCGATTCCGATATGGCTATCCAGTCGGCGGTTGCGTTCGATCTGGCCCGTGAAAGGGACAAGGAAGGTTTGTTTTCCGACAGAATAGATGACAGCCAGATGCGGGTCAGGTCCCGGTCAAGAAAAAAATCTTTAAAAAATGTTTCTCTGATTTCGATGATGGAAGAAACAGCATCGATTATGACAAAACATCCTGCTGTTTTTATTCCCGTTATCGTGTCGGTTCTTTTTATCGGGCTGACTGATTTAATAATACGTTTGATTTTTGGTTTTATCCCCGGGCATGTGGAAATTCTGGATCTAACAAAAGTATTTTTCACAAGTGGATTACACCTGAATTTACAGACCATAATTTATGCAGCTGTTCAGATAATAGTGCTGTCCACAGTATCTTTTCCGCTTTATGGCGTGTCGATGGTTCTTGTAAGAAGGTTTGCAAGCGGGAGAGAGGCGTCGTTTGACGAGGCTGTTTTGAGCGCATTCAGGCAGTATTCATCATTATCAGGAGCGGCTCTTTTATTCACGATTTTCACCCTGCTGGTGGCTGTTGCCTCAATATTTGTTATGGAAAGTTTTTCGATAATGTTTTCTGAGCTTGCCGGTATTGATTTGAATTTGAGACCGTTTTGTATTTTGTTTATGACAATGTTTGCGGCATATTTTTATCATGGCTTAACAATAATCGTGCTTGATCGAAAGAAAATGGAAAAGATTTTTGATAAAACCTTCAGGCTCGGAACAAGATACTACACGCAGACGTTTCTGGTACTGGCTTCTTTTGCGCTGATCTATTTTTTTGCGATAAAAAGAATGAGCGTATCCGGGGGTGCCGGAATGGTTTTTTCGAAGCTTGTTCTGATTCTGTCGCAGGCGGTCGTGATAGTATCTCTGACAGTTCTTTTTACTAAATCGCAGCAGAAGAGAAAAAGGAAAGAATCGTCTGGCTCAAAAAAGCAAAAAATCGCAGTTACCGAAATTCCTGATGTCGAATAAAAACTGTTTCTAACCTGCATTTCTCTGTGAGAAATCCGGGCTAAAAACAGAATAACATCAGAAAAGCGCTCAAGATCAATCTGTGTTCTTCTCAGTTGTTATTGTGAGTCTCTTGCCGCCGTTTTCTTTAACAATATCCACAATCTGAATAGAGTAGCCCAGTTGTGTTTCGGCGTCGGCTTTCAGAACCACGACTTTCTCGGGGTCAGCGTCGAGAATAGGTTTAATCAGCAGGGGTAGTTGCTGCATATCTGTTTGTTGATCATTTAAGAAAATTTCATGGTCTTTGGTAATAAAAATCTTGATCTCTTTATCTTTCAGGACAGTTGCTGTTTTTGAATCGGGAAGATCGATATTATGAGCTGTCTGAGTGATAAACTTTGAAGTGAGCATAAAGAATATCAGAAGAAGCAGAATTACATCTATAAGCGGAAAGAAAGCCATTTCCACCTGGCGTTTTTTCTCTCTCTTAACAATCATAGGAGTCAGTCCTCACAGTAATATTCATATTCCCACTCAATAAGCTGGTACGCGGCTTTGTTCGTATCGTCGGCAAATCGGTCAATTATGCTTGTGAGCCATTTATAACAGAGGAAAGCAGGAATAGCGACGGCCAGCCCGGCTGCGGTTGTGAGCAGGGCTTCCCATATACCGCCTGCGAGAACTGTTGCGTTGACCTGTCCGCCGAGGCTTTCGATTTGTATGAATGCGCGTATCATACCTGTGACTGTTCCCAGTAGCCCCAGCAGAGGAGCGATAGTCGCGATTGTCGAGAGTCCTTCTACATAAGTTTCCATTTTGCCGATCTCGATCGCCGCGCTTTTTGCCATGGCTTTTTCACTAGCCGCGGGAGTTTCGCTTTTTGCAAGCCCCGCGCTGATCACACGTGCTATCAGGCCTTTTGTTTTAGAAGCTCTGGCGGCGGCTTCGCTGAACCTGCCTTTGCGTGCGAGCGGCTCAATAGAAGCCATCAGCTTTTCGACCGGAAAGCTGGCGGATTTGAATTTGATTAATCTTTCAACGACTATTGCAAGGATGACAACCGAACAAATCATTATCGGAACCATGAGGATTCCGCCATGTTTGATGAATTGACTGATTTGCATAATATCCTCCTACTGGATTCTATAAAGAAGTTTGATTTTCAAATTAAGGCTGTCCATGTTCAGTATTTCAGGAAGAGGCGGGAAAGGTGAAGCGTCATGCACAGCTTTTAATGCGGCTTCATCCAGAACACCGGAACCGGATGATTCTGAAATCTCAGTCTTTCCGAGTATCCCGTCTCTTGATATTACAAAATCTATTTCGACAATTCCCTGTTTTCCGAATCTTTTTGCTTTTTTGGGATATACTTTGTATTTCTCGATCATCATGTGAACGGATTTTCCATATTCTTTTACAATGGCATCAATATCTATTTCGGGTTCCGGCTCAGGTTCAGGTTCCGGCTCAGGCGAGGATGCAACCGGCTCGGGTTCGGGTTCCGGCTGAATTGTTTCTGTATCATATTCTTCAAGATCCCTGGGCGATGATTCCCAAACTGAAGCTGTTTCAATAAGTTTTTCAGGCACGACGATGGCATTTTCGGGTACAGGTGAGGGCGGCGGTGGAGGAGGAGGTTTGGGTTTTGGTGTAATTACTTTCGGTTTGGGTTTCGGCTTCGGCTTGGGTTTCGGTTTAGGTTTTGGTTCAGGTAAAACCTTCGGTTTGGGTGGCGGAGGCGGTGGTGGTTCTGTAATGAGGTAATCAATTGCGATTTTGTCCTTATTAAAAAGAAAATGCTCCGGCAGAACAATATAATAGATGAGAAATATATGGAATGCCGCGGAAATCATGAGGATTATGTTGAATAAATAGTTTTTTTTCATAGCGGCCCAAATGTAGCAAGTTGTGTCAGTGCAGACATAGTTACAAAACCGCATTCTATGATCAGGCACTTTGTGTGTCAAGTTAACACTCAGCACTTTTTATAAGATCGGAAGGAGATTATTGCAATTGAAAAAAATTAAATTTTTCTGACGATATGGATTTAAATTTCAAAATGTATAAAATAGCTACGATGATTGATGAAATTAAGTTAGTATATGCAGAATAACACCGCTCTCTGGGGGCGGTTTTTTTTGTATCTGGGCCGCCGCCGGATGTTTTCGTTTTATGATTCAGTATGCAGAGGGAAGGAAAAATGAATTTGAGTGAGAAAGTTTTTCCAAGAGCAAAAATAACGGATATGGGCTTGTCTGCAAAGAGCGGTCAGAAAGAGAGAAAAATAATCATTCTCGGCGGTGGCCCGAACAGGATAGGTCAGGGGATCGAGTTTGATTATTGCTGTGTTCATGCCGCATACGCGATAAAAGAAGCCGGCTGCAAGGCTATTTTGATAAATTCCAATCCCGAGACGGTTTCTACAGATTTTGATACGTCCGACAGACTTTATTTCGAGCCGCTTACTTTCGAAGATGTGATGAATATTATCGATATTGATGAGCCGGAAGGAATAATCGTGCAGCTTGGCGGGCAGACGCCGCTGAATCTGTCGGGTTCGCTTGAAGCAGCCGGCGTGAATATACTGGGAACTTCGCCGGACAGCATCGACCGGGCGGAGGACAGGGAAAGATTCAGGGAGCTTCTTGATATCGTTGGGCTGAGACAGCCTGATAACAGCATTGCGACAAGCGTGGAGCAGGCTGTTGAAAAAGCTGAAAATATCGGATATCCCCTGCTTGTAAGGCCTTCTTATGTTCTTGGCGGCAGGGCAATGCAGATAGTATATAACAGGGATCAACTTGTCGAATACATGACGAGAGCCGTCAAGGCTTCTCCCGATAAACCTGTATTGCTGGATCGTTTTCTTGATGACGCGATCGAGATTGATGTGGATGCGATTGCAGATGGCGAGAAATGCATTGTTTGCGGAGTGATGGAACACATTGAAGCGGCTGGAGTTCACAGTGGTGACAGCGCATGCTGTTTACCGCCCTATACCCTGAATGAAACAACAATCAAGGAGATAAAGGAAGCTACTTATGCCATGGCGAAGGAACTGAACGTCATAGGGCTTATGAATGTTCAGTATGCCGTTAAAGGAGATGTGGTTTATGTCCTTGAGGTCAACCCGAGGGCATCAAGAACCGTTCCGTTTGTTTCAAAAGCGACCGGCATTCCGTGGGCCAAGGTTGCAACAAGGGTGATGCTTGGTGAGAACCTGGCGGACCAGGGAATAACAGAGGAAGTAACACCTCGGTATATGAGTGTTAAAGAAGCGGTATTTCCATTTTCGAGGTTTGAAGGAGTTGATGCGCTTCTTGGACCCGAGATGCTTTCAACCGGCGAGGTAATGGGCATAGACAAATCGTTCGGCATGGCATATCTGAAATCTCAGATTGCTGCGGGGCAGAAATTGCCTGAGTCAGGAAATGTTTTTATAAGCGTTAAGAACAGTGACAAAAGAGGGATCATATCGATCGCGAAACTGCTCGACGAGATGGGATTTAATATTATCGCTACAGGCGGCACGGCAAGCACGCTGAAAAGAAATGGAATAGAAACAAGGTTCGTCGAAAAAATCGGGATCGGCAGGCCCGATGTACTGGATCTTATGAAAAACGGCGAAGTGCAACTTATGATAAATACGCCGTCGGGCTTGCCGACTAAAGAAGAAGAATCCGTCATCAGGATAAATGCGATTGCAAGGGAAATCCCTTTGATAACAACATTGCAGGGCGCGCAGGCGACCGTACAGGGCATGGACGCTTTCCGAAAGGCTGGGTTATCGGTGTCCCCGATTCAGGATTATCATGCAAAATCTCTTGAATCACATGGTTATAGAAACAAAGATGGTGTTATCGTTAAAAAACAAAAATAAAGATGGTGTTATCGTTAAAAAACAAAAATGAAGATCATCTTGAGAGAACGGACTCGGGAGCTGCGACTTCCGGTTGTTCGCTTCTTTTAACAAGACATCCGGCAATACCTGACAGCAGCGATATTAAATAGAGCAGGAAACCTGCATTTCCGGTTATTGCTCCTTTTGTTTGAGGCAGAAGCTCGGTTTTGAGAAAAAGGATCAGGATAAAGATAAATGTGTTCATGAGAAAAACAACTGCACAGTAAGGTTCCATTTTATCAAGAAAGTCCCGGAGCCACTTTATAGAGCAGCTTATTACGATGAAGACCACGAATGCAAATATCATTGTACCGGTATTCACGAACAGCGGTCTTATGAAAAATACAAAGTACAATATTCCTGAAAGAGTAAAAGCGATCCTGAAGTATCTGTTTTTAAGATCTTTTCCCGGAAACATAAAATTAATCAGCGAGAGAGACATGAATATTACTACCAGAATGCTCAATATCACGAGTTCTCTCGGGAAAGGAACGGGCCATTCCGCCCTGAATCCCGTTCGTATTTCTTCCGGCGGAATGATCCCAAAAGGAAAGTGAGCGGCCAGGAAAAAGAGAGCAGCAGATACGATCCAGAGTATGGTTCCTCTTGATTTAAAATCCGGCATCATAATAGTGTAAATAGAAGGTGCTGTTGGTTCCTTCATTTTGAACTCGGTTTTTTCTGTTGTCTGGTTCGAAGAAACTGTTGTTTCTGAAGCCGGCGCCGAATATACGGTTTTTGTTCCGCAGCCTGTGCAGAAACCGGCATCGGGTTTCAGGATGTTGCCGCATTTTCTGCATTTTATCTGTTTAGGGGGAGCGCTTTTTTTCCCGTCTTTTTCATCAAGGCCAAGGCTGTGTTTTACTAGTTCTTTTTTCAGCTCTATCTTTTCGTTTTCATCAATAGGCCGTTCCCAGCCGCAATAAAGGCAGGAAGGGCGGTTCGAATAAATCGTTCTCCCGCAGTTCGGACACTTTTCTTTGCTTCCACTATCGCTCAAAGCACAACCAATCAATGACAATTCTTAATTTGATATTAGAAGCGATGAAAAATTTAGTCAAGCTCATTGATGGACCCATTTGTTTTCACAACTGTCTAATAGTTAGAATCGCAGGGTATTTTATTTAATCTGATGAATGGATATAATGTATTTGCTCTATGAAGAACCTGATGAAAATAATCATTTTCGCAATAGTCATAAGTTCGGCGTGTTTTATCGCGCCGGCTTTGGGATTAACGAATGCTGAAATAATTTCCCGGCTGGAAAAACTTAAGTTATACCCGGAGTCTGAAATAGCTGCGCTTGCAAAAGAGGAGATGGGGAAATATTCACAAGGCGAGGTTGTTAAAGAGGAAAGAATCCGGGCGCTTGAGCTTTACGCGCTGGCATGTGATTTCAGAACCTATTGCGGAAACGATGTGGAAAACAATGATGAAAAAGCGGAGGCGATTTACAGGAGAATTATTGATATGGATCCCCTGTTTTTCCCTGCCGCCAACGCGATAGGCGTCATCTGTTTTTTCAATGAGGATTTCGATTGCGCGATAAAATATTCGACGCTGGCGCTGAAGGTGAACGACACACTAATGGCTGCATATGCTGACAGGGGAGCGGCATATTACAGGCTGGGCAGATATGATGAGTCGTTAAATGATTTGAATAAAGCGATAGAGTTGTTCCATGACGATGCGTGGGTGCATACGATGAAAGGGCATGTTCTTTCAGCACAGGGGAGATTTGAAGAGGCGATTATCTCTTATGAAAACGCCGAAAAGATAATGCCGGATAATCCCGACCTGTTGATGACTCAGGCGATGTTGTTGAAAAACAGCCTGCATAGATCCGACCGGTCGCTGGAGGCAATTGAAAGGCTTTTGCGATGGCGGCCCGATCATGCGGAAGCGCTTGCTTTCCGGGGAACAATAATGATGGAGGCAGGGGATTGCAAAATCGCCTCCCGGGATTTCAGCCGCGCGGTGTCGTTGAAACCCGAAAATATAGGGTTCTGGAATATGAAAGGCCAGTCCGCGCTGGTTTGCAGGAACTGGGATTCCGCAATAGCTTCGTTTGATGTGTGTATCGATATGAATTCTCAGGTCGGACTTTATTACTGGTACAGGGCGCAGGCATTGCATGGGCGTGGAGAATATCAAAAAGCAATTGACGACTGGAACAGAGCCGGGGCACTGGAACCGGGCAACGAAAGGGTTCTTGCTGGAAGAGCGATGACTTACATCAAGCTTGGAGAGCTTGATAAGGCGAGGGTTGATATCGGCAAAGCAGTTGAAATGAACAGTTCTTCTGCAAAAGTATATCTTGCGAAGGCAAAACTCGTTGAAGCTGAAGGCAATGCGGAGGATGCGGATGCCAGGTACAGTTTTCTTGTGGATAAATTTCCATCAGAGACAGAGTTTCTTATAGCGAGGGCCGATTTCCTCTATAACAGAGGAGATTATTTCATGGCATCCAAGGATTATTCCCGGGCATTCGAAATAGGGGTGAGAGACCCGGAAATTGAAAAACGAATGCTTGACAGTGAGTTAAGGGCAGGACAGTACAATTCTCTATTCAAACATGTCAGGCCGCTTATGGAAGACAATCCCGAAGATCCCGATATCCAGATTAAATACGGTGTGGCGCTCAGGGGATCAAGGGGTGCGACGGCAGCGGTAGAGTTTTTCGACAAAATGATAGAAACAAATCCCGACATAAAGGACACGTATGTTTACAGAGCAAAATTCAGGATGGAGTTGATCCCTGATCCATGGGTCCATCTCGAAGATATCAAACAGGTCGCCGGGATAATCGAAGCCAGTTATTCGGATCTTGAAAAAGCGAAGAGCATGAGTCCTGATGATGAGATGGTATTGAATGAATTGGGGAAAACCCTTATGCAGAAAGGCAATTATTACCTCAGGGCAGAAGGCGATTTGGAAACTGCTTTCGAATCTTATGATGAGGCAATAGATTATTTTCTTGCCGGCGACAGGTATTTTGGCAATGATGCGGAAAGAGCCTGCAACGAAGGGGTTATTTACCTGAAAAAAGGGAATCTCGATGCGGCTGCAGAAGCGTTTGAACGGTCTTCCGATAAAAATCCATCGGCTGAAGCATACAGATACCTGGGCGTTGCTCATTACCTGAGAAAAGATTTTGACAGATCCATATCCGCTTATAGCAAATCGATCAAGCTAGACCAGACCGACGTTGTGTTTAACCTCAGAGGTAATTCGTATTTCAGGGCCGGACTATATGTTGAGGCACTGAAGGATTACAGGGTTGCTGAAAAGCTGTCAAAGCAGGATTTCGTGTGGGTTCCGCGCGAGGAAAGGTATTACTATTCAGTGGATTTCGACCCGGTCGCCGAGATTGCAAGTATTCATGGCCCGGGCGAACCTTTCGGACGCCGTGGTATCCAGCTCGAGTTAAGAACGATTTTTGACAACAGGGGCCATGCTCTTGTTTCGCTTGGCGATAAGGAATCAGCATGTATCGCTTTCAACAGGGCGAGGGTGCTGGGGCTGGCGCAGGGCTACAATATTCACTGCCGATAGTGTGTCGTTTTATGAGTTCAAGAGAAAACCGGCTACTGTTGCCGTCATGCAGCCCGCAAGAAATCCGGCAAAAAGTGCTTTGATTCCAAGTTTTGCCGTCTCTCTTTTTCTTTCGGGGCAAAGCCCGCCGATTCCGCCTATCAGTATCGCAAGGCTCCCGAAGTTTGCAAAACTGCATAATGCGTATGTCGCTATTGTGATAGACCTCGGGCTTATTGTTCCTGATACGGCAAGCTGCTGTAGTTGCTGGTAAGAAATGAATTCGTTGAAAACAACTTTGATTCCGAGCAGTTTGCCGACTTCAAGACAATCGCTCCATGGAACGCCCATGATAAACGCCACAGGCGAAAGAAGGTAACCTGATATTTCCCCGAAAGATGTGTTCATGTATGTGAGAAGGGAATCGAGCATACCGATGATTGCCACGAAAGCGAGCAGCATCGCTGCAATGTTTAACGAGAGTTTCATCCCGTCCGACGCGCCCGAAGCCGCCGCGTCGATGACATTGACATCATCGGATTTAATTTCTTTCCAGTTGATATCTCCCGAGGTCGCGGGCACCTCTGTTTCCGGCAGCAGTATTTTCGACAGCATTATAGCTGCGGGCGCACTCATTATCGATGCCGCGAGAAGGTGCCCGGCTTCAGCTCCGAACACTCCGACGTATATTGCCATGACGGTTCCGGCTATTGTCGCCATGAATCCCGTCATTATTGTCAGGAGCTCGGAAGACGTCATTTCTCTTATGAATTTTTTCAATCCTGTTATTGCTTCAATCCCCATGAAAATAAACATTGCCGCGCCGAGCGATTCCGCGCCGGAAATTTTCATTGTGACTTTCATGAGTTTTGCCATCGCGTACACGAGAACCTGGATAACTCTCAGGTAGTAAAGGATAGCCATCAATGACGATATAAAAATCAGAACCGCGCATATTGAAACAGCCGTGTTCACTTCAGACATTTTCTGCCCGATGAGAAATTGCGTTCCGTGCCCTGTGAATTCATATATTTTGTTGAAAAAAATCTGAGCCCATTGAAAAATCTTCATCCCCGGAGTGGTTTTGAGTATGAGGAGGGCAAAAATGATTTGCAGCGTTGTGCCCCAGATTACAATTCTCCATGATACTTTTTTCCTGTTACTGGAAAACAGAAAGGCGGACCCGATTATCAGTAACATTCCAAGTATGCTTATCAGGCGCGGTAACATGGCTCACCTCTGCGTATAGATTTGTGGTTAATTATATATCTTTTTTTTGCGTGTATGCCTGCTGGGAAATTTATGCAGGAGTGGGTGTGGTTATTTGCAAACGCTGGTTTCAGGTATAATAATTCAACCGGAAAGATCACGGGGGAATTTATAGAATGCACGAGCTGTCGATAACACAGGAAATGGTAAATGTCATAGAAGAGGCAAGACGGAGCGCCGGCGAGGGTGCTGCTGTTTTGAAAGTTAAAATCAAGATCGGGGCGCTCACCGGTATTGTGGCGGAATGCGTGGAGAAATATTATGAAATATTGACGGAAGACACTTTGCTGAGCGGAGCGGCTCTTGAGTTTACAAAAGTGCCTGTGAAAATTAGATGCGGCGATTGCGATTCAATGCATGAAATAGATGAAGCAGTTTTTATATGTGATAAATGCGGGAGCACGAACACGGAAGTTATTACAGGGCAGGAACTGTTCATAGAATCGATTGAAGTTTCGGAACCGGAAAAAGAATGAACTGTTGAAACTCAAAAAGGGATCAGGGCTGGTTTTATGAAAGTATTGCTGGTTCGGCCGCCCAGCATAATGGGGCATGAACACACACATGCTTTGCAGCATCCCGTCAACCTTTGCTATCTGGCGGCTGTTGCGTTGAACACCGGTGCGGCGGCGGCGATTCGCGATTTTGAGATCAATGAATATTCTCCTCGCGTATTCGCAAAAATATTGAAGGAAGAAAAACCCGATGTCGTCGGTTTCACTTCCATGACCCCGGCAATAGACATGGTCGGCGGAATGGCGGATGTCGTGCGGGATGCGTTGCCGGATGCGATAAATGTTGTGGGAGGGCCGCACACATCGATTCTTCCCGTGGAGACACTGGACAGGTATCGATCCGTGGATGCGGTTATCGTGGGG
>Ga0116162_10000149_pt1 | contig 58953 bp, 52 predicted proteins | sample AD_UKC105_MetaG_FD_89875 | JGI IMG/M metagenome (GOLD analysis project Ga0116162, IMG submission 89875) | Active sludge microbial communities of municipal wastewater-treating anaerobic digesters from Hong Kong - AD_UKC105_MetaG | ecosystem: Engineered > Bioreactor > Anaerobic > Digestate...
ATCGCTCCCCGACCCGAAGTAGACCCGGGTGGTCCCCCGGACGATCCAGAGCCCGGCGGCGGGCCGGAAAACCGCCACCCGGTCCTTGAGTTCGCCGGTAAAATCGCCGGGGACCGGCCGGTCTCCGGCGGCGCCGAAGTATACCCGGGTCACTCCCCGCACCAGCCAGAGACCGTCGCGGAAGACCGCGATGTCGGAGGTGCCGTCGCCGTTGAAATCGGCCGCGGGAAGTGAAGCCGTCAAGAAAAGGAACCCGATGAGCAGGGGGGCAAAAAATCTCATAGAGCCTCCTCGCGGGAGTTTAGTTCAGCGTCGCCGCGACGCGATAATAGTACTCAATCCCGCCCGGGTTCGTCAAAAAAAACCGGGGCCGGGATCAACCGATCTTCCTCAAGATCTCCTCCAACGCCGCCAGGTCCGGAGCCCGGAGCATCGCGGCGAAAGCGCCGGAGGGGATGACGAAGCTTTCTTCGAGGACGGCGAGCAGCCGTTCCCAACTTCGGCCGTAGAGAATGACGGGCTTGCCCGAAATGCGCCCGCTCTTGACCAGGTCCCAAACGAACATGACCTCGGCGACGGTTCCGATCCCCCCGGGGAGGGCGAGGAAGAGGTCGGCGTCCTCGACGAAACGGTCCAGGCGCCGCCCCAGGGTGGAAGCGTGCTCGAACCGGCCGAGGAACCGGTTGGGGGGCGAGGAGAAATAGTCGAGTCCGATCCCCCGCGCGCTTCCCCCGGCTTCCGCGCACCCCCGGGAGACCGCTTCCATGCTCCCCCCGTAGCCTCCGCAGACGAGATCGAACCCGGCCCGGGCGACGGCCGCCCCCGCCCGGACGGCTTCTTCGTATTCCTCGGTCCCTTCGCGCGAGACCGCGCTCCCGAAAACCCCGACGGTCCGGACCCGCGCCGTCATGCTTTCTTCCGCGGTTTCCGCCCCGAAGAGGCGCCGAGCAGCGGTTCCAGCAGTTCCCGGGCGCGCTCGACGTTCTCGACCCCGGTGACGACCAAGTCGCCGTTTCCGTGGACGTGGATGGTGGAAGTCCCGGCCAGCGCCACCAGGACGGCGAGCTTCTCCATCAGCATCGTCCGGCCGTAGACGCTCCGCGCCCGCTCCGCCAGTTCCTTCAGGTCGGGAGGGGCGGGGAGCTTGCCCTGGACGGTGTAGGACGAATCTTCCGCGCAGTACTCCTGCACCGTCAGTTCGAGGGGGGAGTTCAACGCGGGGAACCTCCCTTGCCCAAGCCGGGGGCGATGGCGGCGCGGATTTTTTCCACCGCCCGCGGGGGCTCGGGGGCGTCGTAGATGGCGCGGCCGACGATTTCGAAATCGGCCCCGGCGGCGATGGCGGCGCCGAACCTCCCTCCCTGGGCCCCGATTCCGCAGCAGACGACGGTCAGTTCCGGCCCCACGATCTCGCGGACCCGGGCGACCACCTCCGGCCGGTTCCCCGGGGCCTGGACCCCGTCCAGTTCCAGGAGTTTGGCTAGGCCCGCGAACTCCTCGGTGAATTGGGCGGTAAAATCCAGCCCCCCCGGGTTGGTGAGCTGGGTGACGACCAGGACCTTCATCGTCCCCGCCGCCCGGCGGGCCGAACGCAGGGCGTCGATGCCGATGAACCCGTGGACCATGATCCCGTCGGCCCCCGCTTCCGCGGCCAGGCGGACGATCCGGTCGTTGGTGACGGGGACGTCGGCCACCTTGAAGTCGGCGAGAATGGGTTTACGGTAGCGCCGCTTGATATCGGTCACGATCCTCAGGCCTTCGCGCAGGATCAGCGGGTAGTTGAACTTGATCACGTCGATGAAGTCCGCGACTTCGTCCAGGAGGGAAAAGGCGCGTTCGCGGTCGGGAACGTCGAGGGCGAGCACGATCCCGGTTTTCCGTTCCCATTTCATCTTTATCGGTCTCCCGCCCCGGTCCGGACCCCGGCCGGGATCGATTCCGCCAGTTCCGCCGCCGCCGCCAGGAAATAATCGACGTCCTCGGGGCGGGTGAAAACGCCGAAACTGGCCCGGACCGTCCCTTCCGGGCAGGTGCCGGCGAGCCGGTGGGATTCGGGGGCGCAGTGAAGCCCCTCCCGGACCTTGATCCCGTAGACGCGGTCGAAGACGGAAGCCGCGTCCCGCGCCGGCAGCCCCGCCAGGTTGAAGGAGACCGCTCCGTGGGGCAGGCCGGTCCCGGGCAGGTAGAGGACGATTCCCTCGAGGTCCCGCAGACCCGCGACCGCCCGGGCGGTCAGGGTCCGGATGTGCTCTTCGACGGTCGCGGCCCCGCGTTCGGCCACCCAAGCGGCCCCGGCGCCCAGCCCGGCCAGGCCCCAGGTGTTCTGGGTCCCCACTTCGTACTTATAAGGGAGGTCCCGGAGAAAGGTCTCCTCGGCGGAACGGATCCCGGTTCCCCCGAACTTGAGCGGGAGCACCCGCTCCACCAGGTCCCGGCGGATGAAGAACCCCCCGGTCCCGGTCGGTCCCAGGAGTCCCTTGTGGCCGGGGAAGGCGAGAAAATCGACCCCGAGTTCCCGGACCGAGAAGGGAAGGGTCCCCAGGCTCTGGGCGGCGTCGAGGGCGAAGACGATTCCGCCGTGTTCCTTGAGGATGGCCCCGATCTCGGCCACGGGCGCGACCGACCCGAAGGAGTTGGAAACGTGGTTGACGATGCAGAGCCGGGTGGCGGGGCGGATCGATTTCTCGAGTTCGCCCGGGTCGGTCCCCGTGGAGAGGGACCCGGGGAGGAGGGAAACCTCCACCCCGCGCCGCTCCCGCAGGAATTCCAGGGGGCGGCGCACCGCGTTGTGCTCGAACGAGGTGGTGACGACGTGGTCGCCCGGCTGGAGAAAGCCGAGCAGAAAAGTGTTGAGGGACTCCGTCGCCCCGGACGTGAAGACGATTTCCCCGGGATCGGCTTCGATCAAACCGGCGATCGCCCGCCGGGCCCGGGTCATGACCCCGGCGGCTTCTTGTCCTTCCCGGTAGAGCCCGCGGTCGTTCCCCACCCCCACCCGGCGGGCGTATCGGTCCACCGCCCGGTAGACCTCCTCCGGCTTGGGGAAGGAAGTGGCCGCGAAATCCAGATAAGTTTTTTCGGTGCGTTTTTCCATGAGAACCTCCGGCGAAGAGTATAGCGCAGCCGTGGCCGTCTCTCCAAGGCCAAGGAGGGAAGGGATTAGGGGACTCACCATGAAGGACATGAAGTTCATGAAGGGGAGGGGATTAGCCACAAAAGGCACAAACGGGTAAATGGTCGGCCACAAGAGGCACAAGAGGCACAAGGGGATTTTAACGGTTTGATGACGGGCTGAAGATGCCTTTCGGGAGACAATGGAAACCACGATTCTTTCCCCTCTCAATCAGAGTTAATCAGAGTAATCAGGTGCAGAAAAGATTCGGGATTCAGGTCCGGAGAATTGTATGTCATTGCGAGGAGCCTGGGCGACGAAGCAATCTCCGGAGCAGTTCAAATATAGAGAGATTGCTTCGCTCCGCTCGCAATGACGGCAATACTCTATACCCTATGCGCCATGCTCTATGCTTTCTCGACCATGAAGGACATGAAGTTCATGAAGGGAAGAAAAGAGGGGCCGGGGTTCAGGAGGGGAAGCAGTCCACAGATTTACACAGAGAGTTTTCGGGTTGAAGGCGGAATGAAGATGCCGCCCGGAGGACAGTGGGAGCCATGCTCTTTTCCCATTCGTGGGATCGTTCGACCATGAAGGACATGAAGGGGAGGGGAAAAGGGGTTCAGGGTTCAGGGTTCGGGGTTCAGGGTTCAGGGAGGGAGTCCACAGATTTCACAGATTTACTCTATGCTCCATGCGCTCTGCTCTTTGCTCGACCATGAAGGACATGAAGAGCATGAAGGGGGCGAGGCCGAAACCATAACCATTTCCCAATCTGTGAAATTTTTGTTCCCTTATCTGTGTCACCTGCCTGCCTGCGGCAGGCAGGTCTGTGGACCTCTCCAGGGGGCTCCGGCCTGAACCCTGAACCCCGAACCCTGAACCCTCTACCCCCCCCTGGCCTTGACAACGGGCGGCTGGGTTGTCGATAATCCAGACAACGGCCGCAGGGCCGGCCCGGAGGAAGCCCGAATATTTACCCGGGCATCGACGCCCGCTCCGGAGCCGTCGAGCCGCGCGGCCACATCCGCGAGGAGGAGACCGATGCGAGCACTTACCGCCGTTCTGACCGTGGTTTCGATCCTGCTGGCCGCGCCGCGCACGCCCGCAGCCGATTTCGACGGCGACGGCCGCGACGACATCGCGGTCTTCCGGCCGGCCACCGGCCTCTGGAGCGTCCGGGGGTTCACCCGCGTTTATTTCGGCTCCAACGGGGATACGCCTTCGCCCGGAGATTACAACGGCGACGGCATCGCCGATTTCGCCGTCCACCGCTCCGGCAGCAACCTCTGGGCGGCGCGCGGCGTAACCCGTGTCTACTACGGCAACGCCGCCACCGACGTCGCTCTCACCGGAGGAGGAGGAGGAGGGCAGCGGCTCTTCGATTACTCGGTCCGTCCCGGCGACGGGACCGACTTGGAAGAGGCCCTGGAGAGCGACGAATACGACAGCGTCTTCGTTCCGGCCGGATCGTACAATCCGACCGGATCGCTCACCGTCGACCACGTCACCAGGATCGTGGGCGAATCGAAGGAAGCCGTTTCGATCTACCTGCCCGGCAATTCCTACTTGGCCGTGGCTTCTCCCGGCTGCACGGTCGAGGGGCTCACGCTCGTCAACGGCGGTTTCACCAATATCGGGAACTGCTACATCGGCGTGGCCAACGTGACCGTCCGCGACTGCCGGTCCCGCTACAGCGTCGCCGAGGGTTTTCTCTACACCGCCGCGGCTTCCGGCGTGACTCTGGACAACTGCAACGTGGCCTACGCCGGGACCAAGGGTTTCGCGGGAAACGCGAGCGTCAAGGATTCGAAGTTGATCAACTGTTCGGTGGCGGATACGAGTCCCGGCACCAACGACTATGGGTTCGAATACTGCAACAACTTGGTCAACTGTTACGTCAACGGAGAGGATTACGGCTACCGCTATTGCAACAACGTCGTCGCTTCCACGGCGTACGCTTGCCGCACCATGGGGTTCTACCACTGCAACCGGTTGAGTTCCTGCTACGTGGACGGGAACGGCGTCACCCTCTACGGCATGCAGTATTGCAACAACCTGGCCGCCACCACCGTCGAGAACTGCGACGTCGATACGTACCAGCTCTGCAACCATTTCAGCGTCCAGACCTGGGGGTCCTGCGATTGAACCCCGGTCCGGCGAGGACGGTCGCTCCGGCCGGAAACTCCGGGGTGAAAATGCCGGGGGGACGGCGAGGCCACCCGTGAGCGACCGGGCCCGAGGGGCGGTGCTGCTGATCGTCGCCAACTTTTGTTTCGCCTGCGGGTACAGCTTGGCCCACGCCGCCGCCGGGAAAATCTCCCCCTGGCACCTGCTTTTTTGCCGGTGCTTGGTGTACCTCCTCGTTCTCGTTCCCTGGGCCTGTTTCCATCCCCGGCAAGCTCGGGGAAGAAACCGGGGGGCCTTGATCCTCCGGGGCGTTTTCGGCACGGCCATGCTCGGTTGCGTGGTTTCGGCGTTGGCGCTCATTCCGCTCTCCACCGCCACGGTCTTGGCCAAGACCACTCCCTTCTGGGCCGTGTTCGTGCTCTGGATAGCGTTTTCCGTGCGCCCCACCGCGGTCGAGTTCGTCGCCGTGCCGGTGGCGCTGGTCGGCATCTTCCTGGTCGTCCACCCCGAGGGAAGCCAAAGCCTGGCCAACCTGGCCCCGCTCGGGCTGTTCCTGGCCCTGGGGGCGGGCCTGCTCAACTCGATCGAATTCATTATCCTGCGGCGCTTGCGGCGGACCGACGTTCCCCACACCATCAACCTTTGGTACTCGGGGGTGATGCTGGCGGCGATGCTCCCGCTCGCGGTCTTCCTCCCCTGGCCGGCGCACCCCCGGTTCTGGTTGCTGGCCGTCGCCTTCGGGGCGTCGACCTTGATCGGCCAGACCCTGCTGGCCACCGCCCTGCACCTGGTCAAGCCGAGCGAGGCCGCCATCTGCACTCCCTTGATCCCGACGTTCGCCACCGTCATCGGTTGGGTCGTTTTCGGGCAAACCCTCAGCTTTTTGGAGATCCTGGGGTTGGTCCTGGTGATCGGGGCGGGGACGGCCGCGATCGCGGCCGGTTCCCGCCGCCCGCTGCCCGGCTGAGTCCGGCCCGCCCCGGCGGAAAATTAAATTGACACATGTTGCCCGCTCGATGTAAAAGCAATCGAAGCGATTCCTGACCGGAGGTACGGTATGGGCCTGTCCGGCTCTCCCGGAAAATCCGTGAAAATCGGGCGTTTGCGCCGCCTGAACTCGGTCCTCAAGGCGGTGCGAAACATCAACCAGCTCGTTACCCGGGAGTCTTCCCGGGACCGGTTCCTCGACAAAATCTGCGAGATCCTGGTGGCGGACCGAGGGTACGGGGACGCCTGGATCGGGCTGACCGACGGCGCGGAAGTGCGCACCGTGGCCGTGTCGGCGGGCGATGGCGAAAGGATCCGGAAGATCCTGGAAAAGTCCGGAACCCCCGACTGCGTCGCCCGGGCCCTCGAACGTCCCGAGCCCGTCGTCGTTCTCGCCCCGGCCGAGGAGTGCGGGGGATGTCCCCCCGGGGCCGGCCGCGACTATACGGCGCGGCTGGCCGTCCGGCTCGAGTTCGAAAACCGTATCTTCGGTTTTTTGAGCGTGTCCGTCCCTCCGGAAGCGGCGGCGGACCCCGAGGAGAAAACCGTTCTCGCCGAACTCGCCGCCGACATCGCCTTCGCCCTGGATCGGTTCGAGGCCGAGGCCGAACGGTGCACGGCCGAGGAGCGTTTCCGGGAACTGTTCGAGAACATGAGCAGCGGCGCCGCGGTCTGCACGGCCGTCGAGGGGGGAAAGGACTTCCTCTGCGTCGATTTCAACGCCGCCGCCGAACGGATCGACGAGATCTCCCGGAAGGACGTGATCGGGAAGCGCTTGACCGAGGTCTTCGCCGGGGCGAAGGAGACGGGGATTCTCGACGCCATGCGCCGGGTCTGGGAGACGGGGAAATCCTTCCGGCTCCCCCTGAGCCGGTACGTGGACGACCGGGTTTCGGGGTGGAGGGAAAATTACTTCTACCGGCTCTCTTCCGGGGAGGTGGTGGCGATCTACCGGGACGTGACCGAGCAAAAACGCAGCGAAGCCGAGCTGAAACGAAGAGAGGAGTTTCTCGACGCCACCGGCCGCATGGCCAAGGTGGGGGGGTGGGAACACGATCTCCTGTCCGGGGAGGCGGTTTGGACCCCGGCCCTCTACGAGATCCTCGAACTGGATTCGGGGCCCGCGCCCGGGCCCGCCAAGTACCTGGAACACTACTTCGGCTCCGACCGGGAGATCCTGGCCGAAGCCTACCGGAAAGCCGTCGACAGCGGGGAGCCCTTCGACCTCGAACTCCGGGTTCGAACGTATCGGGGGCGGTGGCGCTGGGGCCGGGTCCACGGCGAGCCGGTCTTCAAGAACGGCCGTTGCCGCAAGATCTGGGGGGCCTTTCAGGACATCACCGACCGGAAGGCGGCGGCGGAGGAGCTGAAAAAACTCAACCTGGAACTGGAAGAACGGGTGCGGCGGCGGACGGCCGAACTCGAGGCTTTTTCCTACTCGGTTTCCCACGACTTGCGGGCGCCCCTGCGGGCCATGGACGGGTTTTCCCAGAAACTGCTCGAAGACTACGGTTCCTCCCTGGACGAGAAGGGCCGGCATTACCTGCAGCGGGTCCGGGCCGGGGCCCAGAAGATGGGACGCTTGATCGACGATCTTCTCTCCCTCTCCCGGCTGGAACGCCGGGAGATGAGTTGGGAAACGTTCGATCTGGCCGAGGCCGCCCGGGAGGTCTACGAGGACCTGAAGCCGGAACGCGAGGGCCGGCGGGTGGAGTTCGCGGCGTCCTCCGGACCCGTCCGGGCCGACCGGACCCTGTTCAAGGTGTTGCTCGTCAACCTCGTCTCCAACGCCCTCAAGTTTTCCCGGGAAAGGGACCCGGCCCGGATCGAGGTCGGCTGCCGCCGGGAGGGGGAGCAAACGGTGTATTACGTCCGGGACAACGGGGTGGGGTTCGACATGAAGTACGCGGACAAAATCTTCACGCCGTTTCAGCGCCTGCACCGGGAAGACGAATACGAAGGGACCGGCATCGGTCTGGCCACCGCCCAACGGGTCGTGTCCCGCCACGGGGGAACCATCCGGGCCGAAAGCGGGAAAAACAAGGGGGCGGCCATCTTCTTCACCCTGGGTGCGGATCCCGAAGAAGCGCCGCCTCCCCGCGGCCAACCCCAAGGAGAAGAACCGTGAAACCCAAGGACATCAGGATCCTGCTGGTGGAAGACAACCCCGACGACGTGGAGCTGACCCTGGAGGCGTTCCGGGGCCATAAGCTCATCAACCGGATCACGGTGGCCCGGGACGGAGAGGAAGCCTTGGAGGAGATCGGCCGCCACCGGACCGACCTGATTCTCCTCGATCTCAAGCTCCCCAAGATTTCGGGCTTGGAGGTGCTCAAAAAGGCGAAAAGCGACCCCCGGACCGCCGCGATTCCCGTGATCGTGCTCACCTCTTCCCGGGAGGAACAGGACCTGGTCGAAAGCTACCGGTTCGGCGTCAACAGTTACATCCGCAAGCCCGTCGACTTCACCGAGTTCATCGAGACCGTCCGCCATATCGGTCTTTACTGGCTCCTTCTCAACGAGTATCCCCGGGCATGAAGGAGCGCCGCGACTATTCCGGGGTCGAACTCAAGGTCGTCCTCCTGGAGGACAACCCCGACGACGCCGAGTTGGTCCAAAACGAGCTGGTCCGGGCCGGCTTCCGGCCGTCGGTCGTCCGGGTCAACAACCTCGAAGACTTGAGCAAAGCCCTGTCTCCGCCTCCCGACGTGATCCTGGCCGATTACGCGCTTCCCGCGTGCAGCGGCCTCGACGCCATCGAGGTCCGGGACCGGATCGCCCCGGACGCGCCCCTCATCATCGTTTCCGGGACGATCGGCGAGGAGGTCGCGGTCGAGTGCATGCGGGCGGGGGCGACCGATTACGTCCTCAAGGACAAGCGCTTCCGCCTGGGCCCGGTGGTGCGGCGCGCCCTGGAAGACAGCGAATCGTTGAAGATCCGCCGGCGGGCGGAATGGGAGCTGGAGCGGATTTTCGACCTCTCCTTGGACATGATCTGCGTCACCGACTTCCGCGGCTGCTTCAAACGCGTGAACCGGGCCTTTGCCCGGGTCCTGGGCTATCCCGAGACGGAGCTGCTTTCCCGGTCCTGCTACGACTATATCCACCCCGACGACCGGGAAAAGACGCGCCGGGTTTTGACGGAGGTCCTGGGAGCGGGGGCGCCGGTGGTCGGCTTCGTCAACCGCTTCCGGCACCGGGACGGGACCTACCGCTGGCTGGAATGGAACTCGCAGCCCGTCGTCGAAGAGGGCAGCACGTACGCCGTGGCCCGGGACATCACCGGGTCGCGGGAAGCGCAGCGGCGGCTCCGGGAGAGCGAGGACAAGTTGCGCCTGGCCCTTTCCGCCGCCCGAATGGGAATCTGGGATTGGGACATCGAAACCGGATCCGTGATCTGGACGGACGGAGTGGAGGCGATATTCGGGCTGGCTCCCGGCGCTTTCGCCGGGACCTACGGCGCTTACCTCGATCTCATCCACCCCGACGATTCCGAACGGGTCCGGAACACCGTCGACGGCGTCGTTTGCGGGGACGATCCCGCCGGCCACTACGAGATCGAGCACCGGCTGATCCGGCCCGACGGCTCGATCGGGTGGCTGGCCGCGACCGGCCGTCTCTTCCGCGGCGAGCGGGGAGAAGCGGTGCGCATGGTGGGGACCGCTTGGGACATCACCGAGCACAAGGAGACCGAGCGCCGGATTCGGGAATCGGAGACCCGGTACCGCGAGTTGGTGGAGAACATCAACGACGCCATCTTTTCGCTGCGGAGCGACGGAACGATAACCTACATCAGCCCGGCGATCGAAACCATCGCCGGGTACACTCCCCCGGACCTGGTCGGGCGCAACTTCCGGGAGTTCGTCCACCCCGAGGATATCGAGGGGATCGACGTCTCTTTCCGGAACGTCATGGAAGGGAAGATCGAACCCTCGGAGTACCGCGTGCTGACCGCCTCCGGGGGCGAGCGTTGGGTCCGGACTTCCAGCCGTCCGCTTCGCGACGGCGGTTCGCCGGTCGGAATCACCGGTTCGATCACCGACATCGACGAGCGCAAGCGGGTGGAGGCCGCCCTGATCGAAACCGAGAGCAAGTACTTGACGCTCTTCCGCGCCGCCCGGGACGGGATCGTGCTCCTGGATTTGGAGACCGGGACCGTCGCGGAGTGCAACCCCGAGTTCGAACGGCAGGCGGGGAGGACCCAGGCGGAACTGAAGAAGATGAAGATCTGGGAACTGCGGCCCCCGGAGAAGGTGGAGGCGTCCCGGCTCAAATTCTTCGAGATCCAGAAACGGGGCTACGGGGGCGCCGACGACCTGGAACTGCTCCGCCCCGACGGGACGGTCGTTCCGGTGGAGTTCGAGGGGAAGGAAGTGGAGTGGGGGGGCAGGAGCTACATCCAAGAACACTTCCGGGACGTCACCGAGCGCAAAAAAGCCGAGGAATCCCTGCGCCAGCGGGAGGAAGAAAACCTGCGCTTGCAGAAGATGGACGCGGTGGGAAGGCTGGCGGGCGGGGTGGCCCACGATTTCAACAACCTTTTGACCGCGATTATGGGGTTCGTCGACCTGGTCCTCTCCGAACTCCCGGAAGGGTCCCCGTACCGCTCCGATCTGCTCGAGGTGGAAGCCGCCGCCCGGCGGGGAGGGCTGCTCACCCGCCAACTCCTGGCCTTCAGCCGGAAGCAGACTCTCTTCAAGAAAATGCTCGATCTCAACCGCCTCGTCCAGGGCATGGAAGTCATGCTCCGGTCCCTGCTGAGCGAGGACATCGAGATAGATATCGACCTCGATCCCGAGCTCAAGAACGTCCGAGCGGACGCCGGCCAAATCGAGCAGGTGGCGATGAACCTGGTCATCAACGCCCGGGACGCGATGCCCGCCGGCGGCCGGCTCACGGTCCGCACCGAAAACGTCGCGCTCGACGAGGAAAGCAGCCGGGAGATCCGGGAATCGCGCCCGGGGGAGTTCGCCTGCCTGACGGTGGAAGACACCGGGACCGGGATGAGCGGGGAGATCCAGCAGCGGATCTTCGAGCCGTTTTTCACCACCAAGGGCCCGGAAAAGGGGACCGGCCTGGGGCTTTCCACCGTCTACGGCATCGTCAAGCAGCACGGGGGCTGGGTGAACTTCTACAGCGAACCGAAGCGGGGGACGGTCTTCCGCGTCTACCTGCCGACCTTGAGCACCCCGGCGGCCGCGAAGGCGAGAGAGTCCTTCCCCTCGGAATATTCGCCCGGGAAGGGGGAACGCATTTTGCTGGTCGAGGACAACGAGGGAATTCTCAAATCCCAGCTTCGGATTCTCCAGCGCGCCGGGTACGTCGTCTTCGGGGCCGGGACCGCGGCCGAAGCCAGGGACCTTTTCCGGCGGGAAGAAGGCAACTTCGACCTCTTCTTCACCGACGTCGTCCTCCCCGACGGGAACGGTTTGGAATTGGTCGAGGAATTGAGGAAACGGGTTCCGGCGCTGCGGGTGCTCCTCAGCAGCGGTTATATCGATCTCCGGGAAAACGGGGACCGCATCCGGGAACTGGGCTTGCCCTTCATCGAGAAGCCCTACCAGATCCGGCCGCTTTTGAACCGGATCCGGGCTGAACTCGACCGTCCCGCCGCCGGCCCCTAGCCGGTCCCGATCAAAGGTCCCGCCCGTCCGCGGCGGCGACGATCTCGACCGCCGCCCGCAGGGAAGCGGCCAAGGCCTGCTTTTCCCGGGTGACGTAGTCTCCCGCGGGAAAGGGGACGTGGTTGGAGACGCCCCGGACGGCCACGCCCCGGACCCCGCGCCAGGCGGAGCAAAGGGCGTAAAAGAAGGCGGTCTCCATGTCCAGCAGGTAAGGTTTGCCGCCGCGGTAGAGCCGGAGGAAGGCCTCGAAACCGGGCGGGGAGCCGCCGCCGGGAACCGGCGCGGGACCGGCGTCAACGAGTTCGCCTTGCTCGTCGAGAACGCCGCCGAACCCGTAAAAGGTGTCTTGGGAAACGATCTTTCCCGGAGCGACGGAGGGGAGGCCGAGCCGCCGTCCGATTTCGGCCAGGCCCGGGTCGGGGAAGAAATCCTCTCCGGGTTTCGCTCGGGAAAAATAGCCGGCCGCCCCCAGGCCGCCCAGGGGGTTGGCGGCGGCCCGGTCGAGGAGGTAGACCCGGCCCAGGGAGTAGTGGCGGGAGGCCCCGCAGGTTCCGGCCATGACGAAAGCGCGGGCCCCCAGCCGGACCAGCTCGCCGAGAGCCCCCGCCGTCGAGGCCGAGCCGTACCCGGCCAGCACCGCCGGGAAGGAAAGCCCGGGGCGGGAGACCCGGAACGTGCGGGATTCGCGTCTCCGGGCCCGTTCCTCCAGGGAAAAGCCGTCCGCTTCCAGGGCGGCGGCCACCGCCGAGCGCTCCTCCCCGAAGACGAGCAGGACGGTCTCGGCGACGTCGGCCGGGGTCAGCCCCAGCAAGGGCGTTTTCATGGCACGGCTCCGGGTTTCACGGATAGGGCAGGGAGAGATTTTTGCACCTGATTACTCTGATTAACTCTGATTGAGAGAAAAAGCCAGAATACAGTATTCAGTATTCAGAATTCAGTAGAAAACACCCCCGCCGAACCCTCGATTTCACATGTAGGCATGTAGGAGAGGGGAAAGAGGGATCAGGGTTCGGGGTTCAGGAAAGACCCCCACCGCATCCCCTGGAGAGGTCCACAGACCTGCCTGCGGCAGGCAGGTGACACAGATAAGGAAAGAGTTTTGGGGGAGCATAGGGACGGAGTATTTGAGGTCATTGCGAGGAGCCCGCGTCTCCCCTTTTCTTCAATGTCCGATTTTCCGTTGAGCGTTTTTTCGGACATTTGTCCGAAAAAACGCTCAACGACTGTGGATAACTGCCATTTTCCCGACAATTCCGTAGCTTTTTTTCTGAAGAGGTCCACATCCGTGGATACTTCCCCGGGTGAGGGGGGGAAAGAAGGGGCTGCGGCGAATTGTCTTTTACCACGGGCCCGGGATACCTAGTATTTCTGCCTCGCCCCCTTCATGATCTTCATGTCCTTCATGGTAAAACTGAGATTACGCAGATGGGGAAAAGGAAAAACTAAGATTACGCAGATTAGGGAAAAGAAAATTGTTCCCACTGTCTGCCGGGCGGCATCTTCAGTCCGTCTTAAACCCTCAAAAATCCTCTTGTGCCCCCTTGTGCCTCTTGTGGCTAACCCTCTCCCCTTCATGTCCTTCATGGTAAAACTGAGATTACGCAGATGGGGAAAAGGAAAAACTAAGATTACGCAGATTAGGGAAGAGTCCACAGACCTGCCTGCCGGCAGGCAGGTTTCACAGATTAGAGGACTAAAATTTCACAGATTGGGAAATGGTTATGGTTTCTGCCTCGCCCCCTTCATGACCTTCATGTCCTTCATGGTCGAACTAAGATTACGCAGATTAGGGAAAAGAAAATTGTTCCCACTGTCGGCCGGGCGGCATCTTCAGGAGATATTGTCAAAAGTTGTGGATGAAGGGTCGCTAAGCGCATCCTTCCGATCCTTTTTCAAGCAGCCTGAGCCATTATTCCGTCGACGAACTTCACCCCCTGCATGACCAGGGCGATATATTCGTACTTGTTCAATCGTCGCCAATGTTTTTCGGCCTGTTCCACCAGCTTGTACACCATCATCAAGGTTGCGCTGCGAGATCCGCATCCTTTCGTGCGCACGGTGCGCAAACGAACCGTGGCGAAGGTTGATTCTATCGGGTTGGTCGTACGCAGGTGGACCCAGTGTTCGGCCGGGAAGTCGTAGAAGGCGAACAAATCCTCCCGATCTTTAGCCAGGCAAACGCAGGCTTGCGGATACTTGGCTTGGTAAAGGTGGAGGAACTCATCGTAGGCCTTGAGCGCCTCCTCCTTGGTCTCGGCCAGGTACATGTCATGGATGCGCTGCTTGGCCGTGCCTTGAACCCCCTTGGACATCTTATCGAGAACATTGGCAGTCTTATGCACCCAGCAGCGTTGCCGGCGCATGCCGGGGAACTCTTCCGCTGCCGCCGCCCAGAACCCCAGCGCCCCATCTCCCGTCGCCAACGCCGGAAATCGACTCAACCCCCGGCTTTTCAAGTCCCGTAAAACCTCCAACCAGGCCAGCTTGCTTTCCCGGTATCCGTCCTGTACCGCCAACAACTCCTTCTTCCCCGTTTCCGTAGCCCCGATGACGACCAGGATGCAACTGCGTTCATCCTCCAGGCGCACGTTGCAATAAACTCCGTCCACCCAGATGTAGACGTAATGTTTCCCCCGCAAGTCCCGCCGCCTCCAGGTCTCGTACTCCTGGTTCCAGATTTGCTTGAGACGCACTATGTTGGTAGCCGATAACCCCGCCGCCCTCGGACCTAAAATCGCCTCCAACGCCTCGGCAAAATCTCCCGTCGAAATCCCTTTCAAGTATAGACACGGGATCAACGCGTCGATGCTCGGTACCCGGCGCATAAACGGCGGCAGTATGTCACTGGTAAAACGCTTCCCCTCCCGTCGATCATGGACACGAGGCTGCCGTACTCGTATCGGCCCGATTCCCGTTACCAACTCTCGGCTCGGCGCATAGCCGTTGCGAACCACCAGCCGATGCCCCTTCTCGTCTACCTGGCTCCGCCGACTTTCCAGGTAGTGCGCCACTTCACCCTCGATCGCCTGTTGCAACATTCGCCGGGCACCCTCCCGGAGCACGTCCTCCAAGACCGTTTTTACCTCGGGATTCCCTTGCGCTTCCTCCAACCGATGTGTAGCCTTTTCCATGGAGCGTATCCTTTCCCCGGCAGCTACCGGGTTTTGGGTTTTGGTTTTCCTGAAAGGATACGCTCCTTTTTCCCATCCACAACTTTCGGTTATATCTCCATCTTCAGGCCGCCGGCATCTCTTTAAAATTCTCTGTGACCTTTGTGAACTCTGTGTTTAATTCCCTCCCTTCTTCATGTTCTTCATGGTTAAAAAGAGCATAGAGCATGGAGCAGAGAGACCCCCGGGACTCCTCGCCATGACCTCAAATATCTCGTGCCCACTGCTCCCTCAAAACCCATTCCCCATCTGTGTCACCTGCCTGCCGCAGGCAGGTCTGTGGACTGATCCCGTCTTTCCTGAACCCTGAACCCCGAACCCTGAACCCTAAAGGGGGCCGTGGTGGAGGGGTTTTTCTATGCTCTACGCTCCATGCTCTCTGCTTCCCTCCCCCGAACCCTCTCCTCCCTCCCCATGGTGAGTCTCTTTTCCCGCTTCAGCCAAACAGGTATACTGGCGGGCACAAGACTTGGAAAGGCGGTGAGCCCATGAAACCGATGAACTCCGTTATCCGCGCCTGGGCGGCGCCGGCGTTGCTGGCCGCCGTTTTGGCCCTGGCGGCTTCCTCCGGCTGCGTCATGGCCGCGCGCAAGGAGACCCAGCGCCTGGAGGAAGGCAAAGGGCCGGTCGGCGAACTTCTTCACGGGGACGGTTCCGGCGGCGGGGAGACGCCATGACTTCCGCCGTCGCCGGCCCCGGGTTCCGGTCCGCGAGCCGGGCGCGGGCATGATCTACCTGCTGGCTTTTCTCATGAACATCACCACCGGGTTGGTCAACCTGGCCAACCCCCTGGTGGCCTTGCAGCGGTTCGGGGCCGATCCCGTGCTCTTGGGCATCCTCGGTTCCGGGCCCTCGATCGTCTACGCCCTGGGCTGCGCCGGGAGCGGATTCTGGGCCGCGCGCTTCCGCCACCGGACGCTGATCGAGGTCTCCAGTTTCTGTCTCCTGCCGGTCTTCGTTTCCATCCTCTGGGTGCGGCACTTTTACCAGTTCTTTTTCCTGGCGGCGGCGTTTTCGCTGTGCGCTTCGGTCTTCTGGCCGGCGATGATCCGCTGGGTGGGAACGGAGCGGGAGGGAAACCGCTTGCGCCGGAAGGTGGGGAACTACAACATCGCCATGATCGCCGGGGTGATGGTAGGGCCCCTCCTGGGGGGGGTGGCGATCTCGGCCGACTACCGCTACCCCTACCTCCTGGGCGCGGCGGCGGCGGGAGCGGTGCTGGGGCTTTTGTTGCTCGGGCGCGTCCGGCCCCGCGCCCCGCGCCCCGGGAGCGCCGGGGCGGCGGAGGCGGAAGAGGAGGGCGTTCCCGGGTTCGTCTATATCGGCTGGGCCGCCAACTTCGCCGCCTGGTTCGCGATCGGCCTCTCCCAGTCCCTCTTCCCCGCCCTGGGGAAAAGCCTGGCCCAGCCGCTCGGCGACCGTTTCCTGGGCATCCTGATCGCCCTCATCGCCGCGGGCGAGATCGTCGTCTTCGTCGTCCTGCGGCGGGGAGCCGGCTGGCACTACAACTTCCCCCTGCTGTGCGCCTTTCAGGCCCTGGGGGCGGCCGGCCTCCTGGTCCTAGGGCTGAACAGTTCGCCCTGGCTGTTCGTACCCGGTTTCCTGGCCGTCGGCCTCTGCGGGGGGATGACTTATTTCTCCAGCATCTACTACAGCGTCCACGGGCGGGGGGGAGGCGGTTCCCGCAGCGGGTTCCACGAATCGTTCCTGGGGCTGGGCGTGGCCCTGGGCCCGATCGCGGGCGGTTTGACCGCCCAGGGGCTGGGCCTGCGGGCGCCTTATTTCCTGGGCGTCGCCGTCTTCGGGGCCGGTATCTGCCTGCAATACCGGTTCCTGCGCGCGGCCCGCCGCCGGGCCGGGGAGGGGAAAGGGCGCTGAAGCCCGGCTTTCAGGGACGCAGCGCCAGCAGGAGCACGTTCAGGACTTCCCCCGCGATTCCCGGGGCCTTCGATTCCCGGGGCCCGGCCACGTTGAGGACGCGGGGTCCGGTCCGCCGCAGCCAGGCGCGGACGGTCCCGGCCGCCGCTTCGGGGTCGAGCTTCCGGAGGTCGACCAGGAGCCGGGGCTTGCCCGTCTCGCCGGCGGCGCGCAGGGTCAGGGCGGTCCCTCCCCGGGGTTTCCCGGAGGTGAAGACGAGGACGGCGTCGGCGTCGCGCACGTTCGCGAGCGTCCGTTCCCGGTAGGAAGAGGAGGAGAGTTCGGTCATCCGGTCGTATTCCTCCGGGAGGGGACCGACTTCGGTCCTGCGCCCGGCGGGGATGGCGCCTCCCCAGTCGAGCCCGAGGGCGCGGGCGGCGTCTAGCGCCCCGCGGTCGGCGCCCGTCTGGCCCCCGGTCACGATCTTCAACCCCCGGCGCGCCCGCGCCCCCGGTCCGCAATCCCCCGTTTTCATGAGCCCGGTCTACCATCCCGTCCGGCGGCTGTCAACCCGCGGGACCGGGCGCCGCGGGAGAAATCTGGCGGGGGAAGCGAAGAGGGGATATAATATTTCCGACCTGCGGCCGTACCAAGGAGGAGCGTATGCACTGGCTGGTGGACACGCTGCGGCATTACCCGGAGCTGGCGGTGTTTCTGACCCTGGGACTGGGGTACTGGATCGGAAACATCAAGATCGGAAATTTCAGCTTGGGCGCCGTGACCGGGACGCTGCTGATGGGGGTCCTGATCGGGCAGTTGGGGATTACGATATCGTCCGACCTCAAAGCGGTTTTCTTCCTCCTCTTCCTCTTCGCCGTCGGCTACAGCGTCGGGCCCCAGTTCTTCCGGGGGCTGAAGAGCGACGGCTTGCCCCAGGTGATCTTCGCGGTGACGATCTGCGTGATCTGCCTGGTCGTGACCTGGATCTGCGCCCGCGTGGCCGGTTTCGACGCCGGGACCGCCGCCGGGCTTTTCTCCGGTTCCCAGACCATCTCCGCCGTGATCGGGGTGGGGACCGACACCATCAACAACTTGGGGCTGCCCGCCGCCCAGGCCAAAAACCTGGTCGGGCATATCCCGGTGGCTTACGCCGTCACCTATATCTTCGGCACGGCGGGGACCGCCTGGATCCTCTCCTCCCTGGGCCCGCGGCTGCTGGGAGTCAACCTCCCCGACGCCTGCCGCAAGTACGAGTCGAAAATGTCCGGCGGCGCCGAGATGAGCGGGCTTACCGCCTACCGGCACTTCACCGCCCGCAGCTACCGCGTCGAGAACAAGGAGATGGCGGGGAAAACCGTGGCCGAGGCCGAAAAGTGCTTCGCTCCCGCCCGCGTCGACGTCGAACGGGTCCACCGGGAAGGAAAACTCCTGGACGTCGACGAGAAGACGGTGCTGCAGACGGGCGACGTCGTGGCGGTCGGGGGACAGCACCGGGTCCTGGTGGAACTGGGGGAGAAGACCTTCGGTCCCGAGGTCGAGGACCGCGAACTCCTCGACGTCCCGGTGGAGTCGATCGACGTGGTTCTCACCAACAAGCAGGCGGTGGGAAAGACCCTGGGCGACCTGGCCGATTCCGACTTTGTCCGCCAGGCCTTTCACGGCATCTTCTTGCGGCGGGTGGTCCGGGCCGGCCAGGACCTGCCTCTGGCGTCCGGGCTCAAGCTCGACCGGGGCGACCGCTTGCGCCTGGTGGGGGCGGTGCGCGACGTGGAACGGGTCGCGGCCAAACTCGGGTATCCCGACCGGGAGACGACCATGACCGACATGGTCTTCGTCGGTTTCGGCATCCTGCTCGGAGGTCTGGTCGGGGCCCTGGCGGTCAGGATCGGGGGGGTCTCCATCTCCCTCTCCACCAGCGGGGGCGCCTTGATCTCCGGCTTGATCTTCGGCTGGCTGCGCTCGGTCCACCCCACCTTCGGCCGCATCCCCGCGCCGGCGCTGTGGATCATGAACTCGGTGGGCCTGACCATGTTTATCGCCGCGGTCGGGATCGACTCGGGGCCGAGCTTCGTGGAGGGGTTCCGGGAGTTGGGCTTGAGTCTCTTCATCGCCGGTCTCGTCGCCACCACGGTGCCCATGATCGCCGGCGTCCTCCTCGGCCGCTGGGTCTTCAAGTTCGATCCGGCCATCAACCTGGGAGTGAACGCCGGGGCCCGGGTCACCACCGCCGCCCTGGGCGCGATCACGGAAGCGGCCAAGAGCCAGGTCCCGGCCCTGGGCTACACGGTCCCCTACGCCATCAGCAACACCCTCCTCATTATCTGGGGGATCGTGATCGTGCTCTTGACCTCGTGAGCGGTCCGCGGCGCCGGTGAAGAAATTCTGGCAGAGGCTGGGACTGATCTTCTTCGGGCTCTTCCTGGGCGCGCTCCTGCTGGAAGCGGGTCTGCGGGGTGCGGGCGCGATCTTCAGCGCCTTGCAGGAGCGGGAAAACCGGCGTTCCCTGGCAGGGAAGGGAAGGGAAGGGAAGGAGAAATACGTCATTCTCTGCCTGGGCGAATCCACCACCGTGATCGGCGACTATCCCCGGAAACTGGAAGAACTGCTCAACCGGTGGGCCGGCCGCGAGTGTTTCGCCGTGGTCAATAAGGGAATCCCGGCGACCAACTCCACCGCCATACTCAAGGACCTGGCCGGCAACATCGAGGAATACCGTCCGGACATGGTCATCGCCATGGTGGGGATCAACGATTATCGCGGGCGGGTCAGGGATCAGAAGGCGATGGTTCCCTGCCCGGAACTCGATGGACGGGGACCGTGGTATGCCCAAAGCAAAGTCTATAAGTTAGCGGCCGCGATAATCGATCACGCCCGCCCGCTCGTCTCCGGCGAACCGCTGGACATGGAAACGATCTATGCTCAAAACCTCGAAGCCGCGGAAAGTCCGGTTACGGTCGAGGAAGAAGACATAACCATGAAGAAAGCCCGCGAGTATTGGGACGAAGATCATTTCGCCGAAGTCGAGTTTATCTGCCGACGCCTCCTTCAGGGCGAGCCCGGCCACCGCGGAGCCCGGATGTTGTTGGTACAGGCTCTGCGGGAACAGGGAAAGGTGGAGGAAGCCCGGTTGCTGTTGGAAGGGTTGCTCGATGAGTTCCCGCGCGATACCGAAATCGTCCTCAGTCATGCCCGGTTGTTGTCGTTTTGCGAAGATTACGAAGGGGCCGCGGAAGAGTTCGCCCGGGCCGAGGAATTGAACCCCAACGCGTCATCGCCCCCGGCGGAATTGGCAATTGCCTATATGGACCTGGGCCGATTGGACCGGGCCCGGGAAGCGGCGGACCGGGCGATCGCCCTGGCTCCGGAACGCCGCCCATGGCTCGAAAAGGTGATCGAACAACGGATAAAAAGTTGCATCCAATATGGCGCATGGTCTCGGGCGATCGAATTGGGGGAGTTGACCGAGGATCTCGGTATCGAGTCGGGGGGGATACAAGCTCAAGTGGGGCTTGCCTACCATTACTTGCGCGATTTCGAACGATCCCGGGCCGCCTGCCGGAAGGCGCTCGAACTCGATCCTCGGGCGACCGTGGCTCTGGAGACGCTGGCGGCGATTTTTTATGAAGAAGACGACTTGGTCCGGAGCGAACGGTGTCTTGTAAAGGCGCTGAAAATCAACCTGGAAACTCCCGACCGTCCTCCCGGTTTGGCTTTCAACGAATTAACCAAGCTCTATGTCAACGATTCCGAATCCGGTTGGGCGAAGTTGGAAGCCCTGTGCCGAAAAGTCCTCCGGTATCGTCCGGAAAACGAGAGGGTAATGGCAACCTTCGTCGTTTGTCTCGAAGCTCAAGAAAAGTACGAGCAAGCCAAACAGTGGCGCCGGAAGGCGGCGTTTTTGTTAAACGGGCTTGCCCATCCTCAAACCGCGCGCAACTACCGCAAGATTATCGAGACGGTGCGGGAGCGAGGGATCGAGATGGTCTGCGTCCAATACCCGGTGCGTCCCCTGCGGCACCTGCAAAATTTGTTGGGCGCCTACGGGGAGGAAGTGATCTTCGTCGATAACGAAGCCGGTTTCAAGGAAGCGGTGGAGGAGGAAGGGGTCGGTTCCGTCTTCAACGATCTTTTTGCCGGAGACTTCGGCCACTTCACCACGCGGGGGGCGGAACTCCTGGCCGGGAACATCGCCCAAACCTTGATCGATTCGGGGCTGCTGGAAGGAGTACGCCGGGAAAAGGCGACGCCGGTGCCTTGAGGCTGGATCGGTGAAGGTTCGAGAAGAAGGGACGCTGGTACACGACGGGCGCCGGATACCCTACCTGGTCCGGCGCAGTTCGGGGAGGAACCTTCGGATCGAAATCATGCCCGAAGGGGCGGTGAAGGTTTTCGTGCCCCGCCGGGCCTCCTTCCGCTGGGCCGCCGCCGTCGTCAGGGAACGGGGTCCCTGGATCGCGCGCAAACTGGCGGAACAGGAAGCCCGGACCCCGGTCCCGGACCCGTCCGGAGCCGGGTTCGGCGACGAGGTTTTCTACCTGGGGCGCCGCTACCGCCTGGCGGCGGGGGAGGGCCCGGAAGCGGGGCCGTTCGGGTCCCGGTTGAAGGTTTCCCCGGGCGGCCCGGCCGGCGCTGGGGCCCGGCTCGAAGCCTGGCAACGGGTCCGGGCCCGGGAACTTTTCCCCCCCGTGCTGGCGGAGATGACGCGCCGGTTGGGTCTCGACCCCGCGGGCCGGCCGGAGTTGAGGATTCGGAACATGCGCCGGCGCTGGGGGAGCTGCACCGTCGACGGCCGGATCGCCGTCAACCTGCGGCTGATCCAACTACCGCCGTTTTGCTTCGAGTACGTGATCGCGCACGAGGCTTGCCACCTCGTACACCTTCACCACGGCCCCGGGTTTTACGCGCTCCTGGAGCGCCTGCAGCCGGACTGGCCGGCCCGGCGCGACCGGTTGGACGGGTTTCGCCTGGTCTGAGTCTATAGGGGAGGGGAAAGAGGGTTCAGGAAGGGAAAGCCCACCGCCGGACCACTCTACAGGCCCCCGCCACGGACCCTGGGGGGTTCAGGGAAGAGAAGCAGAGAGCATGGAGCATAGAGCATGGCGTAAAAAAACACCGCCACGGACCCTGGGGGGTTCGGGGTTCAGGCCCACCACCACGCCCTCTGGAGAGGTCCACAGACCTGCCTGCCGGCAGGCAGGCCTGCCTGCCGGCAGGCAGGTGACACAGATAAGGGAACTAAAATTTCACAGATTGAAAAATAGTAGGGTATTCCCACTGTCCGCCGGGCGGCATTTTCAGGCCGCCGGCATCTCTTTAAAATTCTCTGTGCCCTCGGTGACCTCTGTGGTTCAGTTCCCTCCCCTTCATGTCCTTCATGGTCGAACTACGATTACGCAGATTAGGGAAGAGTCCACAGACCTGCCTGCCGGCAGGCAGGTTTCACAGATTGGGGGACTAAAATTTCACAGATTGAAAAATAGTAGGGTATTCCCACTGTCTGCCGGGCGGCATTTTCAGGCCGCCGGCATCTCTTTAAAATTCTCTGTGTCCTCGGTGACCTCTGTGTTTAATTCCCTCCCTTCTTCATGTTCTTCATGGTAGAGAAAAGCAAAGAGCATGGCGTGACCATTGAACTGCTCCCGAGATTGCTTCGTCGTCCCGCGAGACGCGGGACCTCAAATATTCCGTGCCCTCTGCTCCCTCCCCATCTGTGTAATCTGTGGATTCATTGAGGGGCCTAGGCGGAGGGCCCTGAACCCCGAACCCTGAACCCTGAACCCTCTGATTCGTCCCCTCTAAAAATTCTCTGTGTCCTCGGTGACCTCTGTGGTTCAGTTCCCTCCCCTTCATGGTCGAGAAAGCAGAGCGCTTAGCGCAAAGCGCAAAACCTCCCTTTCCCCGACATGGCCTACATGCCTATATGGCGGATTCCCCCTCTGTGGTTCGATCCCCTCCCCGTCACGCCACGATGTTGCTCAGGAGTAGGCCAAGCGCCCTTTCGGTTCGGGCACGGTCCGCCCGAGTTCCTTGGCCGTTTCTATCCACTCTTGAACGGTCCGTTCCGCATTGGAAAGTGCTTCTTGATAGGTCCTCCCGTCGGCCATACAGCCGGGAAGTTCCGGTACTTCAGCGACGAAGGCATCATCTTCATCGCTCCAGAAGATGATGATTTCGTATCTCGATCCCATAATCAGTCCTCCAATCTCAGCTTGTATTTCAGGATCGTATTGCGGATCTGCTTGACTTGGTATGGCTTAGCTTTGTCTCTTTTGGGTTGCAGGTTGAGTATTTCCTCTACTCCATCCATGGTGAAGATATGATGATCGCCTTTGATCCGCTCGCTAAAATCGAGGTGTTTGAGCAAAGCACACAACTCGTCGAACGGCACATTCGCATCGGATTGCCGCATCAGGATATGTTGATACAGCTTCTTGTACTTCCCCATATCAATATAACGATAACACGCGTCCGCCGCTATCGTCCATACAGTCCTATACCACTCTCCGAACCCTTGTTCTCACATGTAGGCATGAAAAGAAGCATAGAGCATGGGGCAGAGAGCATCTCTCCGGAGATTGCTTCGTCGTCCCGCGAGACGCGGGACTCCTCGCCATGACATACAATTCTCCGGTCCCGAACCCCGAACCTTTTCTGCACCTGATTACTCTGATTAACTCTGAAAGGGAAAGGATTCAGAATACAGAATTCAGTATTCAGTAGCCCCCCGCGTTGCCCCCTGAAGATTTCTGCACCTGATTACTCTGATTAACTCTGATTGAGAGAGAATTCCCCCCCCTGAACCCCGAACCCTGAACCCTGAACCCTTCGCCCTGAACCCTTCGCCCTGAACCCCGAACCCTCTCTTCTCCGGGACCGAGGAAAACTTTGCGGGAGGGCAGGCGAGGGGGTATGGTAACGATCCGATGCAGCGGCAGGCCGGGAAAGGATACGTTCACGGGTACGAAACGCGGGAAGGGGACCGCCGCCGGGGCCGGGAACTGCGCCGCCCGGGGCCGCCGCCCGGCCTGGCGCGGGAGCGGCTGGCTTACCTGGTCCGGTTTCAGCACCCGGAAAAGACGGTGCCGGGCCTGTCACCGGCCGCGTCCGCGTCCGCCCTCGGTTTGGGGCCGGAAGAGTACGAAAAGATTCGGGAAGGATTTTTCGGCGCGGCGGCGGCCGCCGCCGCCGAACTCCTGGAAGAAGAAGCCGTGACCCGTGCCGCGGACGCGCTTCCCTTCCGCGCCGGTTCCACCGTGGTCGGCCTGGGCGACAGCATCACCGACGACGACGGGTCCTGGTTCGAAATTCTGCGCGAACTCTGGACGCTCCGCCGGCCCCGCGAGCCCCTGCGCTTGATCAACGCCGGCGTCTGCGGGGAGACGACCGCCCAGATCCTGGCACGTTTCCTCGAAGCCGCCGCCTACCGCCCCGACTGGATCGTGGTGCTGGCCGGCACCAACGACGCCCGCACCCTGGGCGCCGCCCCCGGCAAAACCCTGGTCGGCCTCTCCGAAACCGAGGCCAACTTCGCCGAAATCCGCCGTCTCGCCCGAACCCGGACCCGGGCGCGGACGGTCTGGCTGACGCCGCCCCCGGTGATCGAGGACCTTCCCGGCGTCCACTGGGCGCTCGGTCCCCTGGAGATCCACTGGCGGAACCGGGACGTGGCGGCGGTGGCGGACCTGGTCCGCCGGCTCCCGGAGACGGTGGTCGACGTCCGGCCCGGTTTCGGCGACCCGCCCGACCCCGGGCTTTTTCAGGACGACGGCGTCCATCCTTCCCCGGAGGGCCAGAAAGTCATCGTCCGGGCCCTGGTCGAGGGCCTGGCCGCCGCGGGAGGAGGGGAGGAGCGATGAAGGCTTCGGCCCCGATCTTCGTGGTGCAGCAGCACCGGGCCTCCACCCTGCATTGGGATTTCCGGTTGGAAGTCGACGGCGCGCTCGCGTCCTGGGCGGTTCCCAAGGGACCGAGCCCGGACCCGAAGGTGAAGCGGCTCGCCATCCGGGTGGAGGACCATCCTCTCGACTACGCCGGGTTCGAGGGGACGATCCCGGAAGGGGAGTACGGGGCCGGGGCGGTGATCGTCTGGGACCGGGGGACCTACGAAAACCTCAGCCGCCGGGACGGCCGCCCGGAGGCGATGAGCCGGGCCCTGGCCGGGGGCAAGGCGGTCGTCGATCTTCGCGGGGAGAAACTGCGGGGCGTCTACGCCCTGGTCCGGACCGGGTCCGGCGACTCCGGCTGCCGCTGGCTTCTGATCAAGGAGAACGACGCCGACGCCTCCACCCGCGACCCGGTTCGGGAACTGCCCCGCTCCGTCCTCAGCGGCTTGACGGTGGAAGAACTGGCGCGGCGGAAACGCGGAGAATCCCGCAACTAAGGGGGATAAAGATGGAATATATCTGGTTGATCGTCATCGGCGCCGTGGCCGGGTGGCTGGCGGGGGTTATCGTCCGGGGGGCCGGATTCGGGCTGGTGGGCGACATCATCGTCGGCATCGTCGGCGCCGTGTTCGGGGGGTGGCTGTTCCGGGCTCTGGGGATCGTTCCGGCCGATTCGCGCTGGGGGTTGTTCGTCACGGCCGTGGTCGGGGCGGTCGTCCTGGTCGCCGTTATTCGGCTGATCAAGCGGATCTGAAGACGGAGGGCAGGGACCCCACCGACGGGACCACTCTAGGGTTCAAGGAAGAGAGGCAGAGAGCATGGAGCATAGAGCATGGCGTAAAAAAACACCGCCACGGACCCTGGGGAATTTTGCACCTGATTTCTCTGATTAACTCTGATTGAGAGGGGAAAGAATCATGGTTTCCATTGTCTGCTGAGTGGCATCTTCAGCCCGCTTTCAACCCTCTAAAAATTCTCTGTGCCCTCGGTGACCTCTGTGGTTCAGTTCCCTCCCCTTCATGTCCTTCATGGTCGAGAAAGCATAGGGCATAGGGCATGGAGCATAGAGTATTTCGAGCGGAGCGAAGCAATCTCTCTATATTTGAACTGCTCCGGAGATTGCTTCGTCGCTCCAGCTCCTCGCCTTCCTGAACCCTGAACCCTAAAGGGGGCTGTGGCGGTGGTGGTTTTCCCTATGCTCTCTGCTCTATGCTCTTTGCTCCCCTCCTGAACCCTTCGCCCCGAACCCTCTCTTCTCCGGGGTCGAGGAAAACTTTGCGGGCGGGCAGGCGAGGGGGTATGGTAACGGTCCCATGCAGACGCGGGCCGGGAAAGGATACGTTCACGGTTACGAGGTCCGGGAGGCCGACCGCCTCCGCGACCAGGCGCGGACCTTGGCCGAACTCCTGCACGCGGATACCCGCTTCCCCCCGGGGTCGGCGGTTCTGGAAGCCGGCTGCGGGGTCGGGGCCCAGACCGAGGCCCTGGCGGCCGGCAGCCCGGGAGCGTATTTCGTCTGTTTCGACCGGCGGGGGGAGTCGTTGGCCCAGGCCCGCCGGGCCGCCGCCGGCCGGATCGACGCTTCCTTCCTCCAGGGCGATATCGTGAACATGCCCTTCGCCCCCGGCAGCTTCGACCACGTTTTTCTCTGCTTCGTCCTCGAACACCTGGCCGAACCGGCGCAGGCGTTGAAAAAACTGCGGGAAACGCTGCGGCCGGGGGGGACGATCACCGCGATCGAGGGCGACCACGGTTCCAGCCTCTACCACCCGCGCTCGGCGGCGGCCTGGGCGACGATCCAATGCCTGATCGACCTCCAGACCCGCGCGGGCGGGGACCCCTTGATCGGGCGCCGTCTCTTCCCGCTCCTGCGCCAAGCCGGTTTCGACCCGGTCGCGGTCTCTCCCCGCCAGGTCTACGCCGACGCCGGGCGCCCGGAGACGGTGGAAGGGTTCACCCGGCGCACCTTTATCGCCATGGTCGAGGGGGTGCGGGAACCGGCCCTGGCGGCGGGCCTGATCGACGCCCGGCGCTGGGAGGAAGGGATCGAGGACCTGCGCCGCACCGCCGGGCCCGGGGGGACGTTCGCCTATACCTTTTTCAAGGCGGTCGGCCGCAACCCGGGACCGGGGGGAGGGGAGCCGTGATCGTATTCGGGCCCATTCCCTCCCGCCGGCTCGGCCGCAGCCTGGGCATCAACAATATCCCGCCCAAGACCTGCACCTACTCCTGCGTCTACTGCCAGGTGGGGAAAACCGACCGCATGACCCTGCGGCGCCGGGAGTTCTACGCTCCCGAACGGATCGCCGCGGAAGCCGCCCAACGGGTCCGGGAAGTCCGGGCCGCCGGCGGCGGGATCGATTACCTGACCTTCGTGGCCGACGGCGAACCCACGCTCGACCTCAACCTGGAGGAGACGATCCGCCGGCTCGCCCCCCTGGGGGTCCCCGTGGCCGTCATCACCAACGCGTCGCTTCTTTCCCGGGCCCCGGTCCGCCGGGCCCTCGCGTCCGCCGCGTGGGTTTCGGTCAAGGTCGACGCGGTCGACGAAGCCGCTTGGCGGAAGATCGACCGCCCCCACGGACGGTTGCGCCTGGCCGAGGTGCTGGAAGGGATCGCCGCGTTTTCCCGGGACTACCGGGGACGGCTGGTCACCGAGACCATGCTGGTGGAGGGTCTCAACGACGGGCGGGCGGCCGTGGAAAAGACCGCGGCTTTCGTGGCCGGAATCGCCCCGGCCGCGGCCTGCATCTCCATCCCCACCCGGCCCCCGGCCGAATCCGGGGTCCGGCCTCCGTCGCCGGAGGTCCGCCGGGAAGCGTGCGTCCTTTTCGCGGCCGGGGGAACGCCGGTCGAAGCCTTGTTCGGGGCGGAGGAAGGGGATTTCCAAGGGGCGCCCGACGCCGCCGAGGGGCTGTTGGCCATCGCCGCCGTGCACCCGATGAGGGAAAGCGCCGTCGAGGAATACCTCCGTTCCCGGGGGGAGGACGAAGCGCTGGTCCGCTCCCTGGTGGCGGCGGGGCGCCTGGTCCGGATCGAGTACGGGGGGGAGGTCTTCTACCGCCGCTCCCACCCCCGCTCCCGCTCCTGAAAATTCCGGGTCCCGGTCCTTCCCCCGCCCCGGGGGAGAGAATTCCGCCTGTTCCTTCCGCGGGCGCATACCGTATAATCGAAAAAAATCCGGGTCGAACCGGAAAGGAGAAGGCGATGTACGAACAACACCAGCGTCAAGGCCGGGGCGCCTGGGTCAGGAGCGACCTCAAGGGGAAGGAGTGGGATTACTCGCTTTGCCGGGACTGCCGGAAGTTCGAACCCGACGCCGAGGACAAGGGCTGCGAAATCCTCAAGACCGTCATGGACCTGGCCGCCCTGGAGAACCTGGTGCTGCCGGTCTGGGAGTGCGGGGTTTTCGAGGAGCGTTGAAGCCGGCGGCGAAAATTCTGGCGGCGTTCCTGCCGCTGCTGGCGACGGCCGCGCCGGCGCCCGGGGCGGCGGCAGCCGAAATATCGGTGCGGAGCATGCCCCCGGTGGTGGTGGCGACGGTCCCGGTCGCCGGGGCCCTGGAAGTCGATCCCTCCCTGGGGGAAATCAAGGTCACCTTCAGCAAGGACATGCAGACCGAACGGATGTGGTCCTGGGTGAGGATCACGCGGGAAACCTTTCCCGAGATCGAGGCGGATAAGATCCATTATCTCCCCGACCGCCGCACCTGCGTTCTCCCCGTGCGCCTGGAACCGGGGCGGACCTACGCCATGTGGATCAATTCCCTGGAAAACGACACCTTCCGGGACACCGAGAACAACCCGGCGGTGCCCTATCTCCTGGTTTTTCGAACGGCCTCGGACCCGCGCCGTCCGGACGCGCCCGCCGTCGAGGAGCCGTGAATATCGTCGAACCGACAGGCCGGGCGAGGGGAGCGACGCCGCCGGACGGCGAGGAAGCCAGGAAACGCGTTACGGTCGTGATCTTCGGTTCGACCGGGAACCTCACCGGGGTCAAGCTCCTGCCCGCCCTGGAGAGCCTGCTGGAGGACCGGGTGGTGGGGGAAGACCTGCGGATCGTGGCCGTGGGCCGGCGTCCCCTCGACGACGACGCCTATTACCGGAAGATGGCGGGGGAACTGCGCACCGACCTTTTGCGCGCCCGGATCTGCTATTTCCAGGGCGAGGTCGACCGCAAAGGGGGGCTGGAGAAACTTCCCGGGTTCCTGGCCGAGCGCGGTCTCGACTCCTCCAACCTGATCTTTTATTTCGCCACGCCCCCGGAACTGTACGAAACCATCGCCCGGGAACTGGTGGAGCAGGGCCTGATGCTCCAGGAACCGGGGGGGCCCTTCCGCCGGGCCGTCATCGAAAAACCGCTGGGGAACGACCTGGTCTCGGCCGGCGTCCTCCTGGACTCCATCTACAACCGCCTGGACGAAAACCAGGTCATGCTCGTCGACCACTACCTGGGGAAGGAGGCGATCCAGAACCTGATCGTGCTGCGGTTCCTCAACGAGACCTACGAAGCCACCCTCCGTGCGGAGTACGTCCAGGACATCCAGATCACCATCTCCGAAAGCGACCGGATCGGCGACCGCGGCCAGTATTACGACGGAGCCGGCGTGGTGCGCGACATGATCCAGAGCCACGTTCTCCAGATCATCGCTTTCCTGACCATGGACAAGCCGGAGGACAACCGCCCGGAATCGATCATGCGCAACAAGCTTCAGGCCATCAAGAACGTCCGTTTCACCACCCCCCTGGCCGACAATCTGGTCCTGGGCCAGTACCGGGGGTACCGGGAGGAAAACCACGTGCCCCCGGGGTCGGACACCCCCACCTACATCGCCGTCCAGCTCCACGTCGAAAAAGGGCCCCTGGTCGGGGTCCCGATCTTCGTGCGCACGGGCAAGGCCCTGGCCAAGAAGCACGCCCGGATCGTGATCCAGTTCAAGCCCCGCCGTTCCCCTTTCTGCGGAGAGGTGTTGGCGGGCAACAAGATCGTGGTGACCATCCAGCCCGACGCCTGGATCATGTTCTTCTTCAAGCACAAGGTCCCCGGGCTGACCATGGGGATCAAGGAAGTCGATCAGTGTTTCTTTCGGGAGGAGAGCTTCGTCGAGAGCCCCCGCGAAGGCTACCAGCGGATCTTCTACGAAATCATCCAGGGCAACCGCCTGCTCTTCACCACCCCCCACGAGGTCATCGCTTCCTGGATCTTCGTGGACCGTTTGATCGCCGCCGCCCGCGAAGCGGGGATCGATCCGGTGTCCTACGAGCCGGGCGTGGAAGATTTGCCGGAGTCGGCCGCGATGCTGGAGCGGGCCGGGTATTCCTGGTACGAAGCCTGGTATACCCGGAGCTGCCCCCTGGGGGGAGGGGATTGAACCACAGTGGACACAGAGAGTTTTAAGAGGGGACGAATCAGAGGGTTCAGGAGGGGAGCAAAGAGCATAGAGCAGAGAGCATAGGGAAAACCCCCACCGCCACAGCCCCCTTTAGGGTTCGGGGTTCAGGGTTCAGGAATGGAATTCCACCATGAAGGACATGAAGGTCATGAAGGGGGAAAAGAGGGCGAGGTGGGGTACTCCATGCTCCATGCCCTGTGCCCTATGCTTTTCACAGGTGCAAGAATCTCCAGGGGCCGCGGCGTTGGGGCCTCTGCCTGAATCCTGAACCCCGAACCCTGAACCCTGAACCCTGAACCATTGAGGGACATGGAAGAGAAGGAAGCGATCGTATTTCACGGCACCGCCGCCGAAGCCGACCTGGCCCAGTCGTACCTGCGCGGCCACGGGATCACGTCCTGGCTCAAGGACGAAACGGTGGGGACGCTTCTGCCTTTTTACGCCGCTCCGGGCGGAGTGGGGGCGGTCAAGGTGATGGTGGCGCCCGCCGACCGGGACCGGGCCCGGGAGCTGCTGGAGGCGCGCACGGACGGAAACGGGGAAGCCGATGCAGGCGACCGCGGTTGACGTTTACGTTTTTTCCGGAACCGGGAACACCCTGCTGGCGGCCCGGGAACTGGTCCGGGCCCTCCGGGAAGAGGGGGTGGAGGCCGAGCTGCGCCGGCTGGAAACTTCCCGGCCCGAATCCGTCCGCCGGGACCGGGCCCTGGGGCTGGCTTTCCCGGTGGCGGTGCAGTCCACCTACCCCCTGGTCTGGAAATTCGTGGAGGGGCTGCCCCCGGGAGAGGGGAGGGAGGTTTTCATGCTCGACACCCTGGCCCGGTTCTCCGGCGGCGCGGTCGGTCCCCTCAAACGCGTCCTGAGCCGCAAAGGGTACGCCTGCGTCGGGGCCCGGGAGTTCGTCATGCCCTCCAATTTCGGCCATATCGGCGCGAGCGGCAAGAACCGGGAACGGATCGAAAAGACCCTTCCCCGGGTCGCCGCCTACGCCCGGGACCTGGTTTCGGGGAAGACCCGATGGCCGCGCCTTCCCCTCTTCTCCGACCTGGTCCGGCTCTTCTCCCGCGGCGACCGTTGTTGGAAGTGGCTGGGGGGGCTGCTCGCCGTCGACCGGGACCGCTGCACCCGCTGCGGGCTCTGCATCCGCCTCTGCCCGGTGGGGGCTCTCGAATCGGGCGAGGACGGCTACCCTCGCCGGGGCGGCGCCTGCCAGTCGTGCATGCGCTGCGTCTCCTTCTGCCCCGCTTCCGCGGTCACGTTCCGGGGCAAGGTCCCGGCCCGGTACCGCGCGGTTTCCGCAGGCGAACTGCTGGGCGGCTGATTTCGGGGCCTCCCCCGGTTCAGACGATACCGCCCCGGCACCGCTCCAGGATCCCGTCGATCCGCTCCATCGGTTCCCCGCCGAGGGCGATCCCGCCGGCTCCGGCGTTTTCCCGGGCCTGCCCGGGGGTGCGCGCCCCCACCAGGGCGAGGGTACACCCGGGCCGGGCCAGGGCCCAGGCGATCGCCAACTGCGAAAGCGTGAGACCGAGTTCGCCCGCCAGGGGGCGAAGCTCGTCCAGCAGGGCCAGGACCCGGCGCACGTTTTCCGACCGGAAACGGGGCAGGCGCGCCCGTTCGTCGCCCGGCGCGTATTCCCGTCCCGGGACGACTTTCCCGGTGAGCAGTCCCCGCGCCAGGGGGGAATAGGCCAGGAAAGCCAGGGAGTGCTTGCGGCAGTAGGGCAGGGTGGAGGCTTCGGCCTTGCGGTCGAGCATCCCGAATTTTTCCTGGTCGGCGTCCACCTGCCCGCGCCGCCGGTATTCGGCGATCTGAGCGGCGGTGGCGTTGGAGACGCCGATGGCCCGGATCTTCCCTTCGGCCTTGAGGGCGAGCAGGGCGTCCATGGTTTCGGCGATGGGAGTGGTCGGGTCCTGCCAATGAGTCTGGTAAAGGTCGATGTAGTCGGTGCCGAGGCGGCGCAGGCTGGCTTCGACCTCGTCGCGGATGCTCTCCGGTTTCAGGCACCGGAAGACCCTCAGGGCGGGGCCGGGCCCTCCCGGCCCGCGTTCGTCGGTATCGAAAAAATGTTCCCCCTGCTCGCGGTCCCAGACCATTCCGCATTTGGTCATGATCACGACCCGGTCGCGGCGACCCCGGACCGCTTCCCCCACGATCTCCTCGCTCAGGCCGAAGCCGTAGATGGGGGCGGTGTCCACGGCGTCGATCCCGGCGTCGAGGGCGGCCTCGATCGCCCGCCGGGCCTGGACCCGGTCGGTCCCCCCCCAGAGCCATCCGCCGATCGCCCACGTCCCCAGCGTTACCGCCGAAGCTTCGATTCCGGACCGCCCTAATTCCCGGTGCTGCATGCTCCCGCTCCCGTTGAGAATTGATGATTATCGAACCCCATCTAGTGTAGAGTATGAAGCGTGAGCTTCCAACCGGATTACCCGAAGAGGTCATGAAAGCGCCGCTGGTAACCATCCTGTGCCTGTCCGCCGCCGTTTGCGGCTCCGGCGCCGCCGAAACCGCGGCCGACCCCGCCGCCCTCAACCGGGAAGCGTATCTCTTGGGGCAGAACGCCCGGCAAGCCGAACTCTCGGGGGACCGGGACCAGGCGTTCGAGTACTGGCGCCGGGCGGTTTCCTCCTACGACCGGCTCCGGGGGGAGTTCCCGGATTGGAACCCGGTCGGGGTGGCGGCCCGCCGCGCTTCGGCCCGGGCCTCCCTGGAGCGTTTGAGCGCCGAACTCTACCCCATACCCGAGGGATATATCGAACTCGGGCCCGGGCTGACCCGGGAGGGGAAGCGCTACAACGTGGGCAAGGCCCTGGCGCCTTCGGTCAAGCCCCTGGGGGAGGGGCGGTACGAGGTCAAGGGATTTACCGTCACCCTGAGCGAATTCGGCGTCCGCTCCGCCGTCGCCTGCGATTGCCCCGATTTCAAGTATCGGGGGGCGAAGTTCGGTTTCCCCTGCAAACACATCTGGGCGGTTCTGATCTCCCTGGGGCGTCCCGAAGCGCGATGAACCGGATCAGAGTCCTACCCGAATCGGTCATCAACAAGATCGCGGCCGGAGAGGTGGTGGAGCGGCCGGCGTCGGTGGTCAAGGAATTGCTGGAGAACGCGCTCGACGCCGGGGCCGGGGATGTCAGGATCGAAATCGAGGGTTCGGGGTCCCGCCGGATCTCGGTCGCCGACGACGGCGAGGGGATGGACCGGCACGAAGTTCTCCTGGCCCTGGAAAGACACGCGACCAGCAAGATCGAGTCGTTCGAGGACCTGGAGTCGGTCTCGACCCGGGGGTTCCGGGGAGAAGCGCTCCCCAGCATCGCCGGGGTTTCGGTCCTGGAAATCGTCTCCCGCCCTTCCGGAGAACTCTCCGGAACCCGGGTCCTGGTCGAAGGCGGAACGGTACGGGATTTCGGCGAGGCCGGGGCCCCCGCGGGGACCAGGGTGACGGTCCGGCGCCTGTTTTTCAACACCCCGGCCCGGCGCAAGTTCCTGAAATCGAGCAAGACGGAGTGGGCCCACATCCTCAGGGAAGTCGTCGCCCGGTCGTTGGTCGAGCCCGGAACCTCCCTGCGCCTGGAACACGACGGCCAGGAGATCCTGGCCCTCCCGGCGGCGGATTCCCTGCGGGAACGCGTCGCCGACCTCTGGGGCCGCGAGGGGATGGAGGCGATGCTCGAAATTTCCGGGGAAGCGGAGGGGATGGCGGTTCGAGGCTGGCTGGAGTCGCCCGCTTCCGACTCCTCCCCCCGCCGCGGCCTCTTCCTCTCCGTCAACGGCAGGCCGGTGCACGACCGGACGGTTCTGAGCGCCGTGCGCGAAGCCTACGGCACCCGCCTGGCCGGCAAAGGGCTCCCCTCGGGGTGCCTGGAAGTGTCGCTCGATCCCCTCGACGTCGACGTCAATATTCACCCGGCCAAACGGGAAGTCAAATTCCGCCGTCCCCCGGCGGTGCGGGGCCTGGTGGCGGAGAGCGTCGCCGCGGCCCTGCGCGGGCGCTCCGGGGTTTTCAGCCCCGGTTTCCCCGGCGGGAGGACGCTGTTTCCCGAAGCTCGTCCGCGGCCGTCCGCGGACGGGATCGAAGAGAGGAAACAAGAGGAATGGAGCTTCGCCCCGGCCCCCGGTTCCGCGCCTGCCCCCGCCGGCCCGGGAGCGGCCCCTTTCCGGGTGATCGGCGTCGCCCGCGATTCCTATCTGCTGGCGGAGACGGCGGAGGGCCTGCTGGCGATTGACCAGCACGCCGCCCACGAACGGATACTGTTCGAACGGTTCGAAGACGCCCTGGGGGCGGGCCCGGCGGAGGCGCAGCAGCTGCTTTCCCCGCTGCGCCTGGACCTGGAACCCGCGGCGGCGGAGAACCTGCGCGCCCACCTCGGCCTTCTCCGGGAGATGGGGATCGAAGTCGAGGAGTTCGGCGGGGACTCGTGGGTGGTGACCGCTCTCCCCCCTCTCCTTGCCGGCCGGGATCGGGAAGGGCTGGTTCTGGACGTCCTCAGGGAAGCGGGGGAATGGGAAGGGTCCGTTCCCGACCCGCGCCGGGAAATCGTGGCCAGGCTGGCCTGCCGGGCGGCGGTCAAGGCCTGGGAACGGTATCCGGGCGCCCAGGGCGAAACCCTTCTCGCCGATCTCTACGCCTGCCGGGAACCGGGTTTCTGCCCTCACGGGCGCCCGACCGTGCTCACGTTCGGCTGGAAGGAACTGGAAAAAAGATTCGGGAGAAGCGGATGAATATACGTACCGGCCTGACCGCCGCGGTCCTGGCGGCCGCGGTCTTTTTCGGCTGCGGCCGCGAGCGCGATCAGCGACGCATCCAGGACGTTTCCGGCACGGTGGTCGCGGTCGGCGACCTGGAACCCGATGGGGGGGGAGACCGGGGGCTCTGGCTCTTCTACGATTCCCTGGGGCGGCGCACCGCCAGCGGCTACTACGTGGGGACGCCCTGGAACGGGGAATCGCCGCCCGTCGGCGCCTCCGTCCCCCGGGAGGGCCGGGAAGGGAAATGGACCTTCTGGTACCCCGCCGGGAGTCCGGAGTTCGAAGGCCAGTACCGGGAAGGCCGGGAGGAAGGTTTTTTCGTCTGGTGGCACCCCAACGGGGAAATCGCCCAAAAGGGGAATTTCGTCAACGGCCGGCGTCAGGGGGAATGGGAGTCCCGGCACGAAAACGGCCATCCCGCCTGGACGGGGAAGTTCGTCGACGGCCGGGAGGACGGCAGCAGCACGGCTTACCACCCCAACGGCGTCGTCGCCCGCAAAGGCGCTTTCATCGCCGGGCGTCCCGAAGGAGAGTGGACGGGATTTTACGGCAACGGACGGTTACGGGAGGAAGGGAAATACGAAGACGGTCTCCGCGAGGGGTTGTGGACTTTTTTCGACCGCCGCGGCGCCGTCGTCGGCCAGGGGTTTTTCCGGGAGGGCCGCGAGAACGGGGAATGGACCGTCTATACCGCGGGGCTGAAGCTCCAAGGGAGTTACCTGGACGGACACCGGGAAGGAGAGTGGATTTCCTGGAAGGGTCAGACCGAGGTTTCCCGGGAGACGTTCTCGATGGACGCGCCCCTGGGCATGGAACCGGCCACCATCACCAGGCGCGACGCCAACGGGGAGCTGCTCAGCCAGCGGAACGGTTATCGGATCTTCGGAGAATGGGTCGACCACGGAACCTGGATCGGCTGGTACCCCGGGGGCCTGAAGGCGGTCGAGATCCATTTCCGTCACGGCGTGCCGGACGGAATCTGCCGCCTGTATTACAACGACGGCAGCCGGATGTGCGAAGGCGCGTACGAGGGCGGACGGCGGGAAGGGGTCTGGAAGATCTGGAACCGCGAGAACAAGCCGATCCAGACGGCCAAGTTCGACCAGGGCGCCGCGGTTTCGGAAAAGCCGTTTCCGGAACTGATCAACCCCATCAGCGGGGAACCGCTTCCGTGAACCGGTTCCCGGTCCCGGTAGTTCTGGGCCAGACCGCGGTGGGCAAGACCGAGGCCGCGGTGGAGGCCGCCTGCGCGCTGCGCGGGGAGATCGTCTCCGCCGACGCCATGCAGGTCTACCGCCAGATGAACCTGGCCACGGCCAAGCCCACCGCCGAACAGCGCCGCCGGGCGCCCCACCACCTGGTGGACATCCTCGACATCTCCGAGCCCTACAGCGTCGCCCGCTTCCGGAACCTGGCGCTGGACCTGATCCTGGAGATCAGGCGCCGCGGCCGCCTCCCCCTGGTGGTGGGCGGATCGGCCCTCTACATCAAGGCCCTGGTCGACGGCCTCAGCGCCGGCCCGCCCCCCAACCCCGCGTTCCGCAAGCTTCTTCTGGAACAGGAGGAAAAGGAAGGGCACGGATTCTGTTTCCGCCAGCTCATGGAAGCCGATCCCGAAACCGCCCGCCGCCTCCACCGCAACGACATCAAGCGGATCGTCCGGGCCCTGGAAGTGATCGAAACCACCGGCCGTTCGATTTCCAGCCAGCAGGCCGACTGGGCCCGCGCCTCGGAATCGTCGCTGTGGGAAGGGCCGGAAGAGGGCGGATTCGAGCGCGACGGCGACGGGGAAGTCCTGATGCCCGAATACGCGGAACACCGTCCCCGGCCCCGGGGCGACTACCTCCTGATCGGTCTGCGCCGGAACCGTGAAGACCTTTACGCCCGGATCGACCGGCGGGTGGAGAAGATGTTCGCCGCCGGGCTGGTGGAGGAGACCCGCCTGCTCATCCGGGAAGGCGCCCGCGACCACCGGGTGGCCTGGCAGGCTCTGGGATACAAGGAAATCGAAAAGTACCTCTCGGGCGAATGCACGCTCGACGAGGCCCGCGACCGGCTGGCCGCCGCCACCCGTCATTTCGCCCGGAGACAGATGACCTGGTGGCGGCGCGATCCGCGCATCCGCTGGCTGGAAATCGCCCCCGACGAGCCGGCGGCGGCGGTGGGGGGGCGGATCCGCGACCTGGTGCTGGGGCGGGAGGAACCATCGGTTTCGGAAGGAGACGGCGGTGCCGCATCGAGGGGATCGGGAACCGCTCGGGGGTGAAGCCGAGGCGCGCCCGGGAGCCCTCCTGGTCGGTCTGGAGCTGAGGGCCCGCGACCGCCGGGAAGTGGACGAATCCCTGAACGAACTGGCGCTGTTGGCCGCCACCGCGGGCTACGGCGAAGCGGGGCGGAACGTTTCCCGGCGCGAGCGCCCCCACCCGGCCACCTTTGTGGGGAAGGGGAAGGCGCGGGAGATCGCCGCCGAGGCGGCGGCGGCTTCCGCGGCCGCGGTCATCTTCGACGACGAGCTCACCCCGACCCAGGTCAACAACCTTTCCGAGTTCACCCGGGCCCGGATCATCGACCGGACCGAGTTGATCCTGGACATCTTCGCCGCCCGCGCCCGAACCAGCGAAGCCCGGCTCCAGATCGAGCTGGCCCGGCTTACCTACCTTCTCCCGCGCCTGGCCGGGGCCTGGAGCCACCTCAACCGGCAGCGGGGCGGGACCGGGGGGACGCGGGACGCCGGCGAGAAACAGGTCGAACTCGACCGCCGCCGCGCCCGGGACCGGATCCACCGGCTGCGGAAGCAACTGATCGAAGTCGGGAAAACCCGCGCCGTCCAGCGCGGCCGGCGCGCCCGCCGCGAAGTCCCCACGGCGGCCATGATCGGCTACACCAACGCCGGCAAATCCACGCTCTTCAACGCCCTGACCGCGGCCTCGGTCCCGACGGCCGACCGGCTCTTCTCCACCCTCGACCCCACCACCAGGGCGGCGGAGCTGCCGTCGGGCCGGCGCGTCCTCTTCAGCGACACCGTCGGCTTCATCCGCAAACTTCCCCACCACCTGGTCGACTCGTTCCGGGCCACCCTGGAGGAAGTGCTCGAAGCCGACGTGCTCCTGGAGGTTCTGGACGCTTCCCACAGCCTGATCCGGGAGCGCAAGGCGGCGGTGGAAGAGGTTCTCAAGGAACTGGGGGCGGACGACAAGCCCAGGATCGTGGTTCTGAACAAAACCGACCTGGTCCGCGACCCCTTCCTGGTCAACGAACTGAAACTGACGTTCGGATCCGGGATAGCCGTCTCCGCCCGGGAGAAAACGGGGTTGGACGCTCTCCTGGCCGAAATCGAGCGGGTCCTGGGAGAGGATCGAAGGTTCTGCCGCCTGGTGGTCCCCCAGGGCCGGGCCGACGTGATTTCGCTGCTCTACCGCGAAGGGGAAGTGAAAAAAACGGATTACAACCCCGGCGGCGTTTACGTGGAAGCGATCCTGCCGCTGCGGCGCCTGGAATCGGTCCGGGAGTTCATGCTTCCCCCCCCGCCGCGTTCGTGACGCGTCCGGAGCGCCCCGCGGACTCAGTTTATAGTTGCGCAACGTCCTGAGGCTGCTATATTTTTGATCGCACCATCGTGCGTGTGAAATAACACCAGGAGGCGGACATGATTTTCAATAAAGTCCTCGGGATGTTCTCGGCCGACATGGGAATAGACCTGGGGACGGCCACCACATTGGTATTTGTCAAAGGCAAGGGGATCGTGCTCAACGAGCCTTCGGTGGTTGCCATCCAGAAAGGTACCAGCAACGTCCTGGCGGTGGGGGAAGAAGCCAAGAACATGCTGGGACGGACCCCGGGCGATATCGTGGCCACGCGCCCCCTCAAGGACGGGGTTATCGCCGATTTCGAAGTCACCCACGAGATGCTCCGCTATTTCATCCGCAAGGTCCACAACCGCAAGGCGTTCGTCTTCCCCAGGGTGGTGGTGGCGATACCTTCCGGCATCACCGAAGTCGAGAAGCGGGCGGTCAAGGATTCGGCGGAGCGGGCCGGAGCCCGCGAAGTCCATCTGATCGAAGAGCCGATGGCCGCCGCGATCGGAGTGGGGCTGCCCGTCCAGGAACCGGCGGGGAACATGATCGTGGACATCGGAGGGGGGACGTCGGAAGTGGCGATCATCTCCCTGGCCGGGATCGTCTTCAGCCGCAGCGTCCGGGTGGGAGGGGACGAGATCGACGAGTCCATCATCAGCTACCTCAAGCGCAGCTACAACCTCCTCATCGGAGGCCGGACCGCGGAGATGATCAAGATCAACATCGGATCCACCTATCCCCTGGAAGAGGAGATGACCATGGAAGTCAAGGGCCGCGACCTGGTCGCGGGGCTGCCCAAGACCATGAGCATAACCTCGGAAGAAATCCGCGAAGCCATGGCCGAACCGATCTCGACCATCGTGGAGGCGGTCCGGGTGAGCCTCGAGCGCTGCCCGCCGGAACTTTCGGCCGACCTGGTCGACCGGGGAATAGTTCTGGCCGGCGGCGGCGCCATGCTCCGGGGGCTGGATCGCCTGCTGGCCGAGGAGACCGGTCTTCCGGTCCAGGTAGCGGACGATCCCATCAGCGCGGTCGTGATCGGTACCGGGAAGGTGCTGGACGAACTCAGCCACCTCCGGAAACGGATCACGATCCATCGCAGCCTGGAGCGGTAATCCTCCCCTTCCGCCGTTCCCGCCGCTCGGCCCCGGGTCGGGTTGCGCCTGACCCGGCGCGGGCGTTTTTTGCTATAATCCCGCGTGAGATGGAACACGATCGCCTGGAACAACGAAACCCGGTCCCCCGAGGCGTCCCGGCCCGCCGGGGCGGAACTCGGCGATGAGCGCCGAATTCCGGTCCAACCGCAGCCTGGCGGTCCCGGCGGCGGTGGCCCTGGGCCTGGTGGTGCTCCTCAGTCTCTCCGCCACGGTTTCGACCGGGATCCGGGAAGGCCTGGGCGAGATTTTCCTCCCGGTCCAGCAGGTTCTCCACCCGGTTTTCTTCCGTGCGGGAGCCGTCGTCACCGGGATCGGAAGGGTGATCGACGCGGTCGGCCGCAACTTCGAACTGGAGGAGGAGAACGCCTTCCTGGCCCGCGAGGTGATCAGGCTCAGCGAGGTCGAGAAGGAAAACCTGCAGCTGCGCGACCTCCTCGATTTTCAGCAGGCGTCGCCCTACCGGACCCTGGGTGCGCGCGTGGTCGGCCGCGACATCAGGCACTGGTACCAGGCGGTGACCATCGACAAGGGGACCCGCCGGGGGGTCAGGGTCGGGGCCGGGGTGGTGACCGGGAGGGGCGTGGTCGGCCGCGTGATCGAAGCCGGGGCGGGAAGCGCCCGGGTCCTGCTGCTCATCGACCCCAACTGCAGGGTCGGTTCCATGATCCGCTCCAGCCGGGTTCCCGGCGTCGCCGTCGGCGACGGCGAGGGGGGGTGCTCGCTGGAGTACCTTTCCCGCCAGGCGCAGATCGGGGAAGGGGAACGGGTCGTGACTTCGGGGCTCTCCGGCACCTTCCCTTCCGGGATCCCGGTGGGGACGGTGACCGCGGTCGAATCCGAGGAACACGGACTCTACCAGTCCGCGCGCGTGGCTCCGGCCGTGGAATTCGAAAAACTCTACCGGGTGCTGGTGCTGCTGGAGAACGGGGAGTGAGGCGGCCGGGGGGATGACGGCGTCGGGTTACAGGGTGCGGCGGGCGATCTACCGGGTGGAATCGCGGCAGGAGCTGCGCCTGCGCCTGGGGCTGATCGCCGCCGCGGCGCTGCTGGCGTCGGTGCTGGTCGAATCGGGGCTGGGCGCGGTGCCGGGGCTGTTTCGCTTCCGTCCCGACCTGCTCTTGATCTCCGCGGTCTGGTGGACGGTCAACAGCCGGGGCTCGGGCTGGGCCGCGATCGCCCTGGCGGCGGGTTTGCTCAGGGACGTCTTCAGCGCGGGACCGTTCGGGCCGGGAATGGTGGAGATGGTGGCGACGTGCTGGGTGATTTTCATGGTCAGCCGACCCCTGGTCCGCCACCGGCCCCTGGTGGAGATCGTCCTGGCGGCGTTCGCGGCCGTTCTCAGCCAGATCGTCTACTACCTGCTCCTGGAAGTGTTCTCCCACCCTCCCGCCTTCGCCGCCGCCTGGCGCACGGCCATCTTTCCTCATTTCTGGCAGACGGCGGCGGCCGCCCCCGTCTGGCTCTGGGCGACGGGGAGGATGTACTCCGTCTTTTCCGGGGAGAGGAGGAGGTAGCCGTGGTCGACCCCCGCACGGAAACCCGTTTGAAAATCCTGATCCTGGCCCTGGGGATCTGCTGGTCGGCGCTGCTGGTCTTCCTCTGGTACATCCAGGTGGTCCGGGGGGCCGAATACGAGGAGCTTTCCACCGGCAACCGCACCCGCCAGGTCCGGCTGCCCGCGCCCCGGGGCCGGATTTACGACAGAGGGGGGACGGTGATAGCCGACAACCGCCCGGGGATGGAGCTGTTCGTCAACCTGCCGGAAGTGATCGACCGCGAGCGCCTGGTCTCCAAACTCGCGGCCATCCTCGAACTCGATCCGGCGGAAGTCCGCCGGCGCCTGGCCGCCTTCCGGGAGAGGCCCTACGAGCCGGTCCGGGTGGCGACCGACATCGGCCTGGAAAAAGCGGTCGCAATCTGGGAACAGGCCCCGCTGCTGGAGGGAGTCGTGGTCCAGGCGAACCCCCTGCGCAACTATCCGCTGGGGGAAGAGACCGGGCACCTGACCGGGTACACCGGGCAGATCAGCCCGCAGGAACTGGAACGGCTCCAGGACGAGGGCTACCATCCCCAGGACGATATCGGGAAGGCCGGGATCGAGGAAGCCTTCGACCGCGAGCTCAAGGGCGTTCCCGGGCGCCTGCGCCTCCAGGTGGACGCTCGAGGGTACCGGGACCGGGCCCTGGAGCGGGTTGCCCCGGTCCCGGGGAACGATCTTCACCTCACCGTCGACGCCCGGGCGCAGGAGATACTGGAAGACCTGATGCGGGACTATACCGGGGCGGCGGTGGCGATGGACCCCCGCAACGGCGATATCCTGGCCCTGGTCAGCAAGCCCGGCTTCGACCCCAACCGGTTGGTCAGACCGGTCGACGCCGCTTATCTGTCCGAAATCTTCGCCGATCCCCGCGCGCCCCTGGTCAACCGGGTCATCTCCGGGGAATACCCCCCCGGCTCTCCCTTCAAGCTGGTGGTGGCGCTGGCCGGCCTGACCTGGGGCGGGATCGACCCGGAAAAACGGGTCGAATGCAACGGCTTCATCCAGATCGGCGAGGGGACGTTCCGTTGCTGGAAACCCGGCGGGCACGGCGAAGTCAACCTGGAGGAGGCCATCAAGGGGTCCTGCAACGTTTACTTCTACCGTTTGGGGCTGGAGATGGGGGCCGACCGCCTCCGCCGGATGGCCATGATGCTGGGAATGGGACGCCGCAGCGGGATCGTGCTCATGGGGGAGAAGTCGGGGCTGCTGCCGGGAAAGACCTGGAAACGGCAGGTCTTCGGAGAGCCCTGGTACCCGGGCGACACCGCCAACTTCTCCATCGGCCAGGGCTTCCTGCTGGTCACCCCCGTTCAGATGGCCGTTTTCTGCAGCGCCATCGCCAACCGGGGCACCGTCTACCGTCCCCGGCTGGTGACCGAGGTCACGTCCCCCCGGGGAGAAATCGTCGCCGTCTACCCCCCGGAGACGGCGATGGAAACCCTCATCCCCCCCCAGGCCTGGGAACGGGTGGCCCGGGGGATGTACCGGGTCGTCAACGACCCCGGGGGCAGCGGTCGTGCCGCCGCCCAACCCGACATCGCCGTGGCCGGGAAGACGGGGACGGCCCAGGTGGGAAGGCCCCCCGATTACGAGGATACCGCCTGGTTCATCTGTTTCGCCCCCTTCGAAGCTCCGCGGGTGGTGCTGGTTCTGCTTCTGGAGAGGGCGGGCTCGGGCGGGCACCAGGCCGCCCCCCTCGCCGGACAGTTCATCCGGAGGTTCTTCCGCCTGCCGGCGCCGGAAAACCGTGAGGGGGCCCCGTGAGGGCGGCCCGGTATTTCAAGAGCATGGACTGGTGGCTGACCGCGGCGGTGGCGGCCCTGCTCGCGATCGGAACCGGGTTCATCTACAGCGCCTCGTTCCGGTTGACCCATTCCAGCGGCGTCGACTACATGCAGCGCCAGGTCATCTGGCTGGCGATCGGCCTGGGCCTCTACCTGGTTTTCTCCGGGATCGACTACCGGCGCCTGGTGGCGGCGGCTCCCGCCGTCTACCTGGTTTCGATCCTCCTTCTCGTGTTCATCCTGGCGGCGGGGGAGAGCCGGTTCGGGGCGCGACGCTGGATCCAGTTGGGCCCCTTTACCCTCCAGCCCTCCGAATTCGCCAAGCCGGCCCTGGTCCTGATCCTGGCCTGGCACTTCTCGAGCAAGTACGTCTACTCCGCCCGGCTCGGGTATTTCTTCGCCCCCCTGGTGCTGGCGGCGGTCCCGGCGCTGCTTATCCTCAAGCAGCCCGACCTGGGCACGGCCCTGGTCCTGGTCCCCTTGGTGGCGGGGATGGCGCTGGTGGCCCGGGTGAGGATAGCTTTCCTGGCGGGGGCGGCGATACTGGCCGCCGCCGCCGCGCCGGCGGGATGGATGACGCTCAAGGAATACCAGAAAGAACGGGTCCGGGTCTTTCTCGATCCCGGTCTCGACCCCTACGGGTCGGGGTACACCGTGATCCAATCGAAGATCGCCATCGGTTCGGGGCGGCTGACGGGGAAGGGGTGGTTGTCCGGAACCCAGAACATGCTCAACTTCCTGCCCGAGCGCCAGACCGACTTCATTTTCGCGGTTCTGGCGGAGGAGTGGGGCTTCGTCGGGGGCGCGGCGGTGCTCATGCTTTACGCCCTGGCGGTGTTCAGGCTCTACCGGATCGCCACGGTTTCCCGCGACTTCATGGGCACCGTCCTGGTCTCGGGGTTCATGGTCCTTTTCTCGACCCACGTCATCGTCAACGTGGGCATGACCATGGGCCTCCTGCCCGCCACCGGCCTTCCCCTGCCGCTGTTGAGCTACGGCGGTTCGGTGACGGCGGCGACCATGGCCATGCTCGGCATCTGCCAGAGCGTCTATATCCACCGCTACTATTACTGAGGTCTCCGGCGATGACATCGACAAGGAAACGGGACGGCGAGGCGGGGGCGGCGGTCGCGGGCGCCGCCGGATTTCTGCGCGACCCCGCCGTCATCGCCCGGGTCCTGGAAAAACGGGTCCTCCCCTTCGTGGACCGGCCCGGGCGCTATATCGGAGGGGAGATCAACGCCGCCCTCCCCGGTCCTCGCCCCGAGGTACGGGTTCTGCTCAGCTATCCCGACCTGTACGAGGTGGGGATGAGCAACCACGGGCTCAGGATCCTGGCCGAGACGGTGCGCTCGACGGGGTTCGCCGGCGCCGAGCGGGCCTTCGCCTTCCGGGAGGACATGGCCGCCGCCGCCGCCCGGGAGGGAGTTCCGCTCTATTCGCTCGAGTCCCTGACCCCCGCCGCCGATTTCGATCTCTGGGGATTTTCCCTGCAGGCTGAACTGACCTACACCAATATCCCGGCCATGCTCGAAGCCGCGGGGCTGGCCCCGGCCGCCGCTTCCCGGGTGTGGCCCGGGGCCCCGCTCCTGGTCGGGGGCGGGGTGGGGGCCTATAACCCCGAACCGCTCTCCCGGTTCTTCGATCTCTTCGTGATCGGAGACGGAGAGGAGCCGCTGGCGGAGATCCTCGAATTCTACCGGGTGCGCCGGAGTCGTCCGGGCGCGGACAAGGAGGGTTTCCTGGCCGAACTGGCCGCCGCGGTGCCGGGCGTGTACGTTCCCTCCCTCTACCGGGAAACCAGGGACGGGGAAGGGAACTTCGCCGGGCTTCGCCCCCTGCGGCCCGGGGTTCCCGCTTTCGTGCCCAAACGGGTCTTGAAGGATCTGGGAAAATCGCGGGTCGCGCGCCCGCCCGTCCCCCTGGTGGACGTGGTCCACAACCGGGCCGTGGTGGAGATCATGCGGGGCTGCGCCCGCGGCTGCCGCTTCTGCCAGGCGGGTTGGGCCGGGCGCCCGGTCCGGGAGAAGGCCCCCGAAGCCGCGGCGGCCGAGGCGTTGGAACAGACCGAGGCCACCGGGTGCGACGAAGTTTCGCTCCTCTCCCTCTCCAGCGGCGATTACCGCCGCATCGACGGGCTTCTCGAACTGCTCTCGCCGCTTCTGGCCGAGCGGGGCGTGGGGATCTCCCTCCCCTCCCTGAACGCGGCCTCGATTTCCGAGACCATCTTCCGCCAGCTCAGGCGCGTGCGCAGAAGCGGAATCACGCTCGCCCCCGAAGCCGGGTCGGTCCGGATGCGGAAGGCGATCAACAAGGACCTGGCCCCGGAAGTCCTGGACGGGGTGGTGCGGCAGGCCAAAGAGCAGGGGTGGCGCCTGCTCAAGCTCTACTTCATGATCGGACTTCCCGGAGAAAGGGACGAGGACGTCGAGGCCGTGGCCGCAGTCGTCGACCGCCTTTCCCGGTGGGGGGGGGACCTCAACGTCACCGTCTCCAACTTCGTGCCCAAGGCCCAGACGCCGTTTCAGTGGGCGCCCATGAATTCCCCGGCGGAGCTGGCGCGCAAACAGGCGCTCCTGCGCTCGCGGATCTCCTCGCGCCGGGTCAAACTGAAATTCCGGGACCCCCGCATGAGCTTCGTCGAGGGGCTGCTCGCGGTCGGCGGCCGGGACGCGGGGCGCCTTTTGGAGGAAGCCTACCGGCGCCGGTGTCTTTTCGCCGATTGGCGGGAACATTTCGACCCGGCGGCCTGGGAAGAGGCGGCGGAGGCTTCCGGGCTCGAGCCCGAGCGTTTCCTCTTCTCTCCCCGCGACCCGGACCGGCCCCTCCCCTGGGCCCACATCGGGGGAGGCGTCCCCGGCGAGGTCCTCCTCAGGGAGTACCGCCGGGCAGAGGAGGCTTCCCGGTGAGACTGCGCCTGATCTATTCCCGGGAAGGGCTGATCCGTTTCACTTCCCACCGGGACACGCTGAGGATCTTTTTCCGGGCCTTCTCCCGGAGCCGGGTCCCGGTGTGTTTTTCCGGCGGCTTCAATCCCCACCCCCGGGTGGAGTTCTGCCCGCCCCTGAGCCTGGGCATGGAAGGCCGGGCCGAGGAGATGGACCTGCGCCTGGAGTCGCCCGTCGATCCCGCGGTTGCGGTCGAGGCGATAAACCTGTATCTTCCCCAGGGTTTGAGGGCGGTTTCGGGGCGTCTCCTCGCCGAGGGGTGCCCGAAGCTGGGGAAGGAGCTGGAGGGAGGCATCTACCTGCTCTTCCCGGAAGGCCCGGCCGCACCGGAGCCGGGAGCGGTGGAACGTTTCCTGGGCGCCGAGCGGGCGCCGTACGTCAGGAAGAAACCCGATGGAGACAAAACGATCGATGCCCGACGGGGAGTGGCCCGGGTGGAACTCGCCGGCGGGAATGACGATATTCGCATGGAAATGGAAATACTTTTCGCGGGAGGGCCACGCCCGGTGGAAGTCCTCTCGCTCCTGACCGGTATTCCCCCCGGGGAACTGGCGGGCGTCCGTATCGTCCGAACCGGATTCAGGAGGAAGCCGGCGGCCGCGGTCGCGGCGCCGGCGAAGGAAGAAGGTTATGAAGAAACAGATATTGATTGAATGCCATCCGCGGGAAACCCGGGTGGCGGTGCTGGCCGAAGGCCGGCTGGAGCAGTTTTTCCTGGAGCCGGGGGAGCAGCAGAGCCCGCTCGGCAACATCTACAAGGGGAAGGTCTGCAGCATTCTCCCCAGCCTGGGCGCGGCTTTCGTCGACATCGGCCTGGAGAAGAACGGTTTTCTCTCCACCTCCGAGACCGTCGAGTCCTCGACCCTGCGCAGCGCCTTCGAGGACGACGACGAGGACGGGAACCAGCCGCGGAAGGGGGAGGTGGCCCGCGCCGAAAATTCCTCCACCATCGAAAAACTGCTGCGCAAGGGCCAGGACCTGCTGGTGCAGGTGGTGAAGGAACCGATCGGAGCCAAGGGCGCGCGCCTCAGCACCCAGATCAGCCTTCCCGGACGGTTCCTGGTGCTGATGCCCCACGAGAAGCGGATCGGGGTGTCCCGCCGCATCGTCGATCGGGGAGAACGGGTCCGCCTGCGCAAGCTCATGCGTGAGATCGGGTTCCCTCCCGACATGGGGGTCATCGTCCGCACCGCGGGTTTGGCCGCGAACAAGCGGGCCCTCAAACGGGACATGCGCTACCTGCTCAACGCCTGGAAGGAGATCCGCGACCGGGAACGGAAAGTCGCCGCCCCGGCCCTGGTCCACGAGGAGATGGACCTGGTCATGAAGAGCATCCGCGACTACCTGCTCACCGACATCGACCGGATCGTGGTCGATTCTCGTTCGGAGTTCAAAAAGATCTCCGACTTCGTGGGCATGGTCTTTCCCGCCGCCCGCGAACGGATCGCCTTTCACAAAGAGAAGATGCCGCTCTTTCAGAAATACGGCCTTTCCGAGGAAGTGGAGAAGCTGTTTCTGCCCGTCATCAACCTCAAATGCGGCGGCCACCTGGTCTTCCAGCAGACCGAGGCCCTGGTCTCCATCGACGTCAACACCGGGAAAAACCGCGGGACCGGAGACCAGGGGGAGACCATCCTGCAGACCAACCTGGAAGCGGCGGAGGAGGTGGCCAAACAGCTGCGCCTGCGCAACGTCGGGGGCATCATCGTCATCGACTTCATCGACATGGACTCCAAGGGCCACCAACGCAAAGTCATGAACGCTCTGCTCAAGGAGTTGAAAAAGGACAAGGCCCGGACCCGGGTCTATCCCTTCTCCGACCTGGGGTTGGTGGAGATGACCAGGCAGCGGGAACAGGAGAGCTTCCTGCATAAGCTCTACGAGATATGCCCCTGCTGCCAGGGGCAGGGCCTGGTCAAATCGCTCCCCAGCCGGGGGCTGGAACTGGAGCGGCTGCTCATGTCAGCTTTCAGCAAGCAGCCGAGAGTGCGCCAATTCCGGATCGAAGCGCACCCCCACCTCGCCCGCTACATCCTGGAAGAAGGGTGGGAGAATCTCCGCCAGCTGGCCCGGGCCAACCGGATCCGGGTCACCATCGCCGACAACCACGACCTTCAGTTCGGGGAGTACATCGTTTGGGCCCTGACCCGGAACGGACAGGAAAAAGTCTGACCGGGCCCCGGAAAAAGCGCCTTGACACCGCCTCCCTCACCGTCTATATTCCCCCGTCCGAATCCACGAAGGAGAATTCAGATGAAATGCGCCGTTGTCGAAGTAGCCGGAAGGCAGTTCCTGATCCGGGAGGGCGAGACCATTAACGCCCCCCGGCTCGGCGCCGCCGCCGGCGACGAGGTGGTTTTCGACCGCGTCCTGCTTTTCTGGGACGGGGAGGAGATCCAGGTGGGCCGCCCCTACCTTGAAGGTTTTTCGGTGGGAGGGACCATCTCCGAGGAAGCGCGCGGTCCCAAGCTGGTGGTCTTCAAGTTCAAGCGCCGCAAGGGATACCGCCGCAAGAGAGGGCATCGGCAGGACATACACCGGGTTCAGGTGACCGGGATCGCCGCGCCGGGGGAAAGCAGCCCGGCGGCCGAACCGGCCGCGGCCCCGGCCGAAGCCGGGGAATAGAACCGACGAAGGAGGAAGGCCGTGGCTCATAAAAAAGGAATGGGGAGTTCCCGCAACGGCAGGGAAAGCCACTCCAAGCGGTTGGGAGTCAAGCGCGGCGACGGGCAGTTCATCCGGGGCGGGACCATCATCATCCGCCAGCGGGGAACCAGGATCGCCCCCGGGGCCAACGTGGGCCGAGGCAAGGACGACACCCTTTTCGCCCTGGTCGACGGCACGGTGGCCTTCGAGACCCGGGCCGGGAAAAAGCTGGTTTCGGTTCGTCCCGGGGTCTCCAGCTGATCCGGTTTGAAGAAAACCTTCATCGACAGGGCCCGGATCACGGTTAAGGCCGGCGACGGGGGCAACGGCTGCATCAGCTTCCGCCGGGAGAAGTATGTTCCCCGGGGAGGTCCCAACGGCGGCGACGGCGGCCGCGGCGGCGACGTGGTTCTGGAAGCCAGTTCCCAGGTTCCGACCCTGATCGATCTCTACTTCCGTCCCAATCTGAGGGCGGAGCGCGGCGGCCACGGCCGGGGCAAGAACCAGCACGGCCGCGGTGGCGCCGACCTGGTCATCAAGGTACCCCGCGGGACCATGGTCCGCGACGACTCCTCGCGGGAAACGATCGCCGACCTGGTCGAGGACGGCCAGCGCCACCTCCTGGCCCGCGGAGGCCGGGGCGGACGGGGCAACGCCCGGTTCGCCACTTCGACCCGCCAGGCGCCCCGGTTCGCGGAAGAGGGGGGAGAGGGAGAGGAGGGGATATTCTGGCTGGAACTGCGGCTGATCGCGGACGCGGGCCTGGTCGGGTACCCCAACGCCGGCAAGTCCACCCTGATCTCCCGGCTCTCCCACGCCCGGCCCCGGATCGCGTCCTACCCGTTCACCACGCTGACCCCGGTCCTGGGAGTGGCCGAAGACGACGACCTGCGCACCCTGACCCTGGCCGATATCCCCGGGCTGATCGAAGGCGCCCACGCCGACGTCGGACTCGGCCACGACTTCCTCCGCCACATCGAACGGACCCGGCTGCTGCTTTTCGTCCTGGACATGGCCGGAGCCGAGGGCCGGGACCCCCTGGACGATTTCCGGCATTTGCGCGAGGAATTGAAGCTGTATAATCCCCTGTTGGAACAACGGGAATTTCTGGTCGCCGCCAACAAGATGGATCTGCCCGGGGCCGCGGCCAACCTGGAACGGTTCCGGGCGGAAGCCGGGGTGCCGGACTCGAAGATCTACCCGGTCTCGGCCCGGGAAGGAACGGGGCTGGACCGGCTGAAACCGGCCCTGTTCGCGGCGGTCGAAGCCGCCGCCCCGGAAAGCGGGAACCAGGCGGGGAAACCGTGATGGAAACGAAACAAGCCCGACGGCAGCTGGCCGGGGTCCGCCGGATCGTGGTCAAGCTGGGGACCTATCTGCTCACCGGGGACCAGACCTGCCTCGACACCGCCCTGATCGAAAAGATCGTGGAACAGGCGGTGGCCTTGAGGAGGAAGGGGCTCGAGCTGATCCTGGTCACCTCCGGAGCGGTCGGGGCCGGGGTCCTGGAACTGGGGCTGCGGCAACGGCCCTCGGATATCCCCATGCTTCAGGCCGCGGCCGCGGTGGGCCAGACCGCGCTCATGCACCTCTACCGGAGCCTCTTCCGGGAGCGGGGCTTCTCGGTCGGTCAGATTCTGCTCACCCGGGAGGACATCGACCACCGCCAGCGCCACCTCAACGCCCGCTACACCGTCGAAACCCTGCTCCAGCAGGGGGTGGTCCCCATCGTCAACGAGAACGACACCGTGACCGTGGAGTCGCTCAAGTTTTACGACAACGACTACCTGGCCGCGCAGCTGGCCAACCTGGTCCGGGCCGACCTCCTGATCGTCCTCACCGACGTCGACGGCCTGCTCGAACCCCGGGAAGGGCCCCGGAAGGAATGGGCCCGGGTCCCCGTGGTGAAGAAGGTCACTCCCGCGATCATGGAAATGGCCGGCGGCAGCGCCAAGGAACATTCCCGGGGAGGGATGCGGAGCAAGCTGGAAGCGGCCCGGATGGTAGCCCGGGCCGGCGGCCTGGCGGTGATCGCCAACGGCCGCCGCCCCCGGGTGCTTTCCGACATCGTCGAGGGAGAGGACGTGGGCACCCTCTTTCTCTCCCCCTTCTCCCAGGTTCGGCGCCGGAAATGCTGGATCGCCTTCGCCCGGGTCCGCCGGGGCTGGCTGACCGTGGACGACGGCGCGCGCCGCGCCCTGGCCGAGCGGGGGAAAAGCCTGCTGGCTTCGGGGATCACGGCGGTGGAAGGCGTTTTCGGGCCCGGAGACATGGTCGGCCTGCGCACCGAGGACGGCCTCGAGTTCGCCCGGGGGCTGGTCAACTACAGCGCGGAAGACGTCGGCCTGATCAAGGGGAAGCAGACCTCGCAGATCGGCGAGGTCCTGGGGGGCTACGCCTACGACGAGGTCGTCCACCGGGACAACCTTCTGGTCCTCTAAGCCGGTCCGGCCGCGGGCCGCGGCCGTTTTTCCGAGTTTCCGATGCCGCCCGGGCGGCGGGGATAAACGGTGAAAATCGCCCGGGGAGAGTGTAGGCTTACCCCACAGCGGCCGGGAGAAGGCGCCGGCCCGCGAACAACCGACGAGGAGGAGCACGTGGATTGCGAAACCTATGCCCGCGAACTGGCCCAGGCGGCTCGCCGGGCGTCGCGCCGGGCGGCGGTCCTGGACACGGAGACCAAGAACGAAGTTCTGGAAGCGATGGCGCGCCGCCTGGAAAAAAGCGCCGAGCGCATCGCCGCGGCCAACGTTCTCGACCTGGAAGCCGGCCGTGAAGCGGGGCTGAGCGCCGCGATGCTGGACCGGCTGGAGATCACCCCCCGGCGGCTGGCGGCCATGGCCGACGGCCTGCGCCAGGTGGCGGCGCTCCCCGATCCGGTGGGAAAAACCATCGACGAACGCGTCCGTCCCAACGGCCTGAAGATAACCCGGGTCCGCGTTCCCATCGGGGTCATCGGCATCATCTACGAGTCCCGGCCCAACGTCACCGTGGACGCCGCCGGCCTCTGTCTCAAGTCCGGCAACGCCGTCATCCTGCGCGGGGGCAAGGAAGCGATCCGGACCAACCGGGTCCTGGGGGAGATACTGGGGGAGGCCCTGGACGAGGCCGGCATCGATCCCGCCGTCGTCCAGGTGGTCGCCGTCGCCGACCGGGAAGTGGTGAACCGGCTTTTGAAGATGGACGCGGAGATCGACCTGATCATCCCCCGGGGAGGGGAAGGGCTGATCCGGGCGGTGGTGGAGGAGTCGACCATCCCCGTGATCAAGCACTACAAGGGGGTCTGCCACGTCTACGTCGCCGCCTCCGCCGATCAGGAGATGGCGCTGGAGATCGTGGACAACGCCAAGACCCAGCGGCCCGGGGTCTGCAACGCGGTCGAGACCGTGCTGGTGGACGCCGCCTGCGCGCGGGAATTTATGCCCCGCCTCGCCGAACGCCTGGGAGAGAAGGGGGTGGAACTGCGGGGGTGCGAACGCACGCGCGCGATCGTTCCCGGAATCGTCCCCGCCTCCGAGGAGGACTGGCCCCGGGAGTACCTGGACCTGATCCTGGCGGTCAAGGTGGTGGACGGGGTCGACGAGGCCGTGGATCACATCGCCCGCTACGGTTCCGGGCACACCGACGCCATCGTCACCCGCGATCCGGAAGAAGGCGAGCGCTTTCTCTCCCGGGTCGACTCCTCCTCGGTATTTCTCAACTGCTCGACCCGGTTTTCCGACGGCGGCGAGTTCGGGCTGGGCGCCGAGATCGGGATCAGCACCGACAAACTCCACGCCCGGGGGCCGATGGGATTGGAAGAACTGACCACCTACAAATGGGTCGCCCGGGGTGAGGGGCAGCTGCGCGGGTAAGAGCGAAGGTGCGGGCGGTTCCCGGCGACCCCGCGCCGGGGTGCTGGGGGGAACCTTCAACCCCGTGCACGAAGGGCACCTGGCCGTGGCCCGGGCGGCGTCCGCGCTCCTGGACCTGGATCGGTTGTTTTTCATCCCCGCCTCCTTCCCCCCCCACAAGCGGCCTTCCGGCCTGGCTTCCGGGGAGGACCGACTGGCCATGCTGCGCCTGGCCGCGGCGGGCGTTCCCGGGTGGGAGGCCCTCGACCTGGAACTGGCCCGGGGCGGGGTCTCCTACAGCGTGGACACGGTGGCGGCGCTGAAAAAAATGCTGGGCGAGGAGACGGAACTGTTTCTTATCATAGGCGCCGACAACCTGGACGGGATTTCCCGGTGGCGGCGGATCGAGGACCTGGTACGCTGGTGCCGGTTCGCCGTGGTGACCCGGCCCGGCTTCGCCCCGGAGCCGGGAGGGGCCGACGACCGGGAATGGGCCCGGCGGATCCTGGCTGCGGGCCGGGGGCGGCTGATCGAGCTGTCGGCGCCGGTCTCCTCGACCGAGGTCCGCGCCGCCGCTTCCCGGGGGGAACCGCTGGAGGGCCTGGTCCCCCCCGCGGTGGCGGCCTACATCGAAAAGCGGGGTCTCTACCGGGAGCCCGCGAGCAAGGAGTAAACGGAACGGTATGGCCAAGAAAATGGAACCATGGATGAAGGAAGCCCTGGGGCGGGCCCGGGAAGCGGCCGCCGCCGCCGAGGAGAAGAAAGCCTCCGAGATCGTGATTCTGGACATGCGCGGGCTCTCCTCGATCACCGACATCTTCGTGATCTCCGGCGTGCAGAACGAACGGCAGCTCAAGGCGGTGGCCGACGCGGTCGAGGAACGGCTGGGGGGAGCCCGCCGCCGGAGGCTGCGCCGGGACGGGGCCGGGGGCACCCCCTGGATCGTGATGGACCTGGGCGGGGTCCTGTTTCACATCTTCATGGAGGAGGAGCGGCGCCGCTTCGACCTGGAGCGGCTCTGGGGCGACGCCCCCCGTCTTCCCCTCAAGGCCCGCGTCCGGAAGAAAAAGGCGGAAAGGGACCAGGGGAAAGGGACGTAACCACCGCCCCTCCTGAACCCCGAACCCTGGAGAATTCTGCACCTGATTACTCTGATTAACTCTGAAAGGGAAAGAATTCAGAATACAGAATTCAGTATTCAGTAGCCCCCGCCCTAACCCCCTGGAGAATTTCTTCCACAGATCTGCCTGCCGCAGGCAGGTTTCACAGATAGTAGAGAAAGAGGATTCAGGTTTGATTTTCTCTATGCTCCATGCTCTATGCTTTTTACATGTCAGCCATGTAGGGGGAAGGCTGAAGGAGGGAGCAGGGAGAGGCCGAGGTGGAGTGGTTCTACACTATGCTCCATGCTCTATTCCCTATGCTTTTCACAGGTGCAGAAAACTTCTCGGCTCCCAGAATGAATAACGAGACATCTGTGAAACAACCTCAAGAAGAAAACGTTTTTGCCGATCGGATCCGGGACGTGCCGCGGTCGTTCATCCGCGAAATCCTCAAGGTGGCCCTGGACCCGGAGGTGATCTCGTTCGCCGGCGGCCTGCCCAACCGCGCCCTCTTCCCGGTGGAGGCGCTCAAGGCGGCGGCCGCCCGGGTCTTCGACGAGCAGGGAAGGGACGTTCTCCAGTACGGCAACTCCGAGGGAGATCCCCGCCTGCGCGAGTACATCTCGGACCGCTACCGGGAAAAGATGGGCCTGGATATCCCGGTCGAGAGCATTCTCATCACCAGCGGCTCCCAGCAGGGGTTGGACCTTCTGGGGAAGACCCTCCTCAACGAGGGCGACGCCGTGGTCATCGAGGAACCGGGGTACCTGGGCACCATTCAGGCCTTCTCCCTCTACCGGCCCGAGTTCCTCCCCGTCCCGGTCTCGGAGGAGGGGATGGACCCGGAGGGGCTGCGCGCCGCCCTGGCCCACCGTCGGCCGAAGCTGCTCTACGCCGTGCCCAACTTCCAAAACCCCTCGGGGATCTCCTACAGCGAGGAGAACCGCCGCGCCCTGGCGGAGGTGCTGGCGGGGACCCGGACCTTCCTGGTGGAGGACGACCCCTACGGCGACCTGCGGTACGAGGGCGAGCCCAAGCCTTCATTCCGAAAGCTTCTGCCCGGGAACACGGTGCTGTTGGGGTCCTTCTCCAAGATCGTCGCTCCCGGCTTCCGGCTGGGCTGGATCGCGGCTCCGCCGGACCTCATGCACAAGCTGATCACGGCCAAACAGGCCACGGACCTGCACACCACCCACTTGATCCAGGGGATCGTCTATCGGTACCTCCGGGACAACGACCTCGACGAGCACATCCGGACCATCCGGGAGGTCTACGGCCGCCAGTGCCGGGCGATGAAGGAGAGCATCAAAAAACACCTTCCGCCCGAGGTCGGGCACACTCATCCGGAAGGCGGGATGTTCCTCTGGGCCGAGTTGCCGGGGCGGATGTCGGCCCTGGAGCTGTTCGAGGTGGCGGTCAAGGACAAGGTCGTCTTCGTCCCCGGCGACCCCTTCTACGTCGCTAAGACCGGGACGAACACGATGCGGCTGAACTTCTCCTGCGTGGACGAAGCCACCATCGACCGGGGCATGCAGAGACTGGGGAGAGCGATCCGGGAGCTGAGCGGCGGCGAGTAGTCCTCTCGCCATGTTGACATGGAAAGAAGCAGAGGGCAGAGAGCACGAACCCTGGGAATTCTGCACCTGATTAACTCTGATGAGGGAAGGATTGGGAAAGAACCATGAAGGACATGAAGTGCATGAAGGGGGCGGGGAAGCAGAGTGCCGGGCCCTATGCCCCATGCTTCTCTTCCTGAACCCTGAACCCCGAGCCCCGAATCCCGAACCATGAACCCTCTTTCCGCCGGTTTAAGCTGTTGAAATCCGCCGGCCCCCTCTCTATAGTCCCTTCAACCACGCAGGGATGAAAACCATGAAAAAGAAAATTAAACCGGCCAGCCGGACCCGGAACGTCTCCTACGCCGTTCGGGACGTGATCGTCATCGCCGACCAGGCCGCCGCCTCCGGCATGGAGATGACCTATCTCAACATCGGCGACCCCAACAAGTTCGACTACCGGACCCCCGACCACATCGTGGAAGCGGCGTTCCGGGCCGCCCGCGGCAACTTCAACAGCTACGCACCGTCCTCGGGGATACCCGAGGCCCTGGAGGCGATCGAGCGCGACCTGGCGGATAAGCGGATCCCGGCTCCCCTCTACACCTTCATCGGGACCGGGGCTACCGAGGTGATCGACATCAGCCTCACCTCCCTGGTCGAGGAAGGGGAAAACGTCCTGGTCCCCTGCCCGGGGTACCCGACCTACAGCGCCATCCTGGCCAAGCTCAAGGCCGAGAGCCGCCCCTACTACCTCGACGAGGAGAAAGAGTGGCAGCCGGACATCGAGGAGATCCGGGGGTTGATCGACGCCAAAACCCGGGCGATCATCCTCATCAACCCCAACAACCCCACCGGGGGATATTACGGGAAAGAGATCGTCCAGGGCCTGGCCGACCTGGCCGAGGAGTTCGGGATCGTCCTCTTCTCCGACGAGATCTACGACCGCCTGCTTCTCAACGACCGACCCTTCGTCTCCCCGGCCGCTCTCAACCCGCGGGCCCCGGTCATCACCATCAACGGGCTCTCCAAGAATTACCTGGCCCCGGGATGGCGCCTGGGGTGGGGGGCCTTCACCGGGCCCGGAGACCTGATGGAGGAGTACATCGAGGCCGTGCAGAAACTGGTTCGGGCGCGCCTTTGCGCCAACCATCCCGAGCAGTGGGCGATCCCGGCCGCTCTCGGGGAAGGGCAGGAGCACCTGCATGAGGTCAGGGCCAAGCTCGTGGCCCGCCGCGACCTGGCCATGGACATACTCAACGCCTGCCCGGGGATCAGCTGCGTCCGGCCGGAAGGGGCGTTTTACGCCTTTCCCCGGATCGAGATAGAAGGGTCGGACCGGGAGTTCGTCACCGGCCTCATCCGGAAGACGGGCGTGGTCGTGGTGCCCGGCTCCGGTTTCGGCCAGGCTCCCGGGACCAACCATTTCCGGCTGGTCTTTCTCGCGCCCGAGGATATTCTCGGGCCCGCCTGCGAAAAGATCGTACGGTTTTACCGAGGATACCCCGGGGCCCGTCCCCCAGCCTGAAGCGTCCCGGGCCCGGGGAAAATAATGAATAAATTTCCGGCCCCGCCGTCAAATAGATATATGTAACCGGGAGGGTTTCATGAAGCAGCGCTGTTTGATCTGGGCCGCCGCGGCGGCTTTCTCCGCGGGTGTCCTGCACGCCGAACCGGCGTGGCGGAGGGTGCTTCCCCCTCCCGGCGCCGACCTCTACGGAGTGTGGTGCCCCTCGACCGCTTCCGGCTGGGCGGTGGGCGACGGCGGCACGATCCTGCGCTATGACGGGACGGATTGGATCCGGGAGGGAACCGCGCCCGACGCCGATTTCCGGGCGGTCTGGGGAGCTTCCACCGATTCGGCCTGGGCCGTGGGCAGAAACGGCCGGATAGCCCGCTTTCAGGGTTCGGGCTGGACCGAGGTCAGCAGCGGTACCGAACTGGACCTCTACGCAATCTGGGGCGCGAACGACGGCGACATCTGGGTGGGAGGGGATTCCTATCTTTTCGGGCACTTCGACGGGGGCTCCTGGCAGATGCAGACCATGGATGTGCCCCCGCTGCCCGAGAGCGCCGTGCGCTCCATATCCGGGACCCTCCCCGACAACCTCAACGCCTTCGGCCCCATGGACTGGTTCCCGGTCAGCCTCGACCCCCCGGTTTACGAACCCTGGGCGGCGATCACCCATTACGACGGGGTCGATTGGCAGATTTCTACCTTCATCCGCAACTGTCCGGTGATGCGCTGTTCCTTCGCACCTCAGAGCGAAGCCGTCGTCGCCGGCGGCGACGGCGGAAGATTCCTCATCGGGATGCCGCCGAACTGGATGAGCTTGACCAGCCCGGCCGAGGGGGCGGTCACCGGGATCTGGACCGACCTGAACGTCCTTCAGGGGGTGGGGAGCGGAGGCGTCTGGCTCTATCTCGAGGGGGGGCACTGGTCGTGGGCCTATGCCGGCACCCGGGAAAACCTCAACGCCATGTACTCGACCACGGACGGCCCGCGCTGGGCGGTGGGGGGGAACGGGATCGTCGTCGGCTACGATACCGAGCGCGCTATCCCCTGGTGGGTCCCCTACAATCCGGTGACGGGGGATACGCTCCGCGATGTCTGGGGCGGCGAAGGCGTTTACCGCGCGGTCGGAGAAGCCGGGACCGTTCTCGCCGGCGACGGTGATTCCTGGACGGTGATGACGGTCCTCTCCGATTCCAAGCTGCTGAGCGTCTGGGGCACATCCCCGGAAGATTTCTGGGCCGCCGGGGAGTACACGGGCGGCGCCGCGACCTCGGGAATCATCTGGCACTACGACTCCGGTTCCTGGCATTCCCCGGTGATATGGAACGATCGGCCCGTCAACGGGATCTGGGGCTTGGGTCCGGACGACGTCTATGCCGTCTGCCCCAACGGGACCGTGGCTTATTACGACGGCTCGTTCTGGAATTACATGACCAGCGCCTACTCATCGCCGATCGCACTGTACGACATCTGGGGAACGGCCCCGGACAATCTCTGGGCGACCGGCAAGAACACCGCCGCCGACTACGGGGTGTTCTGGCATTACCAGGGGGCGGACTGGGTCGAGACGACCACGTACGGGGCCTACCGTTCCCTCTGGGGGGACGGATCCGACAGCATCTGGGCGGCGGGAATGCCCGCGGAGGACATCTTCGTCGGTCTGATCGGTTATTATGACGGGGTTTCCTGGGAACTCCAGACCTACAGCCAGCGGGGGATCTTCTACGGTCTCTGGGGCGGGTCCCAGACCGACGTCTGGGCGGCGGGGGGGAACCCGGTGCTGGGCTGCACCTCCGTCATCTACCATTGGGACGGAAGCGCCTGGTCGGACGTAACCACTACCGGCGACTCCGCCCTCTACGGAGTTTCCGCATCGGGGAGCGGAAGCCTGGCGGTCTGCGGCGCGGCGGGGAGCGTATTCCTGCGCGGCGCCGACGTCACGCCTCCGCGCTATCCGCCGGCTGCCGACTTCGACGGAGACGGGACCAGCGATATCGCCCTGTACCGTCCCTCGACCGGGGCCTGGCTGGTCCGGTCGACCACCCGGGCCTTCTTCGGCGATCCGTCCGATCTGCCCGTTCCCGCCGACTACGACGGGGACGGGACCACGGACGTCGCCGTCTACCGCGCGCAGCAGGGGAAGTGGCTGGTCCGCGGCGGGCTCACGGCCTGGTTCGGGAACGCCGACGACTCCGCGGTTCCCGCCGACTACGACGGGGACGGGACCGCCGACGTGGCCGTCTTCCGCTCCGCCCAGGGGAAGTGGCTGGTCCGCGACGGGTTCACCGCCTGGTTCGGAGCCGTCGACGACACCCCGGTCTCGGCCGACTACGACGGGGACGGGACCGCCGACGTGGCCGTCTTCCGCTCCGCCCAGGGGAAGTGGCTGGTCCG
>Ga0116162_10000151_pt1 | contig 58569 bp, 49 predicted proteins | sample AD_UKC105_MetaG_FD_89875 | JGI IMG/M metagenome (GOLD analysis project Ga0116162, IMG submission 89875) | Active sludge microbial communities of municipal wastewater-treating anaerobic digesters from Hong Kong - AD_UKC105_MetaG | ecosystem: Engineered > Bioreactor > Anaerobic > Digestate...
TACAGGTACGGGAAAAGAAGCCTATGCTGTAGGTGGTATGGAAATATTATGTAAAGATAATAAGCCCTATTCAGTGGAAGTTAAGGAGAATTATCAGGATTACTGTGCTTATCTTCCACTTGATGAAGATTTATATAATAAATGTAAAAATGTGGCACTCCGGGCATGGAGTGCACTCGGAGCAGCTGATGCCGGAAGGGTTGACCTTAAAACCGACAGAAATGGTAATATTTGCTTTATTGAAGTTAATCCTCTTGCAGGACTTCATCCTGTTCATTCGGATCTTCCCATTTTATCTAAAATGAATGGAACAGATTACCAGGCACTGATAGAAATGATCATGCGATCATGCATGAACAGACATAATCTAACGTATGACAGAGAAAAAGTGTTTTGTTATATATAATAAGCCGGGAAGGAATGCCCTGGCAGACGAGCTTGATGTACTAAATCAGGCAAATGAGATAAAAAAAGCACTGGGCAGTCTGGGAATTACAACTTACACAAAGGCAATTACCGGTGATTTTATGAATGAAATAGAGTCATTAGCTTCCGAAAAACCTGATTTCGTATTTAATCTGGTTGAATCAATTAATAATAAGGGGGAATTGTGCTATTTTATTCCGGCACTCCTTAATATGCATTCTATACCCTATTCCGGCAATACTGTTGAAGCTTTGTTTATAACAACAAGTAAAATACTCACAGGTAAGTTTCTTAGAAGAGCCGGAATACAGACTCCTGAATCATATTCACCGTCCCAATATGAAAAATTAAAGGCAGGTAAAAGATATATCATTAAGCCTGTTTGGGAAGACGGATCTTCAGGAATAACTCAGGATTCTGTTTTTACATGGTCACAAGGAAATATAAAGCGCTTACAGGATTTTGATGACAGTCACTGGCTAATAGAGGATTATATTGATGGCCGTGAGTTTAATATAAGTGTCTTGGCAGGCGAAAAAGGACCGGAAGTATTACCTCCTGCAGAAATAATATTTCAGAATTTTGGAGAAGACATACCCAGAATAGTGGATTTCAAAGCTAAATGGATTGAGGACTCTTTTGAATATAAAAATACTGTTCGCTGTTTCCCTGATAATGAAATAGATCCTGAACTTATGAAAAAAATATATACAATGGCACTTGAATGTTGGAGTATTTTTGGGCTGAAAGGATATGCACGTATAGATATGAGAGTTGATAATAATGATATTCCTTATGTTATTGAAGTTAATGCAAATCCCTGTATCTCTCCCGACAGTGGGTTTATTGCTGCATCAAAAAAAGCAGGGCTGGAATATACTGATCTGGTAAGGAGGATTATTAACGATATGAATAGCTGATTTATGACTATAGAGATAACCCGGGGTATTGACAAAAATGACCTTAATGAAATAGAGGAAATATTGAGATCAAGCGGATTCTTTTATGAATATGAGATAATAACTGCTTTGGAGATAACTGTAGAAACAATTTCAAAAGGTTCTGAAAAAAGCGGATACCGCTGGATGAAAATCATTGATGATAAAAAATTGGTTGCTTTTGGTAATTATGGCAAAAATGCTTTTTCAACACACTCCTGGGAATTATACTGGATAGCTGTTCATAATAATTCAAGACATAAAAAACTAGGATCAAGACTCCTGCATGCAATAGAAAGTGATATAAAAAAAACCGGAGGTAAAATACTGTGGATTGAAACTTCCGGAAGACCATTGTATGCACCAACTGAAAGTTTTTATAAGAAAATGGGCTATACACTGCAGGGAAGCCTAAAGGATTTTTACGGTCCTGATGACCCTAAACAGATATATGCAAGATATCTGTAATTTTTATAGCCCAGAGAAGCAAATACAGGTTTAGACTGAATATGCATTCTGATTATTTTCACTTTCAGTATAAAAGGTTTATTTTGTGCTTCGGTATGAATGTAAGAATTGAAAGTAGTTGGAAAGAAAAACTTGCTCCTGAATTTAAGAAGGAATATTTTATCAGACTGACAGATTTTGTCAGACAGGAATACAAGACCAATATTATTTATCCTCCGGCCGGATTGATTTTCAATTGCTTTGATCTGTGTCCGTTTGACAACGTAAGAGCTGTGATAATAGGCCAGGATCCTTATCACGGTGCAGGTCAGGCCCATGGCTTGTGTTTTTCAGTCAGGGATGGAGTTGATTATCCCCCGAGTCTTATAAATATCTTCCGGGAAATTGAATCAGATATGGGTTACAAGCCATTCCCTTCAGGCAATTTAGCCAGATGGGCTTCACAGGGTGTGTTGCTATTAAATGCCACACTAACTGTCAGGGCTCATAATCCGGGTTCTCATCAAAGGAAGGGCTGGGAAGAATTTACGGATTCTGTCATTAACACACTTAACGAGGAAAGAGAAAATATTGTTTTTTTTCTCTGGGGTGCTTATGCACAGAAGAAAGGAGCATCAATAGACAGAACAAAGAATCTGGTTCTGGAATCTGTGCACCCATCACCACTCTCAGCATCTCGTGGCTTCTTTGGAAATAAACATTTCAGCAGATGTAATGAATACCTTCTGAAATATGGGCTAAAACAAATAGACTGGAGATGAGAACATCTGAATATCATTATTTTAATGATTCTGGTACGGGAATAATAATATAGAAAAAGACAACGCTATTTCAGCACCAGAGCTTCTTCAGGGATCACGTTATGGATCATAAGTGTTCTGTTGGTCATGTTGGAAATATATACCTCGTATGTGATTCTCATCTGTCCCTTATAATCCATATAAGTACTGTTCACTGTACCTGTAGTAAAAAGCTTCCCGTCTATTTCAGCACTTATCTCAGCTTTTGAAAAAGCTATATTTACACGCTGATAATCCGATACATTACCGGGATTAATAGTTCCCAGTTTTTTAATATTGCCTGTTGTATCACGAACTCCTGCTGTATTTATTACAACATTTGTAAATATCTCTTCCGTCTGCATATTACGGACTCTTACATCTGTTGGCCCTTCCGGTTCAAATTCAGTTTTTTTGCAGGCAGTCAGTAAATAAAGAAACACCATCAGAACAAGTAAATATTTTTTCATAAAGGAGTATTATTAAGTATCAATTTCAAACCGGAATGAAAGATAACAAATCTGATCCAGATGGTTTAAATAATTTCCATACTATTTGAAGGAATCCAGCCCTTATTACCATCGGACAAACGAATTTCGAACCATTCACCCACTTCATCCTCAATCATAACTTTTGTACCTTCATGCAGTACAAACAAATCGGTTCCGCTGTCATCAGGCGAACTTTTTCCATTCACCTGCGGTTCAAAAATAATAGCTTCCCGGGGTTTTGTTACAAGATTTCGGTTACGTACAGATAAAGACAGTGTTGAAAAGGATATAATAAATAATGCAAGTGCAAACCAGAAAGCAGCTACTTTAATATTATACTTTGAAGTGAAGAAATATAAAGAGAGAAACAAAAGAGAAAGAATAAATGCTGAAAGGCTTATTTTTGCCCAACTGTTTGTTGAGCGGGCAAGTGCAAGAAAATCATACCATCTAATGAAGAATAGTACAGGTATCTCTTCAAAACGATCCACCACCAATGTTCTGGCAATCTGTAAATTATAGTTTATATCTTCATCTCCTGGTTTACGTAAACGGGCTCTTTCATAAAACAGAACGGCTGATGGGATGTCGTTCATTTTGAAGTAAGTATTTCCTATGTTATACATAAGCTCTGCTGAACGGTAACCTGTATTATACAGATCAAGCCATGTTTGCAGAGCTTCCTCATAGTTTCCGGCAGAATATAAGTCTGTTCCCTCCCTGAATTTTTCACCTGGCAATGACTGTGAAAACGAATTCATATTAAAAGTCAGGATACATAACAATAATAATGATATTTTAAAGACTGTAAGTTTCATGTCTTATCCTATTGAATTTTCTATTGTTCGAATAAACTGTGAAGCTCCTTCATACAATTCTGAAGGTTGTATTTCTGTGGCTGAAGGAGCATAACGGGCATATTCGCAGGTATCAAGGATCTTTGTAAGTTGCTCCAGGGTTTCGCAGGATATTCCTTTTTCATTAAGAATATCTTTAACATTACCTTGTGTCAGGTTTGAAACAGGAATATTCAGTTTATCGCCCAGATAACCCCAAATTGCCTTGAGTATCTCTTCATGGAACCTGTCCATTTCATTATTCTTAAGACATACTGATGCTTCACGCAACCTCTTTACAGCAATCCTTCCGGCTTTACGATTTTTTACGGCAGCAATATCAGCATTTCGCCTGACATGTTCTCGTCTGACAAAAAGAACTGCAAAAAAAGCAAGCAAGGTGATCAGATAGATGCTGTAAAAAGAACGATTTGTTAAAATAATACCGGAAGATCTTTTTAGTTTGCCAGGTTTCTGTTTAATAAAGCGGATATCTTTCCCAACATATTTAACATCTTCTCCTGACCTGCCACCGTAAACAGTTATTCCCGATGAGTTCTCATCAGATCCTTTCCTTGCATAAAAGGTTGTTATACTTGTTCTCAACTTTTCATATCTGCCGGTTGAAGGGTTGAAATAGGAATACGTAACAGATGGAATGGTATATTCACCGTAGTGACGTGGAATAAGAAGGAACTCAAAGGTTCTTTGCCCTGTCATTCCATTTACAGTTGTTTTAATATTGTCAGTTATTTTAGGATCATACACCTCAAGGTCAGGAGATAATTTCAGATCAGGAGCTTCAGCCAGTTTAAGGTTACCGTTACCCGAAACAGTTATTTTGTATTCAACAGCATCGTTAACATTAACAGAGTCGGCCCCCAGTGATGCCTTAATGGATAAATTGCCTACAACTCCTGAGAAATCCTCTGGTTTATTTCCCGGCAATGGTTTCACTCTGATATTTACAGGCCGGCTGGAAACGGATCTTGGAATATTCTGGTAAGTAGAGAAAAAATCCCCAAAGAAAGGATCACTGCTTCCTGTTCTTTGTTGTACCAGTGCCGTTAACTGCATCGGTTCAATAGAAATATCACCGCTAATCTGCGGATAGAGAAGAAATCTCTGGATCACTCCTGTACCGTAGATGGTTCCATTTACATTTTCCTGTTTAAGGGAATTAAGCGGAGGTGTTTCAATGTCCGTTTTAAGAAAACCCGAAAAAGACGGATATTTGATTTCATTAATTCCTGACAAATTGATTCTGGTATAAATTTTAGCAGTTGCAACTACGGGTTCGCCAACATATACTTCTCTCCTGTTAACAATAAGGTCAAGAAAAAGCTCTCCTCTGACATTACTATTCCCTGTAGACTCATTCTGTGACTGCTCCGTATCGGATTGATTTCCTGCAGAAGGCATGTTGCCTCCAATTACTTCTATATGTACGGAATCAGAATAGTATGTTTTACTCTTCAGTGTAAAACTGGCAGGTTCCAGAACAAATTTGCCCTCTTCCATGGCCTGCAGGTAATAAACATAAGAATAAGCTGAATTTCTTGTTATTTTCCCATTAATTATCTGAGTACTTGAGCTGAAAGATGTCTGAGGGCCCATGAGTTTATGGAATCCGTCAAAAGAAGGGGCTGTAAACTGACCTCCTCCGGAATTAACAGTCCACGAAACAGTGAATTGCTGACCGGCTTCAACAACTGAGGGATATTCAGCCTCAACAGTAATATCCTGAGAGAATAAGGGAAGTGATATAATGAGAAATAAAAAATATGTAAGTAGTCTCTTCATCTGTAAAAAATTGAGTAATAAAGGCTGTCCGTTTTGTTCCACCTTATTATAACGCAATGTATATTAAGCAATAATGATTTAATCACCAGTTTTTTATAGTTTGCACTCTTGTTTTTGCTGCTTTCTCACGTTTAACTTTTTCCTGTACATCTTTTTCTTCGTTTTCCAGAGCCTTCAGAATTCTTTCTGCATCTTCCCTTGATATGGATTGTTGATCTTCACCATCCTCCGGTTGTTGCTCATCCTGTCTGTTGTTGTCTTCTCTCTCCTGTTCATTGTTTTGTTTTTGCTCGTCATCCTTATTATTATCCTCCTGTTGCTGATTTTGTTGCTGTTGTTGCTGTGGCTCCTCCTGTTGACGCAGTTTATCCTGAGCATAAGCTAAATTATATTTTGCCCTTACATTTTGAGGATCAAGCTTAAGTGATTCCTTATAAGCTTCAATACTTTCTTTCAGCTTCTCATTCATTAGAAGTGAATTGCCAAGGTTATACATACTTTCGGCTTTCTTCTTTTTATTATCAGTCATCCGGTAGTGTTCCATAAAATGTTTACCGGCGTCCTCAAATTTATTCTGTTTATACAAGGCATCACCTACATTGAAAACAGCTTTCTCCGATTCTTTATTGTCACTCAGGGCTCTTCTGTAATATATTTCTGCTTCGGAGAATTTCTCGTTTTTGAATTCTCTGTTTCCCTGTCTTATAAATTTTCTGTCACTCTGCCCATACAACTGAGTCGAAAGAAAAGATAAGACACAGGTAACCAATATAATGGCAAATTTGGCTTTTTTTATTGATGTATTCATATTATCCATTTTGCCTGTTTTAATTAAATTTTGACTTTAAATAATTTTATACCGGATAGTTTTCTGTTCTTTCTGTCCATAATAATAAAGTCGGTCATAAGTAGTATGAGAGCAAGTACTGTGAATATCTGGAACTGGTCATTATATTCAGTATACATAGTACTTTCTATTTCCTCCTGTTTCATTTTTCTTATCTCTCCGAATATTTGCTCAAGACCTATATTTGAACTGCTTGCTCTGACATAACTGCCTCCTGTAACAGCGGCAATTTGCTTCAGTATATCCTCATCCAGTCGTGTGATGACAGTATTTCCCTCCCTGTCGGTGAGGTAGTCCATAGTTCTGCCTGAGGTTAGTGGTACAGGTACTCCTTCTACTGATCCTATTCCTATTGTATGAATTATTATTCCTCTCTCTGCTGCGTCCTGCGACATTGACATGGGATCATCTTCATGATTTTCTCCGTCAGTGATTATTATCATGGCTTTGCTCTTATCTTCTCCAGGCGAAAATGATTTCATACCAAGATCTATTGCAGCCCCAATCGCTGTTCCCTGTTTTGGGACTATATCGGTGTTTATGGTAGAAAGGAACATTTTGGCAGAGATATAATCTGCTGTGATGGGTATCTGTGTGTAAGCATCACCGGCAAAAACGATTAGCCCTATCTTATCGTTTTCCAGATTATCAATAAGTCTTGACAAAGCTTGTTTGGCCCTGGTAAGACGGTTAGGCCTTATGTCTTCTGCCAGCATTGAATTGCTTACATCAAGAGCAATAATAACTTCCACACCTTGTCTCTTCACTTCCTCCAGTCTTGAGCCAAACTGAGGACGCGCAAGGATGATTATAAGAGTAGCAAAAGCTATTAGTTGAAAGAAAAATTTCAAATTGGGCCTTATATTGGAGAATTCTGGCATAAGTCTTCTGATAAGGGACATATCTCCGATTCGCTTTAAAGCTCTCTTTTTTCTGGCTTCATTGAGGATCCATAAGAGAAGCATCACCGGCAAAAGAAGCAAGAGGTACAGAAAATCAGGATTTGCAAATCTGAATAACTGCATAATGTAATAATTAAGTGATGTTTTTATATATAGTGTTACGGATCAATATTTCCAGTGCAATAAGGATAAGAGCAAAAAGTGCAGGTAGTAGGTATTTTTCTTCTTTTTTCATAAACTGATGTACATCAATTTTCGATTTTTCCAGCTGATCAATTTCATTGTAAACCTCTACCAGTTTATTATTATCCGTAGCTCTGAAATATTTTCCGCCTGTTTTTTCTGCAATATCCTGCAATATTTCCTCATCTATTTCTACAGGAATATCCTGGTATTGTATACCGAAGGGTGTTTGTACTGGATATGGAGCTGTTCCTATAGTACCTACACCTACAGTATATACTCTTATCCCATAAGTTTCTGCAATATCTGCTGCTGTTGACGGAGCTATCTCACCCCGGTTGTTGACACCGTCAGTGAGAAGAATAATAACTTTACTTATTGCATCAGAATCCTTAATTCTGTTTACTGCCAGGGCAAGCCCATTCCCAATGGCAGTTCCGTCCTCTATCATCCCGCTCTGTAACTCTCTCATGAGGTTTATAAGTACGGCATGATCGGTTGTAAGAGGACATTGTGTAAAACTTTCTCCACTGAAAACGACAAGTCCTATCCTGTCGTAAGGGCGTCCTGATATAAATTCTGTAGCTACATTTTTGGAAGCTTCCAGCCTGTCCGGTTTAAAATCACGGGCCAGCATACTTCCTGAAATATCCATAGCCAGAATTATATCTATACCTTCTGTTTTAATATTATGAAATCTGTCTGTTTTTTGAGGACGTGCAAGTACTATAATGAGTAATCCCATAGCTACTACACGCAGACTGAAAAGTATGTGTCTGAGATAATTACGGAATGTCTTGCCGGTGTTTACAAAAGAATGCAACCCCGGAAGCTGTAGTGAGGAAGAAGTTCTGGACTGTCGCAGTACATAGAAGGCTACCATCAAGGGTAACAGTAATAAAAACCATAGTAAAAGAGGCTGTGAAAAAGTAATGTCTTTCATTCTGCACCTCCTTCCTTCTCTTTCTTTATGGAAACAGCTTCAGTTGATTTTTCTTCTTCTGCAGTGTCTTCAACAAATTTCCATACATTGGAGAAATGATTTTCATTATCGGAAGCCTGTGGTTGATATTTGGCAAATTTCACAAGATCTGATGCAATAAGAACTGATTCCAAAACAGAATATGACTCATTCTTTTTTAGACCTGATCTGATAAGGGCAGCAAGTGTTTCAGAAGTCGTCATTTCGAGTGCATAAATACCGAAGCGATTCTCAATATACTGACGAACAATCTCTGTGAGACATGAATAATATTTTTTTATCTCACCTTTTTGCCATATTTCATTCTCCTGCAGTTTTTTCAATTCACGAAAGGCAATCACATGGGCTGGTTCAGTTGGCTTAGGAAGAGTCATTTCTTCTTCATCTTTCCTCAGGCGTCTGATCAACAGGAAGATACCATATCCCAGTAATCCTGCCAGTGCTGCCATCAAAAACCAGGGCAGTAATTCTCCTACAGTAATTGGAGCTCTGTATGGTTCAGTAATATCATATATAAGAGCTGTAGTATCAGCCGGAGCAGTATTGAATCTTCGTACCTGAAGCTGGCTGTAATCAGAATAAAAACGTTTCATACCTGTCCCATCGCTTATCCCGGCGTACACGGGAGGTACCATATAAAAACCAGAATCAAAAGATGTTATCAGGTATTTGTTAATTATTTTTAACCTGTCATCCGGGGTAGAAGTGGTATCTGAATAAGGTCCGGAAATGATTTCAATATTTTTTGTTATTGTGTCACTGAATTGCTGAACATCAAGCTTTAAACCTGAAGGCTGTTCAACCTTTATAGTAAAATATATCTGATCACCCAGATAAATCTCTGTTGAATCAAAAGCAGTGGTGATGGAAATGTCCTGACCATTAAGACCAGTAATCGCATTTGCCAGAATGAAGAATAAAATAAGTCCTCTCCTGTTCATTTTCATCTGCTTTCAAATAATTTTATCAGAGGTTTGACATAATCTTCACCGGTACATATAGAAGTTGAATCAACTCCGCATCTTCTGAAGAGGTTTTTTATTTCCAGGCTGTGTTCATGCCACCATTTAGCATATGTTTCTCTGATGTTTTTGGATGAGGTATCCACCCATTTTTCAGTACCGGTTTCTGAATCAACAAAATTAATAAGTCCGATATCAGGTAAAGATGTTTCAACAGGATCATATACCTTAACAGCTACAATATCATGTTTATTTGAAGCAATACGGAGGGCTTCTTCAAAGCCTGGTGCAATAAAATCAGAAATAATAAATGCCGTACAACGTTTTTTTATCGCATTTGTAAGAAATCTTAAGGGATCATCAAGGCTTGTAAGACGGCTTTTCGCCTGAAAATCCAAAAGTTCCCGGATAATCCTTAGAATGTGTTTTCTTCCTTTTTGTGGTGGGATAAAACGTTCCACCTTATCAGAAAAAAAGATAACTCCAATTTTATCGTTGTTGGAAATTGCAGAGAATGACAAAACAGCAGCCACCTCAGTCATAACATCTCTTTTGAAACCTGTTGTCGTTCCGAATATCCCGGACCCGCTTACATCGATCAACAGCATTACGGTAAGCTCTCTTTCTTCTTCAAATATTTTTATATATGGGTGATTGAAGCGGGCTGTCACATTCCAGTCGATATTCCGTATATCATCTCCATACTGGTATTCACGTACTTCACTGAAAGCCATTCCCCTGCCCTTGAATGCACTATGATACTCCCCGGCAAAAATATGTCTGGTCAGTCCTCTTGTTTTTATCTCTATCTTACGTACTTTCTTTATTAAGTCAGCAGTTTCCATTCAGAAATTATTAAGGGACCTCAACAACATTTAAGATTTCAGCTATTATCTTATCCTGGTTTATATTCTCTGCTTCGGCTTCATATGTTAGTCCTATCCGGTGTCGCATTACATCAGGGCATACAGCTCTCACATCTTCCGGTATCACGTAGCCTCTGCGGCGAATAAAGGCATAAGCTTTGGCAGCCAGAGAAAGGTATATAGAAGCCCTGGGAGACGCCCCATAAGATATCATGTTAGAGAAAGCAGGCAACCCGTATTTATCGGGTTCGCGACTTGCAAACACTATACTGAGAATATAGTTTTCAATTTTTTCATCCATATAAACTTCCCGGACGACTTCCCGGGCTCTTAAAATATCGTTTGGTTTAATAACGGTACCTGTTTTAGGGAAATCTTTTGCCAGGTTCTCCCTGATAATTAGCCTTTCTTCTTCAAGAGAAGGATAATCAATGAGCACTTTCATCATAAACCTGTCTACCTGTGCTTCAGGGAGTGGATAAGTACCTTCCTGTTCAATAGGGTTTTGAGTGGCCAGCACAAGAAAAGGAGCATCCAGATAAAAAGTCGATTCCCCAATAGTAATCTGCCGCTCCTGCATCGCTTCCAAAAGAGCACTCTGTACTTTTGCCGGTGAACGGTTTATTTCATCAGCAAGAATAAAATTAGCAAATACAGGTCCCTTTTTGACAATGAATTCCTCTTTTTTCTGGCTATAGATCATCGTTCCAATAAGATCTGCAGGAAGAAGATCGGGAGTGAACTGTATCCTGCTGAATTTTGAATCGATGATAGCAGCAAGAGATTTTATTGCAAGGGTTTTTGCCAGGCCCGGAACCCCTTCAAGGAGAAGGTGTCCATCAGCCAGCAACCCTATCAGAAGACTGTCTGTTAAATGTTTCTGCCCGATAATGACTTTATTCATCTCCATCCTGATGATATCAATAAAGGCACTCTCTTTTTCAATTTTTTCATTTAACAACCTGATATCGGAAGTATGCTCCATAGTATAAAGTTTTAAGGTGCAAAATTAACAAAATGAGTACAGCAAATACAATATTCCTCCTTAAGTGATTATATGGTACAAAAGAACAAGCACAATTAATAAGGAGGTGTTAATGATTGTTAAATTAGTGTTAAAAAGACTCCACAGATAATGGATTTCCGGCTATTCCTGAATATGCAGAGCTTCTGTATGCAAGAATAAGGATCAATGGCATAAAAGCAGTATTAAAACCCTGTGAGAAAAATACCTGGATAAGCAAGGCCGCAATGCAGAGAAAGAACACTGCTCTGAAACAGAAATACCATTTTTTGTTCATAATGACAGCCAACAGGCAGAATACAACAAAAGGACTGAGCCATATTATATTAAGGTTCCATTTTAATTGGGAATGGTCAGTAAAGAAATTGGCAAAGATCATCAACAAGGCAAGAAGTGAAAAGAAGGAGAAGAATACTATGTCGGCTGCTTTTACAACTGTTCTGTTTCTTACGATCCCATAAAACACGAAGATGACTATAGTGAGCACAGAGAAAACAAACAAGGGTGATGAGAAAAATGTTATATTATTTTGTGGAGTGTCAAAGTCAAGTATTCTTTTTGGATTTGACAGAAGAGGTATCATTTTTCCGCTTCTCCTGACGACTGCATCCGAAAGCTCTTCCTGCATCTCAACAGGAAGAAACATTCTGCCACGCATATCAGCTTTTTTCTCCGAAGGTGTGCCCAGCAGCAGATCAATACCAAGATTAAGCCATGCATACTGCTGGTGATATTTACGGGCCATATTTCTGTATGACACAACCTTACGGGAATCATCAGGAGGATAAATGAGAGCATTTCCTGTAACTTTTTCAATGAGATCCCTTATCCTTGTTGAACAATTATCATAAAAAAAATCATAAAGGTATTTTGCATTTTCAGGCTTAATATTCTCATTTATGAGTTGTAAAAGCCGGATCTTTTCCTCAGAATCCAGATTGATCTCCTGAATATCCATCCAGCGTTCTTCACGCAGATACTCTTCCCTGAAATTGTCGAAAGTAGTAGCCGCAAGCATATAATTTAACCTGCCTCTGGCAAATTTCCAGACAAAATGTGGTGCTTCAAAATCAAATACACCCCAGTTATAAACAATATCAGTATTATTTTCAGGAATAAGAACTCTGATAGCACTGTGACCATACATCGAGTATGTCTCTGTGCCTGGGCCACAGGTAATGAGAAAGATCCGTATTTCTGGAGAAATCGTCTGAGATTTAAGAGTATTGAAAGAAAAAAAGAGCATTACTACCAGCCCCAATAAAACCTTTTTCATAACCAGCCTTTTAAGTGTATAACCCTGCGAAAATGCAAATTAGTATTGAAATAACAGCAATTATTATCCACATTTTTGAATTTGTTATAATTAATACTCCCTGTATTTCAATGACAGAATAAATATCTTTGGAAAAAGATAAAAAAAGATTTGCATCTTTAAGCCCTGGCATTATCAATTTAAAGCCTTTAAAACAAATCCGAATGGATACTTTGGATATTTTAAGAACTTTAAAATTTTTACCCGGAATCCTGCTTGGCTTAACCATCCATGAATTCAGCCATGCCTTTGTTGCCACGAAATGTGGCGACACAACATCCAAAGACCAGGGAAGGGTAACACTGAATCCTTTGAAACATATTGATCCATTTGGTTTTATGATGTTACTTGTTGCCGGATTTGGCTGGGCAAAACCTGTCCGTTTCAATGAAAAAAATCTTAATAATCCCCGGACTGACATTATGAAAATTGCTGTGGCAGGTCCTTTCTCAAATGCTCTTACAGCTATAATACTAACACTGATATTTGCAGTGATTTATAAAATATATCCAGGAAACTATAATTCTATAACCTCAGAAATATTTATTTATTCAATATATATTAACTGGGGATTGTTTATTTTTAACCTGATTCCCATCCCTCCTCTTGATGGATCGCATCTTTTGCTCAATTATTTCCGGCGTTATCCTAAATTATATATGATATTGTATAAATACGGATCTTTCATTTTACTGGGACTTATTTTAGGATCTGTTTTTACAAGTATAAATCTTTTTCCTATTTGGCCTGTCATAGAATTCTTTGGCAAGGGTTTTTTAGTACTTCTCGGAGTGCCTGTTTAATTTAAAAATAAACACATAGGCATCAGATAATATCATGGTACCAAATCACTTTCAGGACCAGAATCATTAATAAATGGTTGAGGTCAAGTACAAGTTATACTTTTTGATCTATTTTTCTGGACTGATAGAAAGACAAGAAATAAAAAATAATTTTTAAAAAAAACAGAATTTTGTAATTTGTGAAAAATACATTGATTGTGAGATTTTTTTTATTCATAATATTCATAATTATCCCGGGATTTATTATGCCACAGACAGACAAGTTTGAGGCTGCAAGGCTTAAAATGGTTAAAACTCAGATTGAGGATCGTGGTCTTACCAATACTGATGTACTTGAAGCTATGAAAAAGGTTCCAAGGCATCTGTTCGTTCCCAGGGCTTATCAGGATGAAGCTTACAATGATTACCCTCTTCCTATTGGTTATCAGCAAACAATTTCTCAACCATTCATTGTAGCTTACATGACTAATATTGTGAAACCGGGGAAAGAGATGAAGGCCCTCGAGATAGGAACTGGTTCAGGATATCAGGCAGCTGTGCTTGCAGAAATAGTGGATCATGTATATACAATTGAGATTATCCCTGAACTTGCAAGAGAATCAAGTGAGAGATTAAAGGAACTGGGATATCAGAATATTACATGCAAATATGGAGATGGGTACCAGGGTTGGTCTGAACATGCACCCTTTGATATTATTATTATTACCGCTGCAGTCGAAAATATTCCACAACCATTGATAGATCAGCTTGCCGAAAAGGGCAGAATGGTTGTTCCTGTTGGCAAACCACACTCTGTTCAGGAATTACAGCTTATAACAAAAAAGCATGGGAAAATCAATATCAGGCACCTTACTCTCGTAAGATTTGTTCCATTTATGCGACTATAAAATCTCTTTTAAGTGCAGAGTATTAAAACCTCACATTGTTAAGCTAAAGAAACTGACGAGTTTGTAACACAATACTTATAAGCACATTAACCCAATATGTTATTTCTAAATAAAGCTTTAAAAAGTAGTGTTGAATGTGGTTTAACAAAAATTAACTTAATTTAAGGAACCCTCCGGTCTATAATACGTATTTTTAAGAAATTATTGGGGCGGGATAAGCTCTGAAAGGTTTTGTTGGCAAAGATTTTCCCTTTAACTTATTCTGCCCCATTAGTAATTTCTAATCCAATCAGACCAGTGCTAAGTCCTTTCTTAAACCTCCGACTACTAATGTTAAACATTCAGTAAGCACTGGTCTTTTCAAATGATAAACAAGTCTAATTCTAATCGCCAGAAAACAATTATTTCTGATTTCTTATAATTATATGACAATAATAAATCTGAAATTATTCCCGCTATAAGAAAAAAAAATAATCCTTCACACTTGCCGCTCACGAACTCGTCGCTACGCTCCTCGGTTCGAACGCTTTCCGGCCCTTCGCGTTCTCATCGCTCCTGATTACTGGATGGTTGTTGATTCTGTTATACCTGAAATGTAAATGGCAGCTGTTTTTAGCTACCATTTGTGATTCCGGCGCGATTCGAACGCGCGACCCACAGCTTAGAAGGCTGTTGCTCTATCCAGCTGAGCTACGGAACCTTTTACAGGGTGCAAAATTAAATATTTTTTCAATTGTGACAAGTTAATTGATAACCAAGGTTTAATTTAAGTGATAATTATTCAACAAGTGGATTGATTGACACTGCTGAAATAACAAGAATATGACTGACAAAAATACATTTATAAGACACAAAAAACTACTTATCAGGATGTTTTAAACTGTGCTCTGTAATTACTCGGTGACTTACCTTCTGTTTTCCGGAATTGTTTATTAAAATTGGAAATGCTTGAAAATCCGCATTCCGCTGCAATATCATGAACAGGATAATCTGTCTCACGTAATAGATAACATGCTCTGTTTGTCCTAATCCTGTTAAGATATTCTATAAAACATGTTCCACTGTTTTTTTTAAAAAACCTACTGAAGGAAAAAGAATTCATTTCGAAAATTTCTGATATTTCCTGTAGAGTAACAGGTCTGAAGTAATTTTCTCTGATATATAAATAAATATCAGCCATTTTTTTATTGCCTCGTTCATCATATTTTTTTTTGTATTCGTCAGAACACAGAAAAACTTTATTTTTTGCTTTACACAAGATCCTCAAAATGCAGAATAAATCAATTATCTTATCAAGACCTTTGTGATTAATCATCTGACCCAGATATTTTTCTGTAAGCAAGGCATCATTAACAGAAAATACTATTCCCCTTTCCGATTCATCAAGTAATTTATTAACGCATTTTAATTCAGGCTGCATCAAAAGAACATCGCCAATAGATGATCTTGTAAAATGAAGTACCATACCATGGTTTTCAGGCAAATCTTTCTCTCCCTTATAATAATGCCAGGAATGAGGCATGCCTGAAGCTATAAGGACCATGTCGTATTTATCAAACAACTCAACGCTGTCTCCTATAATACGTGTTCCATTACTCTCAATATTAAGAACAAGCTCATATTCCTTATGAGAATGCCAGATTCCTGCAGTATCGGTAATATATGCAGCCGTTATTCCGCTTCTGTTATTGTAAGTAATCTGACTTTTCCCGGAATCCATTTTTAATATTCTTTTTACTGTTCCAATTATTATTCGGGATAAACTTCAAGTTGATAATTAATCAAGATAACGCAATATACATAGTCTGAAAAACAACAGATTAACTCCTTACTGCCTGTAGTACACTTGTTACTGGCTCCTAATAATATATGTCATGTTGAAAGACATATATTACACTTCACCCTAAAAAAAGGTGAAAAAAGAAAGCAAATAAGTCAATGACGTCCGACAATCAAATTTAATTATAATTGTGAAGAATATTAAGTGGAATCTTATTTATCAATTAGTTCAACAAATATTTAATTTATTAATTCCAACTGTTGTGAATAATATAAAAAAGGCAGATCAAATACAAAGGCTTTCAGTAATACTATTTTTTATCATAAAACTTTGATATTAAAATATAATTGTATAAATTTGTTTATAGCTCATGCTATTGGTATAAGAGGAGTTGAGCAAGGGATGGAGGTGAAAATCAACAGGATTGTATTGCAGACATTGACTTTCACATCTGGGACTTAAGGTATAGCGCCAGCTTACCATCGTTCCATCCTTTTATCAGACAGTAGACACGGGAATTATCTATTAATAAAACCCGCTCCCTGATTTTCATTCCACCCTTCCTCCTCTTATTTTTATTCTAACATATTTATTACCTTTCTTTTCATATTTACTTCTCTTAAGATTTTCAATTATCTTTGGAACCCGGGTAACAGGGTTTGATCCGGTAAAATATCATTTCAGCTATTCATTTCATGAAGACTTACATTCGCAGAAGAGAAAAAAATACTAAGCTGCTTGTACTATTTGCAGGCTGGGCGTGTGATGAGAATTTATTTATCCCGCTTTTTACAGATGAATACGATTATATATTGTTTTATCACTACTCAGCCGATGAAGCTCTCGTACTGCCCGAGATGAAAAAATACAGTGAAATTATTCTTGTTGGCTGGTCACTAGGCGTATGGGCGGCTGAATACATGGCACAAAAGACAGGCATCAACCCTGATCTGACAATTGCAGTTAACGGAACACCTTTTCCTGCTGATGACAAATATGGAATACCCTTACATATTTTTGAAGGGACACTTAATAATATTACTGAAGAGAATATGAATAAATTCTATTTCAGAATGTTTGGAGATAAAAAAACAAATGAATTAAATAAGGAGATGATACCCGGAAGGACACTAAAATCCCTTCATGATGAACTAAGGTGGCTTTATAACCGAATGATGGAGCACAGTAATGAAGGTTTCAGATGGGATTATGCTGTAACAAGTGAGATAGACCGTGTTTTTCCGGCAGAAAATATGAATAATTACTGGGCAAAGGAAAAACAAACCAGACATATAATATTACCTGTGCCGCATTATTTCTTTCATAACTGGAAATCTTTTACTGAGTTCATTGATTTTGTCAGATCATACAGAAAAAAAAGGAGAACCAGACGCAGACCAGAAAAATACTAAGGGAATCTTATAAATCTTTTATAAGAATATTTGAATCAGATTTTTCTGCAAGTTCATCATATTTGTCCAAAATAGAAATAATCTTATTATAGTTTTTACCTTCAACCAGAAGATTGTCTTCTGTTCCCTTTTTTTCAACACGTGAAAGGACATAGCTGACAGACAGCTTATTTATGTCAATGGCAGGTTGATATAGTCTCTGTTTTTTTTCGTTTTCATGAAGAACAGATACTATGGAAGCATTGCTTAGATCATCCAGTATGTCACGTGCCAAACGAACAGGTATCCTGAGTGTTTTTCCAATCTCTTCATCACTGACAGGTTTCAAGCCTGCTTCAAAATTCTTGACTATCTTATGCAAAATGAGCAACATAAGGACCCGTTTTTGAAAATGACTTGTTTTTAGGGCTCCGGATTCAAATTCATATTGAGATACATTCTGATTTGCAAAGCTTAGTTCAGCTCCCAAAAGAATAATAATCCAGCTTGACTGAATAAACAGGATAAATAGTGGTATTGCAGCCAATCCACCATAAATCGCACTTAATTTGGTTATTCCAAACTGAAGGTCAAGATAAAGCCACTGTAATACTTTAAGAAAAGTCCCGGCAATGATTCCGGATAATATTGCCGGACCAACCTTTACTTTTGTATTGGGCATTGCAATAAAAAGAAGAGTTAGGACAAACCATGTCAGGAAATAAGGAATAAACTTTATTAGAAAACTTACTACAGGCTTGAAAAAAGCCAGTATCGGAGCATTAGTCATAAAATCACGTAGTTCTGTACTTACGAAAACTGTTATACTGCTTGATAGAACAATAAAAACAGGGGCTATCAGCATTATTGTAATATAATCGGTGAATTTCCTGTACCATGGTCTTGAAGAAGATATTTGCCAAATATGATTGAATGAATTCTCTATTTGCTCCAGCAAAGAGACAACAGACCAGAATAGTATTATGACCCCCACTCCTGCTATATAACCTCCTCTTGTAGCCTGAATAGTGTCACGAGCTCTGTTCAATAACGGAGTAAGAAGCTCTCCATAGGATTTAAACTCTTTTGTGCCTGTAATAATCGATTCAAGAGTCTGGTCAAGACCGAAACCTTTGGCAATGGCAAAGGCAATGGCAACTACAGGGATAATAGAGAGAAGAGTGTAAAAAGTGAGAGCAGAAGCTCTTAACTGAACTTTGTCATTAAGAAAGCCCCGGGTGGCCAAAACAATTATTCTGAGCTGTTTTATCAGAAAAGTTCTGCGCCTGGATAATTCCGAAGGAGCTGTATGCCATATCTCATCATTAAGCTTTTTAGCCTGGCCTATTGCCCATGATACAGGATTTGTCATTACAACAATATTTATATCTTTCACATAACGTCTGCCTGTCTGTCAGAATAATGGTTCTAATTAAATATCATACTATGGGTAAGATGCTTCTTCTCCTGTGAATTTCACGAAAAGTACAGAACATACATACCTTGTAAAAACTGAATAATAAAAGAGAAGGATTAGGTGAGTCGAGTCTGATCTCCATCTTATCCTTATAACGTATATAAAACCCGGCAAGCAGCAGTGTAAGGCGGAAAAAAGAAAGTCTGTTGTAAAGTCGCAGAATTCTCAGAGTAGAAGAAAATGATTTTTTATCTGACACACTGTCATAGAGCTTACTGAGATTTTCAAGTCCTAACCTTGTCTTTATAAGAAATTCCCTGTTGGATTCCAGACCTTCATGCAAAAGACCGTTATCAATATGAAGGATGCCAATACCTGCTTTTTTTAATTGAAAACTCAGAAGTGTATCCTCAAATCCATATTGTTTTAGTTCCTCATTAAACCTCAGTTTGGAAAAAATAGTCCTGTCAATCATGACATTAAAAGTTGAGAACATAGTATATGGATGCTTATTACGTTCCTCAGCATTCATTTGTTCTCTCTTATAGCCTGTTTTCCATCTAAGGATCTTATCCGGATCCCCGGGAGGAGATTGATGATATAATATGCCTCCACAAATAACCCTGGCTTTTTCCATATAGGGCAACCAGCCTGAAATATATGCTTCAGCCGTACCGGGTATCATGGCATCTGCATCAATGAACAAAAGAAAATCACCACTGGCTTCAGACGCAAGCCTGTTGCGTATTGCAGCCCGTCCTATATTTTTATCCGAAACAACAAGCTTTACCCCAGCCCCTTCAAGAGCTTTATATTTGTTCCTGAATTCTTCCGTAGACCCATCATCACCAATAAGTATCTCTGTAAATTCCGGAATTTTGTCAATACAACTTCTCATACTGTGGACCAAGGCCACAATATCATAATCACATACCGGAATAAGTAAAGAAATTGTCATCAGTATTACCCTGCAATAACCACTGCTAAATTACAATTTATTTCCAAATATAAAATGCCGGTGATTTTGGCAAAGAAATTGCAATCACTAATTTTGTCTGATATCCAATAATGTTACTAAGGCATGAAAAAATATTCCCTGTTTCTTTCTCTTTTCCTTATCAGCCTGCCTTTATTCTCTCAGGTCAGCGGTAAGTATGAAATATCTGTTTCTGTTTCAGGATTAAGAGATTCAAGTATTTACCTTGCATATCATTTTGGTGATAAACAATATATAACCGACACAACCTTACTTGATAAAAATGGTAAAGGTTTGTTCTCCGGAAATGAACTTCTGCCTCAGGGTATATATATGATAGTTCTTCCGGGAAGAAAATATTTTGAAGTTCTTGTTTCAAGGGATCAGGTTTTTTCTGTGTCATGTTCGTATAATGATTATTTTAATACTCTCATTTTTAGCGGATCTGTTGAAAATAATAATTTTCTTGCTTACCAGAAGAAATGGAGTTCTTTGCAACAACAATCAGTATCTTTGAGTAGAAGAATTCAGACCAATAAAGGGAATCGTGATTCGCTAATAGTGCTGAGTGAAAAGCAAGGACTTCTTGAAGACAGCATGAAAGCCTATTTGCTTCAGGTGTATAGTCAGAACAAGGATAATCTACTGGGAGTACTGGTACGTTCAATGATGCCAATCGAACTCCCTGATTTTCATATTCCTCTCGCTGCCAGAAATCCAGACTCACTAAGATGGGTTGCCAGGTATAATTACAATAAAGATCATTTCTTTGATAATATAGACCTGACTGATGAAAGGCTGTTAAGAACCCCCATATTGCAGGGGCGCCTGCAGGCTTTTTTTTCAAATGTCGTAATCCAGTCAGCTGATTCAATTAACAAAGAAATAGATAAAATAATGACTAAATGTGAGTCTAACCCAAAGGTTTATCAGTTTGTTGCAGTATTTCTTTTCAACCACTTCCGGCAAAGTGAAATAATGGGACATGATGCAGTAATAGTAAAACTTGCCGATGACATCTATCTCTCAGGGAAAGCTGACTGGGTTACAAATGAATTCCGTGACGATCTGAAACGTCAGGTAGACATGCTACGTAACAATCTCATCGGAATGAAAGCTCAGAATATGGTAATGGATTCTTTCAACGGAATTTTTGTTTCTCTGCATGACATTGAAAAAGAATTTACCATTCTGTATTTTTGGGAACCAAACTGCGGCTTTTGTAAAGAATACACACCCAAACTTCGCGACTACTACGAAAAAGTGCGAAATGATGACATTGAGGTTTTTTCTGTTTGCACCACAAATAATAAATCAGAGTGGACAAAATACATTCAGCAGAATAATCTTACAAGCTGGATAAACGGATGGGACCCTGACAGAAGAACACATTTTGATTTTTATTACAATGTACAGGCTACACCTCTTATCTATATCCTTGATAAGGATAAAAAAATTATTGCCAAGAAAATCTCTGTGGATGATGTGCCTTCATTTATAGATAGTTACAAAATGAATCAACGCTAATTATTCCCTATTTTTTCGTATCATTCTGAGCAGATCGAAAAGTGATGAACAGGAAAATGTTGATTCCGGAGTCACCAGTTCCCATTTTCCCTCTAATGAGTCAGGAGTTTTAATAAGGGGAAGAATTTTTTTATCAGTAACAGAACATCCTATTCTATGAAGTGCTTTTTTTGTCCAGAAATACGACAAGCCTTCTCCTTCAATATAAAAACTATCACCTGACCGGTCAGGAACAAAGAAGGATGCGTCAGCGCGATTAAACTCCACTATCTCTGATTTGAAAAGCTTTTCAAATAGTCCTTTCAAAACAAGGTCTTCCGGAGCCCCTTCAACAAGTATGTCATCAAGCATAAGCCATATCCTGTCAGCATGACTTAAAGCTATATTAAAATCATGTGTGGAGAATATCACTGTTTTTCCATCTGAAGCTAGATCACGAAGTAAATTGACTGCTTCATATTTACTAATCACATCAAGAAAGGCTGTTGGTTCATCCATGATGAGAATATCAGTATCCTGAGCCACTACCCTGGCAATCATTGCCCTCTGCCTCTCTCCATCGGAAAGCTCTGAAATATACCTTTCTTCAAATCCTTTAAGTCCTGTTTTCTCTATAGAACGGTTTATTTCATTAATTTCGTTTTCATCAATGCGACCTATCCAGTTTGTGTAGGGATACCTTCCCAAAGCAACCAGGTCACAAACTCTCATATTACTTACATTGACTCTCTCTGTGGAAATATAACCTATCTTCTTTGCCAGTTCAACTTGTGAATAATCCGAAATATCTTTCCCATCTGCCCTGATACTGCCTCCGAGAGATAACTGTAAACCTACTATGGTTCTCAATAAAGTACTCTTTCCAATACCGTTTCTTCCAATCACTGCTACAAGTTCACCTCTCCTGGCTGAGGCCGTAAGGGGAGACGGCAATAAGGATGAACCATACCCTATCCTGAGAGAATTAATATAAAGCATTATAGAATCATTTCTGTCCATCAACCAAGACCTGATATTTTCTTATTATGTAATATTATCCACAAGACAATCGGTATTCCTATCAATGCAGTCACTGAATTTACCGGTATAACACTTTCTGAACCCGGCAATTGTGATATTATATCACTCCCGAGCATCACAATAGCTCCTGTCAAAACTGTTCCCGGCAAAAGTATTTTATGATCGGATGTCCTGAACATATTACGTACTACATGAGGTATTGCTATTCCAATGAAACCAATAGGTCCGCAAAATGCCGTAACACTTCCGGCCAGTATACTTGTACATGCAAATATTAAAGTTCTTGTTATTCTGACATTCATGCCCATACTGGAAGCGTAATTTTCTCCCAGGTTTAAAGCATTCATCTTTTTTATCAGTGCAACACCTAACAGTAATCCTGTCAGGACTGCTATGGTCAGTACTTTCAACTGATCAGAGGACAGGTTGCCCAGACTCCCCATGGTCCAGATAACATAAGCTTTCAGCATAGTTTCATTACTGAAATACTGCATTATGCTAACCACGGCAGATAAACCACTGGCGAGCATGATACCTATGATAAGGATAGTCATTATATCCCGCACTCTTGTTGATATAAGCATCATCAGGAGCATCACACTGCCTGCCCCCAGCCATCCTGATATAACCAGTATCCAGCCACTTTGTTCCATCATACCTGAATTGCCGAGACCTGAATAAAAGCCCAGAATCACCATAGCAACACCCAGACTGGCTCCTGAACTAACACCAAGAACATAAGGACCTGCCATCGGATTCCTGAAGAGGGTTTGCATCTGAAGACCGCTAAGTGAAAGTGCCACGCCGACAAGAGAGGCAGTTATCGCTTTGGGAAGTCTGAATCTGAAAATAATAGTAGAGATACTGCTATTGGCATCGGAAGTAAATAATTCATATAGATCTGTAAATCTAATATATACAGATCCTAATATTATATCAAGAAAGAAAAATAAGATTAACAGACATCCAAGCAAAATAAAAATATATGACCTGTTTCCCCGCTCATGCCACTTGTGTAAAGACTCCTTATTATATCCTGATTTTCTCATTCAGTTTTACTCTATTTTTCTGTAATAATAAAGCTCATGATCTACATACAATTCAGGATGAAGAATAGCAGCTATATCTTTAAGAATGAGATGAGGGTTTATCGTTCCACTCTCCCAGTAATCATTTCCACCGGTAGAAGATAATCTTTTATTATTATTGTACAGATTGCCTTTTATAAAGGCTGGTATAGAAGCAAGTCTTGAATCAATTATTGGAATTTGTCTTTTTGAAACAGCACTTCCTGTATTCAGCCAGTAATCAGCTTCAAGCGATCTGAGATAAACACTCTCAAGACCGTAAGGCATAGAAACTGCTGAAATAGATTTTCCCCACAGATATTCTCCCCCTGCATCATTGATCAGGGTACTAATATATGAGTTTCCGGGAGATATGTACCATGTATCTCTGAAGGGAAGCCCAAGCATGACCTTTGGTCTGTAACGGTCATTACCGGTAATTTCATTTTTATATTGCAGATACAGATCAGTTACAGATTCAAAAATCGAATCTGACATTGCTTCTTTACAGTAAAGTGATCCAAACAGTTTTATCCATTCTGCTTTGCCCAGAGGGTTTGTCTCAAGGTAATCAGCATTAAACATTACCTTAACACCAAGCTCGCGCAGTTTTCCAACATATCCCAATGACTCACTACCAATACCATAAATCATTACAATATCCGGTTTGATATTCAGTATTAATTCATTATTTAAACTGCTTTCGTAACCTACATCTTTTATTATTCCATCCCGGGCATTACGTGAAAGAATACTGTCGTAAATAAATTCTGAACCTGAAACTCCTTTTATGCTATGCTCTGCCCCTATAGATTTTATCATTGCCAGATGTGTTGTAGACATGCAGACAATTTTTTGTACGGGAACATATATTACTGATGATGTATCAGGAACAGAGATATTATATCCTCTTTTAACAAGATAATAGATGTTCTCAACATTATCAGCTCCCTGCCACGGATTTAAAATCCTCACAATAGTGCAACTATCTGTTCTGTGTATTGCAAATCGTTTTGCATAACTTATTTTGTTTTTATTGTCGACTACTCTGTGTTCATCTTCTCTTTCTGATTCTCCGGAACAGGAAATAAGAAATGCCGCAATAATAAATATAGCTGTTGCAGAAATAAAGGTTTTCATTCGGTTATTCAAGTATTATTTAAATTGTCTAATGGAATTTACACGAATTAAAAAATCATTCCCTTCTGTGAGTTGCTGCTCATATAAGTTTCATTTATCAGTGTTATTCCGTAATGAAAGGGAAAATAAAAATGATCTGCCTGGCTGCGGATAATACTCAATAGTCTGGTAACGAACATTAAACAGGTTCTCAATTCTAAGAGACAGGTCTATAAGTAAACCTGAAAAATTCAGCTTTATTCCGCTGAGGAAATCATTAAGCATATATCCATCAAGTTGTACTGCATTATCCTGAGAGGTAAATACATTATCAACATAATCAGTCCTCCATATTGAATAGAAATTTGAGTAGCCGAAACGAAAAACACCGTTAGCCTGATTTTTAGGCACATATATTAATTGATTCCCATTAGTTTCAGGATCCAGGCTGACTGCATTAGTATATGAATAGTCTGCATTAATTTGTATCTCTAATTTTCCTTCAGAATACTGATAATATACTGAAGACTCCAGCCCGGAAGTATTCACTCTCCCGATATTTTGTGCAATCCACCATGAGAATTCCGGATGACTTTGCCATTGTATAAGATCTCTTATATAGTTTTTGAACCAGCCTATTTCAAAACCAGTATTAGAGGCAGAAGAAATTCTTTTTTTAAAAGTATATCCCAGTTCATAGGATAAAGCATACTCATTTTTAAGATCAGGATTTCCACCCGGGTTCCAGTAAAGGTCATTCAATGAGACAATTTTCGAATTTCGGGAAGCATTTAATTTAATGAATTGTTCTTCATCGGGTAGAATTCTGTATTCTATTCCAGCTGAGAAATCCGGAATAAGAAACCTGTTATTATCCAGTGTCTCTCTAAATAATATGGCAGTTGCAAGTCGTTTACCTTTTTTTCTTTCAGCTGACAAAGTCAGGCTTGCATTGCTTCGTTTTTTGTTTTCCAGGTAATTATTCGATTCTACCATATTCATCTCTTCATTAAAGATGACTTTTAACCTGGTGTATTCGCCAAGTGATTTTGCCAGACCCGACTTAAAAACCATGGTATTTACTTTATTCTTAGATTCGAGAGAGTAAGCTGTACTAAGGTAATTCATATCCGATCTCATCCAGGCTGCAGTCAGAAAATATTTATTTTTTCCTTTAAAAAAATCATAGTTAATAATAGTTCTGAAGGCATTATCATTTTGTTTTTCTCCTGAATAACCGTAAAGAAGAGAGCCAGGAAGATTTCTTTGTGTTGTCTGGTACCAAAAACGGGCTGAAAGGATATTCTTTGATTTCCTGTAATAAATTTCCTGCATAAAATTTTTCTGCACTACCTGATTATGTTCTCTTATTGCAATTGTTGGTTCAGGTACAGCATATTCATCTATGTATGGATAATTATTTTTTGAGTAAGCGACATAGGCTTTTGTCACTGACTGCAAATTATCGTTACCTGTATTCACTTTCAAAAGACCGTTATATCTTCCAAAGCTTCCGACAGCCGATGTTAATTCTGCTGTGGTATTGGATTCCCATGAAGGTTCATTTTCAAGGTTAATAACTCCTCCTATTCCACCATTACCAAGATCCATAGACGCACCCCCAAAACATACCATCACATTATCCAGCATACCCGAAGGGATAAGTGAAAAATCGGATTGTCCTAACATGGGATCGTTAATATTGATACCATTCCAGTTAACAAGAGTGTGACCTGCAGATGTTCCTCTGAATGATGATGTTGCAGTTCCGCCAGAACCATAATGCTTAATATATAGAGGTGTTGAGCCGTTAAGCAAATCGGTAAGGGAATATAGGGAGTAATCCTTAAGTATTGTTTTATCTATCTCGAAGAATTTATATCCAGGCTGATCTGAGGAAATTTGTTTTGGAGTGATGTTAACATCATTTATTCTTATTGTATCATCAGTTAAGGATAATTGCCCATTGAGGGAGCCACATACCAAAAGTAATACTATAAGTGGTATTAACTTTCTAAAAAGATTTTCATTCATCAGCATAATGGTTTTAATTAAACACTAGTTCCTTTTTTCAGGATTACCATTATCAGGGCTGACAGGATTTAAGGCAGGGATCATGAAGAAATCCTTCGCTTTTTTTCCCGAAAGCTATGAATATGGGGTTTCTGGCAGGTCTTCTGACTTATCCCGGTTTCATGAAGCCTTCCCATTCTCCGTATGGTGAACAGTGGCAGGTTATCATTAAACCATCATCACGTCTGAGGTGATCGGGCATCACAGCAGCGGGTACTGTTACGGATTCTTACCGTATTCCCTTTTCATCGTAGTGTCCTAATCACTACGACACCAAAACATTTCAAAGATACGACAAAAAAATATTGAAAAACCAATTATCTGTATTATGAAATATTAACAGGTGTTAATAACCAGCCTGCAGGAGGTTACAATAAACCATAAAAATGGTATGACAAAGAAGATAATAAATAATGAAAGACTATCTGTTAAATGGTGCCACAGGAATTCCGGATTACGAGTTCCGGGGAAAGGTTTACCTGGCGTTTATATTTACTCTTCCCGGCATTTTTTACTTCTGACCAAATCATATTGGCAGCTTTTGTAGAAATTGTTGCCAATGGTTTTCTGAGAGAAGTAACAGGAGAGAACACCAGATCAAAGCCTGTACCTTCTTCCATAGATATCACAGCAATATCTTGCGGAATTCTCAAACTCATTTGTCGTAGCAGTGACATAAGAGGATATACAAGGTCAGAATGAACTGAAACAAAAATTTCAGTACTGAAAGGTGGTCTGAGATATTGTTCAATCTTTTGAAAATCTATTTCATTACCCACAACAGATTTCTCTAGTTCAACAATTTCAACACTGTTTATTTGTGCAGAAATCTCAAGAGAAGAAACAAGATCATTAATTAGTGGCATGTCGTTTTTTGTACGGGCTCTGTCGGAAAGGACTGCCACATTTTTATATCCGAGGTTCTTTATATGATCAGCTACAAGTTGTGCTCCGGTGGTTGTATCAGTATTTATAGTATTATACCGGCCTGTTCTAAATGATTTTTCAAGCACAATAAAGGGGTAATCAGAAGATCTTAAAATGCGGAGTGTAGATTCATCAGCTGCATCTCCGATGAGGATCATTCCACTAAAGAATTTTTTGAAGGCCGCAATCATTCTGTCAAATCGTTGGTCATGAGGATCTCTTGTAATAATTGAAAATCCTATTCCTATACTAAGGAATGCTTTTTGTAAGTAAGGAGTTATACCCAAAACGAAAGGATCGCTCAGCGATGGAACAATCATCCCTATTATACCGGGAGTATCTTCTACCGGCAGAGGTTTTTCATTTGGTTCTTCTGAGGAACTGAAAAACCCCATTTGTCTTGCCAGGGCCAGAACTTTTTCCTGGGTTTCTTTTTTAATTCCATGTTGGTCTGCCTTATTATTAAGGACAAGAGATACCAACGTTCCAGATACACCTAACTTAGCCGCAAGGTCTTTGTTTTTAAATTTTTTAGCCATTTTCGCAAAGAATATAGAATAAAATTAGGCCTTTTTTTTTAGATTCAAATAATAATTAATAAAAATTAACTAATTATTTACAAAAAACTGAATTTTACTCAAATAATCTTATCTGGACATCATTACGACTTTTGCATCTGCCTCAAATTATCTCATTTGTTTATCTAAATTCATATTTTGAGTTATAAATGCTTTTTGAGGAATAGTCATATCTAAACAAGCAAACAGATTATATCCTCGCATAATTAAAGAAAGAAGAAGTGTGTTATTCAGACAATACAAGAGGCATTTAAGGACACACTTATCTGCTATTTTCTTGCCGCATTTGCTCCTCTCTGTCTGGCAGCTTCCTCAAGCCTTTGCTGCCATTTTGATTTTTTTACTGGTTTCTTCTTATTTTCCTCCAATGTTGCAAGTACTTTAGAAGAATCTATAAATTGTTTTGAAATAACATTTTGTATCCAGGTTAACATGTTTGCAAGAAAATAATAATAAGTCAGACCTGATGACCAGTTATTAAGTATTAGCATAAACATAACAGGCATAGAGTACATCATCAGTTTCATTCCGGGTTGATCCTGTCCTGCAGATGATCCTGACATCTTCATTGTCAGCAGTGATGAAGCTGTCATTAAGAGGGTAAACAGGCTGACATGGTCACCATATAAAGGTATACTAAATGGCAGGTTTAGTATTGAATCGTATGTTGAGAGATCTGTAGCCCATAAGAAATGTTCCTGCCTCAGTTCAATTGATACCGGGAAGAAGCGGAACATAGCAAACAATATAGGGAACTGCAGAAGCATTGGAAGGCATCCTCCCATAGGATTTATTCCTGCGCGTTTATACAAGTCCATCGTAGCCTGCTGCTTTTTCATAGCGTCTTCTTTCTTAGGAAACTTTTTCCCAAGTTCATCTATCATAGGTTTTAAAACCTGCATCTTGGCTTGTGACTTGTACGATTTAAAAGTTAGAGGAAAGAGTATTATCTTGATTATTATAGTAAGTATAAGAATGATTATACCATAACTGCTGATATATTTTTCAAGCCAGTTAAAAACCGGAATAATTCCGAAGCGGCTTATCCATCCTATAATATTCTTACCGAGGAATATAATCTTTTCAAGTTCGAGTCCTTCCTTCCTGAGTGTTGAAATATGATTTGGTCCGAAGTAAAACTTCAAATCAAAACTAACATCTTTTTGGCCGGGACTAAATGGTACTCCTATTTCAGAAGTAAAATATCGCAGGTATTTTGATGGTTCAGGTATCTTTGTTGATGTCAGAGATCCGTTAAGGAAGGAATCTTCAGTGATAAGTACCGATGAAAAAAACTGATCTACATAGGCAACCCAGCTAAGTCTGGTCGATACATCAACTTCTTCATACTCCTTTTGTGATCTGAGTCTGAACCCTTCTACGTCATCCTGATAAAACTTATATTTAAGGGTAGTATAGTTTTCCTCATTTTGTCTTCCTTTTTCCTGTTGTGGAACATACATACGCCAATCGAGAGTTAAACTGTTCTGGTTGACGGGAAGAACATTTTCAAGATTACTGAAGGTAACATCAAGAAGGACATTGTATTTATCAGGTTCAAGAGTATATTTATATTCTATATATCTGTTACTGTCAGCGTTCAGTCGGAGTATAATACTGACGGGATTTTCTTTGACTGAATATGAACGAATATCTGAAACTGGCTCAAAATAAAGGTTGTTTGTCTGAATAGCTTTATTATCCGCTGTAAAAAAATTGAAACCAAATACTGTTGAGTCTCCTGAAAATAATATCAGAGGTCTGGAATCATGTGTTACATAATTCTTAAGACGGGCAGAATACACTCTCCCTCCTTTTGTTGATATTTTTAATTCAAGAAGGTTGTTTTCAATGGTAATAAAATCATTCTGGCCTGTAGCTGCATTGGCGAAAACACCATATTGCCCTGGATCAGAATACGATGAAGATTTTTCTAGAGATTGAGATTGAGATTGAGTCTGATGAGTAACAGACAGATCTGTTTCCAAAGTATCTTCAGGTTGAATATCTTCTGTAATTCCCAGATCAGCATTCAGATCATTAATTTTCTTCAACACATCAGGATCATTCGGTTTAAATCTGAGAGCGTTGACATATTCAGTCCGTGCTCTTTCAAGATTTCCGTTCTGAATCTCCGTTTCTGCAGCAGCAACTGCTTCCTCGAATCCTTTATTTAACCGGTTATTATTATAGATGCTGAAACCTATAAATATTAAAAAAATAAGAATTAAACCAGTTATAGTATTTTTATCCATTATATAAAATATGATATTTCACTTCCAATTAATTATCTGATAATTTATTGTTTATAGAAGCTCTTATAAACTGTACGAACAGCGGATGGGGTTTGAGGACTGTACTTCCATATTCAGGATGAAACTGTACTGCCACAAACCATTTGTGCTGTGGTATTTCAATTATCTCAAAAAGGCCTGATTCAGGGTTTATGCCAGTTGCTATCATACCTCCTTCTTTGAATTCTTCTGAATATTTATTATTAAATTCGTAACGATGTCTGTGACGTTCTACGATTTCACTTTTGCCATAGGCTTCAAAAGCTTTTGAATCTTTACTTACCAGACAACGGAATCCGCCCAGACGCATTGTACCTCCTTTATCGATTATGCTTTTTTGTTCTTCCATAAGATCAATTACAGGGTACCTGGTCTTTCGGTCTATCTCGGTGGAATGAGCTCCATCCATATCAAGTACATTCCGGGCAAATTCAATCACTGCACACTGCATACCCAGGCATATCCCTAAAAATGGTATATTGTTTTCGCGCGCATATTTAACAGCATAAATTTTCCCGTCAATTCCTCTGCTGCCGAAACCCGGGGCTACAAGTATACCGTTAAGTTCTGCCAGTTTATCAGACACATTTAAATCATTAATATCTTCAGAGTGAATGAGCTCAACATCTACCTTACACTCATTGAATGATCCACTGTGAGTCAGGGCTTCCATTATCGATTTATATGCATCCGGCAATTCAACATACTTACCTACAAGTCCAACCCTGATTTTATGTTTTGGATGATACAGCCGGCGCAGGAACTCTCTCCATTCTGTCAACGGGGGTTCTTTATCCAGTGGGAGTCCGAGTTTTTTCAGGATTACCTGGTCGAGTTTTTCCTCAAGCATATTGAGTGGCACTTCATAGATTGTCGGAACATCTACCGATTCAGCGACTGATTCTTCATCCACATTACAAAAGAGAGCAACTTTTTTCTTTATATCAGTGCTAAGGTTTCTTTCAGTCCGTAAAACGAGTATATCAGGCTGAATACCTTCTTCAAGGAGCTCTTTTACTGAATGTTGAGTTGGCTTGGTCTTGGATTCTCCTGTAGCAGCAAGAAAAGGCACAAGTGTAAGATGAATTACTATACAATTCTGTTGTCCAAGTTCCCATTTAAGCTGGCGAACAGCCTCAATATAGGGTAATGACTCAATATCACCGACAGTACCTCCTATTTCAGTCATTACAATATCAAATTTATTTCCCGAGCTTACCAGTTTTATTCTTCTTTTAATCTCATCGGTAATATGCGGTATTACCTGTACTGTTTTCCCTAGATAATCTCCTTTTCTTTCTTTTTCAATGACAGTCTGGTATATTCGTCCTGTAGTTACATTGTTTGCCTGACTGGTAGGAACATTAAGGAACCTCTCATAATGGCCCAGATCAAGATCAGTTTCAGCCCCGTCGAGAGTAACAAAACATTCTCCGTGTTCATAGGGGTTCAGTGTACCTGGATCAACGTTTATATAAGGGTCAAGTTTCTGAATAGTTACAGAATATCCTCTTGCCTGCAATAACATTGCAAGAGATGCTGCAAGAGTACCTTTTCCCAAAGAAGAAGTAACTCCTCCCGTAACGAAAACAAATTTTACGTCTGCCAAATGAATAAAAAATTAACTATCTGCCATTTTAAACATCAAGATCTGACTGATCTATCATTTTTATTTTTTCGTCCAATGTCCTGATCATCTTCTTTGCGTTCTCAATCTTATCTTCAACCTCTTTGATCATGGTTTCGGCATTTTTTGATTTGGCAAAGAACCCTATATTGTTTTCCCAAAGCACTATATCGCTTTCAAGTTGTTTGATCTTTGCAACAAATTTATCGCGTTCGTTGCGTATCTTTCTCGAAGCCTTGGGATTTGTTTTCAGGTTATCGAGCTTTGACCGGTATTTTAAAATACTCTTATCGTCATCACCTATTTTAAGTTTATCAAACTCCTTGTTAAGAGCATTTCTGTACCTGTTGGTTATCTCATCTTTACGGTTAAAAGGAACAAAACCGATTTCAGTCCATTTTTTCTGTAATTCCTTAAGCCTCTCAAATGCTGTTTGCACATCTGCTCCTGCATCAAAATTTTCCAGTTCTTCAATTATTTTTATTTTGGCATTAAGGTTATCTTCGTATGATGTATCCAGTTCAGAAAAATACTGGCTTTTTCTGTCAAAAAAATGATCACATGCTTTTCTGAATCTTTTCCAGCATTTATCTGATTGTTTTCTTGGGACAGGGCCAATGGTTTTCCATTCTTTCTGAAGATTAATCAGTGCATCAGATGTAGCTTTCCAGTCGTCATTGTCCTGAAGTGCTTCCGCCTGAAGACATAAATTAATTTTCAGTTGGAGATTATTAAGCTGTGCTTCTTTATTTTCAGAATAGAAAGCTCTTTTCTTTTCAAAAAAACTATCGCAGGCATCTCTGAAACGCCGGTAAATCTTATTGTTTTGTTTTTTAGGGGCAAAACCCAATGTCCGCCACATCTTCTGAAGTGCAATAATTTTTTCAGCTTTGGCATCAAAATCTTTGAAAGTGTTAATATCCAATAAATTAATTGCTTCAACCTCTTCACACAGGGCTATTTTTGCTTCCAGGTTTTTCTTCTGTTCCTCTTTCTGCTTTTCAAAATACTCATGATGTCTTTTGTTTATCTGAGAAGTAGCTTCTCTGAAACGCTCCCATATCTCATTTTTTGATTCCTGGGGTACAGGCCCAATTTCACGCCAGTGGTTATGGTAATCCTGTAAGAGCCTGAATGCATTTACCGGATTTGGTTCAAGTAATAATTCTTCTGCTTTCTCACATAATCTGACTTTCGATTCCAGATTCTTCTTCAGATCAAGATCTCTCAGTTCCTTGTTGATTTTGATATAATCATAAAACACTTCAACACTGTGATGATAATTTTCCCAGAGATCTTTCAGGGAACTTTGAGGAACTACTCCTATTGAATGCCACTCATTCTGTAAAGAGCGAAATTCATGAAATGTTTTGTTGATTGATTCTTCACGGTTGACAAGATCTTTTATCTTGTCAATTATTTCATATTTTTTCTTCAGATTCTCATATTTCTCAGCTTCCTGAACTTTATTGAAATCTGACTTTTTTTGTTTATATCTGTCAATAAGATGTTTTACCTTGGCTTCTGCCGGGTCAACCCAGATCCTGTACTCTTCTATTTTCCCTCCATCTTCAAGAAATTTATTCTTCCTTTCTTCCGCTTCCGCTTTTAGTTTTTTATAAAAAAAGAATTTTATGCGGTCAATATCACCACGGATTTCTGCCGGTGGTCTGTTTTCAATTAACAAAGCCAGAGTATCAACAAGATCATCTTTTGAATAACCTGAATAATCTACAGGCGGAAGCGAAACATTTTCAAGATTTTCAGCATCCTTCTCTGAGACATCATCATCTTCAATTTCAGAATCATTTGTCTTTACAGTACGCTTTCTTTTTGGGCCCGCAACAACACTATCATGTTGTTCTTCTGTGCCTTTTCCCTCTTTTTCTTCTTTTTCCTCTGACTTGTAAACCGTATCCCGGTTATTACTTTCTCCTGCCTCAGTTTTTTCGGAGTTCGATTCCTGCGCTTCTTCAGCCTGGTTGGCATCCTCAATTCCGCCGGCATCTTCAAATGCTTCGGATTGTTCATTAAGAACAGAGTCATCCGGATTTTTCTTTGTCATAATCAATCCTTTCTAATTTCAGCTCTAGTATGATACAAATTATATTTATCACACTGTGAATTTTTCAAGCTACGAAAATATTGAATATTTAATTATAGTCAAAGTTTTCTTTAAATAAATGCCCTGAAGACATCCCCGAAAGATATTCAAAAAGAAGCTGTAAATGGCACTGATATGATGTCGTATCAATTTGAGTTTCGTATTTTCAGAAATTGAAATATTAATAATATCTTTGATTTCTGCTTAAAATACTGATCAGGATTAAAAAATATTAACATGAGCACCTCTGAATTAATACTGATAATTACGCTTTTTATAATATCGGGATTATCATTATACAAAAAGTATTCAAAAAAGAAGCATTCAGAAATTGACAGTGATAAACATAATCACTCATCTCCGCTATTCAAGTCACATAGCAGCGACGATAACTATGAACCTTATTCAGGTAAATAAGCTGTTAAATCCTGTTTTTAGTAACCAGATATCTAAAAGGATTAATAACTTTTTGCAGTAATCTGAGATTATCTGTGAGAATCTCGGCTGTTCCCTGCATATTCTGAGTAAAATCAAGCTTTTTCCCATAAAGTGTTGTAAGACCGGAGGGAAGGTCTATTTCAATTATGTATGCATCACTGGCCGGGACCAGTGATTTTGATTTTACAATACCTCTTACCATACCATATTCCAGATAAGGATAACCACTAAGTTTAATATTGACTGTCTGACCTGGTTTAACTTTTCCGGAACGCTGCATTCTGAGGTTAATTCTTCCCACAAAATCACCTGGCTCGAGAGGTACTATACTGATTACAGGCTCATCTTTCACTACAGACTGATTCTCACTCCAGAACTTTGTAAACGAAACTGTCCCCTCAACCGGTGTAATAAGCAGATAATTATTTCTCCAGATATTTATCTGAGCTTTCAGATTTAAAAATGTCTCATCCAGGAGCGAATTCAGATTTTGTCTTTCCTCTTCCCGTTTTATCCGGTAATCCTGGAGTAACTGGTTTTTCTCAGCCAGAGAAATAATATTTTGAGATTGCTCGAGTCTAACCTGTTGAAGTTCCAGCTTACTGTTGTTATATGACTTTTTTGATAGTTCAAATTCACTCTCAGAAAACACTTTGTCAACATAAAGACCTGAATCTCTTTTATATTTATTATATTCCAGTTTAAGATTATCTGTAATAATAATTTCTTTGGCCTTCATCCTTTTTATATATTCCTGAAGAGCCGTTATCTCTTCTGTTATTGAGACTATTTTACTACCATAATAATCATTGTTAACATAAGAATTATAATCTGCAAGAGCTTTCATAAAAGATGAATAATAACTCTGTATCTCTCCCAGTTGTGAAAACAGAGGAATGGATTCCGGAAAAAGAGCAGCCGGTTTGGAAATTGTATCAATGATAGATTTAAGCATCTCTATTTCAGGCAATGACGCAGCTGTTTCCATAACTGCAAGTAACTGTCCGGGCATTACTTTTTCACCATCTTCAACCATTAGTTTATTAATTCGTCCTGTTATTTTGGTCACAAGAGTAACCGGAGGGTTAATTGTGGTAATTTCGACAGGTGCCGGAATAACATCGGGATATCTGATTATCCATGAAAGAGTTATAAGAAGAATAAAAACAAATGCAATAATAGCAGTTCCCCATCTGATTATTTTTGCAGGAGGATTTGATATTATTTCCTGAACAGGTTCGGAATATATTATTTCATTTACCCTGTTTTTCATTTCTGTTATTAATTACCAAGCTCCAGTTGATTTTTTACAAGATTATAGTAAGCACCTCTCATTTCAATAAGGGAATTATGATTTCCTGTTTCAATTACACGGCCGCCATCAAGAACAACAATTTTATCGGCGTTCTTAACAGTACTCAAACGATGTGCAACGATAATCACTGTTTTACCTTCAAAACAGGAAGAAAGATTTTCCACTATTACCTTTTCATTATTTGCATCAAGCGAGTTTGTTGCTTCATCAAAAATAATAATATCCGGATCTTTATATATGATTCTGGCAATAAGAAGTCTTTGTTTCTGGCCTTCACTTAATCCATGTCCGTTGATACCTATTTTGGTATTATATCCCAAAGGCAATGATTCGATAAAACCCTTTATATTGGCAACTTCAACAGCTTTTGTCAGTTTTTCCTGATCGATATCTTCTGTTCCCGGAGCTATGTTACGTGCAATAGATTCCGGAAAAAGAAAGCCATCCTGCATTACTGCTCCTGTTTTTTCTCTCCATATTTTTAAACTCAGGCCTGAAAGCTTCGTATCCCCAATAAGTATTTCACCATTTACGGGTTGATAAAAGCCAAGCAGTAATTTCAGAAGTGTTGTTTTTCCGCTTCCACTGACACCAACAATAGCCGTTTTTTTTCTGTCTTCAATATACAGGTCTACATCCTTAAGCGCAAAAGGAGAATGAGGACCCTCGTACTGATATGATACATTGTTTATGAAAATATCCTTTTTTTCAGGCAGTTTTCTGACTTTCATCTCCGTATCTGTCTCTTCTTCATCCATATAATGGATCTCAGAGAGTCTGTCAAGACTCATCTTAGCATCCTGTGATAATCTAAAGAAACCTATAATCTGACTGACAGGCACGTTCAACTGACCGATAATGAATTGCACGGCAAGCATCATACCGAGAGTCATATTGCCTTTTAAAACAGCGGTAGCAGCAACGATAGTGATTAGTATATTTGTAACTTCATTAATAAAAGTAGCTCCGGCAGTCTGATACTGTACTATTCCCAATCCCTTCGTTTTCACACTGAATAGAGATGCCTGGAGATTTTCCCAATCCCAGCGTTTGCTGGTTTCACTCTGTGTCAGCTTGATCTCCTGCATTCCGTTAATTATAGTAATCAGTTGGCTATTGGCTTCCGACATCTGCTTAAATCGCTGATGATCAATCCTCGCCCGTGACTTCATAAATAAAGACACCCATGTAATATACAAAAGCGAACCACTTATAAAAATTATCAGTATTTTAATATTGTAGATTGCAAGGACTATTCCAAAAATGAAAAGGTTAAAAAATGAGAACAATATGCTCAGGGAAGCTGATGTAAGAAATTCCTCGATACGTTTATTATCTTCTATTCTCTGCAGGATATCTCCTGTCAGCTTTGTATCAAAAAATGCAACAGGCAGCGACATAAGTTTATGAAGGAACCCTGATATTACAGACACATTTACACGGGTACCTATGTGCAGAAGCAACCATCCTCTAATAAATTCGACAGACATTCTTCCTATAACCAGGGCAAATTGAGCAAAAAGAATAAGATAAATAAAATTGAGATCACTGTTATTCAGCCCTATGTCAATAATCGACTGAGTAAGAAAAGGTATCAGTAATTGTATTACACTTCCTATTAATAAACCCAGAATGAGCTGAAATATATATTTTTTATAAAGACGGAAATATTTAAATAGAAACCTGAATCCTTGTGTTTTTTCCGCTTCATTTTCTTTTTCGAACAAAGCAGGAGTTGGTTCCACAATAAGAACAAGACCTGCTGGTTGTCCTTCAGACAAAGTTGATGTCCAGTTTTTTACAAATTCTTCTTTATTATATTTAATCCTGCCAAAGGCAGGATCGGCAACCCATATTTTATCATTTTTGATTTTATAAACTACAACAAAATGCTTCTGACGCCAATGAATAATACAGGGTAAAGGAATTTTATCTGCCAGCATTTCAAAAGTTATTTTTACGCCGAGTGTACGAAATCCCAGATTATCAGCAGCTTCTGACAGTCCCAGAAAAGAGACCCCTTCTCTTGTTATATAACATTTTTTCCGGATTGTTTCAAAGGAAAAAGATTTCTTATAGAACCCGGCTATCATTTTGAGGCATGCGGGCCCGCAATCCATAGCATCAGGTTGTTTTACAAAGGGAAATGACATAAATTATCCGGAAATATAGTTTATTAACAGTAAAGATATTTATATTTTTTTTAGAAAATAGAACAATTTTCTTTAAAATAGCAGTCAAAGATGGGATCAAATATTTTTCCTTCAGGGAAATACTATCTTTGGTAATTGATTTAATATCCGTACAGGATTGTTTAATAGAGTTTCAGATAGCAAGATAATAGAAGGAATACGAAACCAGGATGACAAAACGCTGAACTGGCTTTATGATAATTATTATCAAATGGTTAGTAAGCACATCCTTAAAAACAACGGTTCTGCTGATGATGTTTCAGACGTATTTCAGGACTCTGTGATTGTTTTATATAATCAGATCACAGATGAAACGCTGAATCTTACCAGTGATCTGAAAGGTTACTTTTTTGGAATTGTCAGAAATATATGGAATTCACAGCTTAGGAAGAAAAGGAAGACTATAGAGCTGGAACCTGACCTCATGGATGACAATAACGATGCTGATGAAGATAATGAAAGGATGTTTGAAAGAATAATAAGCAGGGCATTTAAAAAGCTTAAACCCGATTCACAAACTGTATTAAATCTTTTTTATGAAGGATGCACTTATGAGGAAATAGCCCAAAGGATGAATCTGAAGAATGAGACTTATGCCAGGAGAAAGAAATACCTTTCAAAAGAAGCCCTCATGGAAATTGTGGCAAAAGACCCTGAATATCAGGAGTATCTACGATACAAAAAATAAGCAGTTACTGATATGATCAGGAGTAACGGAATTAATAACAGGATTTTTCTTTTTGATGAAAAAACAGGATCATTTGCTCCGTAAACGACAAGACTTGACCAGAAATAGGGATGTGATTTCAGCTGGCTGGCATTTTTCAAATACTGTGATCTTGCCTTTCTTAAAGCTGCACTTTTAGACATACCCTTACTTAGGTTGTCATAAAAAGATTTCATTATATCAGTACCGGATTTATCATCAATATCCCACATCGACATTACAACTGATTGACTTCCGGAATACAAAAAGCCTCTTGCCAGACTGAGTATACCCTCTCCTCTGGACAGTTTGCCTGTTCCGGTATTACAGGAACTCAAGACTACCATCAGGGCTTTGAGCTGAATGCCATATACTTCATAAGTATGAAGCAATCCGTCTTCCGATGGATCAGCATCCTGCATAAAAATCATTGCAGAGTTCATCGGATTAACATCATTCAAGAAAGTGTGCATGGCCAGGTGAATGATATCGTATTCTCCTGCTGTCTTTTTAAATACAGATTCTCTGGCCTCATCGTTAAGATATACACTACCTCCTGAAAGACCGGATATATATTGGGCTTCCTGCCTGGCATAAGGCAGATCATAGAACACTCTGTTAACGCTTTGTCGCAGCGACATAATTGAGTCAAGATGAAGAGCTTTTTTATAAACAGGGGCAAATGCCACGAGACTATGGCTGTTTCTATACTGCCTGGTTAAAACTTCCTGAAGAAATGTTGCTGAATATGAATAAGATATATTATAATTATTCATGAGATATTTCAGTTTTCTGTACAGTATTTCGTTACCGGTGTAAACTGAAGTGAGAAGAGTTTCAAAAGGAAGATAAGAAAGGAGATTGTCAGGCGAAATAAGCAGATTATCTGAAATCAGATACTTCTCCACTGGTTCTATCAGCGCTTTATAAAGATGATGGCCCAGTAGATTGTAGTTTTCAAATTTCAGTCTTGCATCCGTATGAAGCTCTGCTGAAGACAGCAGATTCTGAAACTCTGCAATTTTTTCCGCAAAAAGAGAATCAGTATGAAAAGATAATAGTTCTTTATGTCTGCGGTTCACAACAAATATATATAACATATTATCTGAAATGACATAACTCAGATAATTGTAATTTCGACCAATAACAGAAGGTATATCATTCATATCCGGGGTATGGGTATCGTATTTCATAGTAAAATAACCCGGATAATCTCTTCTGAATGTTAAGACAAGTGAATCACGAACACTGATTGTATGCAGAAGTTTTTCTTTCCACAGATTGACAGCTGCCATGTCCGGATTGCTTTTTTCATTTTCTGCAGCAATCCTGGCATTATAAAAGCCAATTTCTCTCTGCAGTTGTTTTTCAAACTGTGCAGTTGTTTCCGGAATATTCAGCTGTATGGCATTTAACTCCCTTGTAGCTGCCAGCAAGCCTGCAACTTTGCTTTTTTCACTATAGGTGAAAGCCTTCTCAAGATATTCCTCTTCCCCAGTTGTTCTATAACATAATTCAAAATCCTGTATAGCTCTCAGATAAGCATCTCTGTAACGGTCACCAAGTATCAACCTGCTCTCTTCTTCACTTATATTTATTCTTAAATTATCCACTACAAATACGATAAGTTCAGATGTATTAGCCGCTGCTATGAGAATCTCTGTATCTTCCGATGAAGAATACATATTCCGTAATATCTCATATTTCAGCATAAGGGTTGTCAACACTGACTTGTCTGCATTCAATGTTTCAGGAGAAGGGTTGATCCATAAGCCTTCATCTTCACGGGTATCAGAGCCGGGGAAAAGCAACTCCTGAATCTTTTCCAGGGCTTTTTCAGGTTGCCCCCCATTGTATAAAGCCTTGGCATAACCATTCATTACCGGGAAGCGTAAACCGCTATCTTCTTTGTTTTTATCCAGATAAGCGGTACAGATACGGAAAAATCTAATGGCATTTTCAATGTCTTTTTTATAAGAAAGAAGATAAATTGCGTAATTATTAAGTACTTCAATATAGTATCTGGAGTCTGTACCATACCAGTGACCTGCTCTTTCTACCATTTGAGCCAACAATTTTTCTCCTCTGTCTGCATTGCCTGAGTTCCCTAGCTTAATAGCATAACTGTTGACCATATTGAAACCAAGGAAAGAATTTTCCTTTAAAGCAAACTCTATGCCTTTTCTATAGTATTCTTCTTCTTTTTCCGGTAAACCAAGATAACTGTAAGTAACTGCAAGACTATTGATAAGGTTGATATAATCTGCATCCGCTTCCTTTCTGCTATTCCTGAATAACGATTCGGCCTGTTCAAGATAAACCCTGCTCTTTGAATAATCACCCATCCTTATAAAACCAACACCTATATTGATATAAAGACGTATCAGTTCATCTCCTGTTATGGCATTCCTGTTGCTGCTCAGAACACCTTGTATCCTGTTTGCATATTCAGTGAAATTCTCAAAGTCTTTACATTCCACAGCCGCCCCTATCAGAGCTGAATAAGCTGCAGCTATTTGTCTGTCAGCAGAATCTCCATTATTATTTGCCAAGTCGATATAATCAAGCATGTAATTGCTCACCTGGATATAATCACCAAGATAATTATAGGAAATACCTATATTATATATGGCTTTAAGGTAATTATCATCGACTTTTTCAAGAGCCTTCTTAAGGCTTACAGATTGTTTCAGGTCTGATATTGCCTCAGTGTATCTGTCAGTTAATAAATAACATACCCCAATATAATAGTAGTACTCTGCTGTTGTCGCACTGTCAGTACCCTCATTGTCAATTGCCAAACGTAATGAATCGGCAAGATTAAGCAACCCATCTCTGTCATTAAGCGAAACAAGACTAATTATCCGTTTATTTATTTTCCCGATAGCTTCTGTATAATAATTTCCTGTGTTCTCTTCATCAGTTAATAATCTGAAATGTTGTTTTGCAGAGACAGAAGCATCAGCCTGAAAAACAGAGAACGTCATTACACACATAAGAACCTGAAAAAAGCAGAAGAGTGTTCTGAATTGCATAATATTGCAGAGTATGTACAATGACTGTATACGTTTTTTCAATCGAAATTTCTCAAAATTTAACATTAAAATCAAATTTTCTTCCTTTTATTAATTTATTTTATATATAAGTAACTGATTTTCTGAATATTTTTTTTGATTTTAAATTTTTTTAACTTTTTTTGTGTCACAAATTAAGGGTATACGACATGTAGTATTGTAACTAAAAGAAATTTCCCTGAATTAGTAACAATAATTAAACCCAAAATTATGAAAACAAGAACCCTGAATTTCGACAAGACAAGAAACATGTTTGCTGAATTTGCTCTTTCAACAAAAGAAATGATTAATGTTCGTGGAGGATCTGACGGAACTGATGATTCTCCTGAACCTATTGTTAAGCCGTGTATACCTCCTATCCAAATCTGACACTAATAAAAAGTACCTGTCCTTTTTGACAGGCATATTTATCTGACACTTCCGGTTTATTTGCAGTTCTGAGTTCGCAGACCGTAAAAGGTCTGAACAAAAATATGTACAATAATAATATTGTACTGCGAAATAGATTATAGCTATATAATTTAATTATAGCTGCTTAGACATGGAATTACTTAAAATATTAATATATACAGGACTATGAAGATAATTGACTTTTCTTATTACATTGAAAGGTATAATGCCGGAGATATGAATGAAGCTGAAAGGATCTGGTTCGAGAAAGAACTCAGTGGCAACAGGATGCTTCAGGAAGAAGTAGCTCTCCGGAGAAATACCGATATGGTTCTTAGGAACCGTAATGTACTTCAATTGCGGAATAAACTTTCAGAAATAGAAAAGAAAAAAGCCGCAACAATTTCGCAGAAAAAACATACCGGGAAAAATCATTTTTTCAGGTATGCTGCTGTAATTGCAGGATTCATGCTTATCGGAAGCATTGTTCTATTCAAAGGCAGAAATGTGCAATCTGATGAATTATTCAATGATTACTATACGACATACCAAATTCAGACGAACACCCCGTCCAGGTCGTTTGATGATGTCACAAATGTAAATTCAGATTACATAACTGCTGTTGATTACTATAATGTAAGTGATTACAGGAATGCTGCAATTTATTTTAACAAGGTTATCTCAAGCGATCCTCATTATATGGAATCAAGAATGCTCTATGGAGTATCAAATTTTGAGCAGAAAAATTATCCCATAGCTCAGAGATCCTTTACAGAAGTAATAGACGATAATGATAACTTTTTCATAGAAGATGCTCAATGGTATCTTGCTCTTTGTTATATCAAAACGGATGAAAAAGAAAAGGCTGTCAATCAACTTAAAACTATAAAGAATTCAGGTAGCCTTTACCGGAACGAAGCCAGAAAAGTTCTGAGAAAAATCAAATAATTAATATTATCGATTTAGAGTTTTAGTACCAAATCTATTTCCCGGCAAATGGAAAAGTATCCTGATAATAGTGCGGATAAGAATACTGTTGAACATACTGAAAATGATCAGGATAATAATTTTGCTAATAATATGGTCAATTGTCCCACAGTTTTAGCAGGAATGTCACATGAATTGAGGACACACATGAATGCAATTGTGGCTTTCTCATTTCTGATGAATCAGGATGGATGTGATGAAACAGAACGAAAAGAATTCACCAACCAGATACTGGCTTCCTGTGAACAATTAATAGGTTTATTTGATAATTTTTGCGATTCAGCAATTATTGATAAAGTAAGATCAAAACCCAATTACAAAATATGCAAGCTCAATAAATTTCTTGATGAACTTCTTTCTGAATTCAGGGAAGTATTAAAGAAAGAAGTCAACAAAAATGTCGAATTGGTAGCTGAAACAAGTTTTTGCGAACCTGTCGATATCATTATTGATTCCGCCAGGGTATTCAGGGTTATTCGCAGTCTTTTTCAGAGTGCTTTAAATAATACTAAATCGGGGTATATAAAAATTGGTTATTATTTCAGGGATAACCAGATGACTTTCTATGTTCTGGACTCCGGTCAGGGTTATTTTAAATGCAAAGAATTTCTTCAAACCAAGGATGTTAACCAATCACTTGGTAAATATAATGATACAGTTACAGCCATTAACATTATACTGGCCAGAAAACTGATAAGTGTTCTTAACGGATCTATCCGGATTGAATGCAACGGACTAACCAGTTCAGGGATTTATTTTTCCATTCCTGTGAAAGTTGCAGATAGTTCAGATTTATCTATAAATAAATATTTTAATTCTACGATCGCTATCTGATAAGTGTTTTCATGCAATATCAATGTCTGTCTCACCCTCTAGCATGAGATCTGAATGGCCGTGTCACCAATAACATACGGCCATTTATTTTTTATTCGTTCCTATGATTTTAACTTCAGTCCTCCTGTTCATCTTTCTTCCTTCAAAAGTAACATTATCACCTATGGGAGAAGTGTTGCCATAACCTTTATATGTGAGTCTTGTCACTGCTATCTTGTTTTTAACAAGGTAATCGACAACAGACAATGCTCTTTTCTCTGATAGTATCAGATTGTGCTCATCGGTTCCGGTTGAATCAGTATATCCACCTATTTCCACCGATATGTCTTCATTTAAAGCGAGTAATTCTACAAGGTTATTTAATTCAGCTACAGATTCTTTTTTCAGTTCCCATGAATCAATCTCATAAAAAACATTTGAAAGAAGCATTTTCTCACCAACTTTAAGCGGATTAAGATAAATTTTCTTTATAAGTGGCTCCATCACGGAATGTTCTCCTTCAAACATAAAATTTTCAGAATAAAAAAGATAACCAGGGTTTGAAATATTAATTCCGTAATTAAATCCGGAAGGCAGACATATCAGAAAATTGCCATTTTCATCTGTAGTATTTCTCATAGTTACGCGATTTGTAGACAGATTAATCAACTCATATTCAGCCATAAGGGATCTGCCTGTTTCCTTATCAATTACAGTGCCGCTAAGATATGCTACCGCATCTGGTCTAACCGATTCATCAAGTTTGAAGAAAAATATATCTTTCCCGTTCTCATTGTCGCGTTTTGAGGAGAAATATGCATTTTGTCCGCTTGCCTCTATAACCAGTCCCATATCATCACTGGCTGTATTTATAGGATACCCCAAATTCCGGGGTTCTGTCCAGGTACTATCATCCTTCATTCTGCTCATCCATATATCAAAGCCTCCCATACCAGGTCTGCCATCTGATGTGAAATAGAGTGTCTTTCCATCGAAATGAATAAACGGAGACATTTCATCTCCCTCTGTGTTTATAACATCACCAAGATTTACCGGTTCTGAACATATCCCTTTTTCATTCAACACTGTATACCACAAATCTTTTCCTCCACGACCTCCTGGTCTGTTGCTGGAAAAGAAAAGCACGGAACCATCAGCACTTATTGAAGGTGTTGACTCCCATGCGCTTGTATTTACCGGCGGCCCCAGATTATACGACATTGTCCATTTTCCATTCCTGTAAGCCGAGAAATAAATGTCACAGCTTCCATATCCTCCTTGCCTTTCACAGGCTGTAAAGAACATGTAATTGCCACTGGAAGATAAGGTCTGCGCTCCTTCATTCTGAGAGGTATTGAGAGGGGCTCCGGCATTTACAGCCTGCTCCCACCCATTTTCCGACCTGTAACTCATATAAAAATCTTCCTGTGCAGTCCTGAAAGGCAATGAATAATGCCCAATAAGCTCCTGTCGTGTAAATATGAGAGTTTTTCCATCGGCTGTAATAGAAGGCCAGTACTCATCATTCTTTGTATTAATATTATTTCCAACACTGACCGGATTAAAAGAAACAGGTTCCAGCATAGCCTTGATGGCAAACTCACAGTTTTTTATGTTCTTAATCGCAAGAAGTCTGTTTTTCTCAGAAGTCTTTTCACTTCGGAGATAGGCTTTGTAATGAAGGAGCGCTCCGGAATAATCTTCTATCATCATCTCAGCATTGGCTAGATTAAAATATGCAGGCCTGTAAAAAGAAGAATCGATATTAAAAGCAGCTTTATAATTTTCGACAGCAGGAGCATATTTATTCTGCCTGCTGTATAATTCTCCAAGCATCATGTACGACTCAAGGAAATTTTCATCATACGATAAAGCCAGTTTAAAATAAGTCTCCGCGTTTTCATAATCAATATACTCGTATGATCTCAAGCCATCATTATATGCCTTCAAAGCTTTGTTTGACCTTGAATGCAGGTCCTGTGAAACAATTTCTGATAATAGCACACAGGAAAAAAAGACTATATTAATTATGTATTTCGTTTGCATAGTCTGCTTATGGTATGTGCATGTACTTGTGAATCTGAAGGGATATTCTCCACTTAGTATTATGTTTTACATATTCTACGATTTCAGGAATAATTTGTTCGAATTGTCTCCATTCAGGTTGAAGATAGAGTTTACACTTCTTCCCCGCCAGTTCTCTGTTCCTCTCCGCCCAAATTAAATCAGTTTTATTTTGAATTATAACTTTTAGCTCATTGGCTAAAGTGAAATTTTCAGTCAAAGGAGGCATATTTTGCTTGGGAGACAAGCATATCCAGTCCCACATACCGCTCATTGGATGGGCTCCTGATGTTTCAAGAAAAGTACTGATCTTGTTTTTTCTGAGTTCTGAACATAAATAATCTAGATTCCACATAAGAGGTTCTCCACCCGTTACAACAACAGAATCCGATCCTGATTTAATTGCATGCTCAATAATTATATCTGTTTCCACTGCAGGAAATAATCCCGGGTCCCATGTAAACCGTGAATCACACCAACTACATCCGATATCACATCCACCGAGCCTTATAAACCAGGCCGCTTTCCCTGAAAAAAAACCTTCACCCTGTATACTGAAAAATTCTTCCACCAGCGGGAGTTTTTCTTTATTTTTTAATTCACTGACCATTTAGTTCCATGTAAAAAATTCAACAAATTGTCTGCCAATTACCCTGTCAAACATATTATTATTCTCCAAAAAGAAGTCTGTATTCTTTTTTTGAAGCAATCTGTACCCAATCTTCCGGGATAATTTTCCAGTTATTTAAAGGTACCGGAGATATATTTTTTTTCTTCTTAATTGATTCTATCATTAAATATCTCATATCATTCCGGGTCGAACAAAGCAACCTGGAAGGTATTTCTTCAGCTTTAATTCCTGCACCTCTGGTGAGATGCCCTCCTCCCCCGTTCCCTCTGAATGAATTTACAGCAACCCGGTATACTGCCTGTCTGCTGAAGGGACGTCCATCACTCATTGATTTTATTATGACTCTTCTTCCTTTTGGCTTTCTAACATCAACAACATATTCAATACCTGCCGCCGAATCAAAATCATAGACAGGATTTTTCAGCCATGCCCTTCCGTTAATAAGCAAAGGTTTTCCGTCTTTATTGATTTGATAGTTTAACATATAATCGTCCGGCCCATTCATGGTGTTAAGCCAACCGGAATATGAGAACTCAAGGTATTTCCTGATCTCCTCACCACTCATATTTATTGTATATAAAAGATTTTCATACCTGTAAAGTTTAAACATATCGCTCACTCTAATATCTCCCTTTTCTATGCTTGCATCGAAAGAAAAAGGTGCTGCAAAGGAAATATCTGCTCCTGTTAGTTTAAGCTGCTCCGTATGAATCATATCAACAAAAGATGAAGAACCAAAATAGGAGTCACGTGTTGAAACTGTGTTTTCTGAAGATCCTATTATCATATTAACATACTCTTTTACAGCATGGTCCTGGTGACTGAATCTCCCGGTGAATTCTCTGTCGGGTTTAAAATCCGATACATCTATAAGACTTCCTGTTATTTTTTTTATTTGTTTCCCGTTAATACGGCTTGATGAAAAAGTAATATCAGCACGGGCAATCTTTTCTGCCCTGTCACCTGCATTAAGTATCAAAACAGTATCACCTTTCCTGTTTACAAATTGTTCATTGGCATAATTATGATCATGGCCTGTAAAAATGATATCAAAGCCCGGAATATTATAAGCAACGGATGCAGATCCATTTTCACTAAAAGGTTTGTTTTTCTTATAGTCACGACTATCCCAGCCTGAATGGAAAAGACCTACAATAAGATCAGGATCTTGTTTCTGTATTTCCGGCATCCATTGTCTGGCTGTTTCAAGCATATCTCTGAATTCTATTCCCTTATATAATTCTTCCGGTAACCATAAAGGTATAGCCGGGGTTATTAATCCAAGTACAGCTATTTTAAGATTATTTTTCCGGATCATTACATATGGAATGAAGTATGGATCACCAGTTAATGTATTGACTGCATTTGCCCCCAGCCAGGGAAAATTAAATTCTTCAGAAAGCCGGTCGTAAACCTGATGGCCTGCTTCAATATCATGATTGCCTGCTGTTCCAGCGTCATATTCCAGCCAGTTCATTGCTTCCGATACAATATGATTTGAAGCAGTATCTATAAAATTATAGTAATAAACCAAAGGTTGTCCCTGAATAATATCGCCTCCGTCGAGAAGGATGAGTGACTCCCTTTGTTTCCTGATTTTTTTAATATAACCTGAAATATTGGCAAGAGAGACATCAGTCTTACACCTTTCAATGTAATCATATGGCAGAATGGCCCCATGTAAATCAGTAGTCTGAAGTATAGTTATTGTTATGTCCTCTCTTCCATTGCAGGACAAAAGCATAATCAGAACAAAGCATAAAAGGAAGAATTGTTTTTTATAAGCACAAGCCATTTTTTTTGCAATTAAAGCTATAAACTTATGAAAGAATATTCATATACGGTAATACTAATTCAGGTAAAACAAATCCGTTGTTATAACCTATCTTTACATCGTAATGTCATAATATGGTAAAGACTGGTCTTGAAATTATAAGAAACGAGCTTCCCCGTCAATTAAAAGGGAAAAAAACAGGTGTTTTATGCCATGCTCCAAGTGTGGCATCAGATTTCTGTCATATAACAGACATTCTATCAGAAATGAAGGATATACATCTTTCTGCCATTTTTGGTCCTCAGCACGGAATGTTCGGACAAACTCAGGACAACATGATAGAATGGGAAGGACACAAAGATGACCGGCTACATGTTCCGGTTTACAGCCTTTATGGTAAAAACCGCAAACCCGACAGGGACATGCTAAAAGAGATAGAAGCTTTTGTGATTGATCTTCAGGATGTAGGTGCAAGACTCTATACTTATGTCTGGACAACAAAGTTATGTATTGAAGCATGTTCTGAAATGGGTATTCCTATTTGGATACTGGACAGGCCGAATCCTATAGGACGGTTACCCTATGATGGTCCGGTGCTTAAAAAGGAGTTTTTTACCTTTGTGGGTGGGGCATCAATACCAATGTGTCACCGGATGACAATTGGCGAAATGGCTCTGTGGATCAAAGAAAAATATTACAGAAATGCTGATCTTAATATAGTCTGGATGAAAGACTGGCACAGAGATTCATTATTTACCGAGACAGGTCTGCCATGGATATTACCTTCTCCCAATATGCCTTCACTTAATACTTCCATAGTTTATCCCGGGACAGTTCTCGCAGAAGCACTAAATATTTCAGAAGGCAGAGGTACAACTATCCCATTTGAGCTGACCGGAGCGCCATTTATTAATTCATACAGATTAAAAGACTTCCTCGACAAAAGAAAAATAAGTGGTTGCGTGTTTCGTGTTCACGGCTTTATACCCACATTCAATAAGTATAACGGAGAGTACTGTAATGGGATACAAATACATGTAACAGATCCCGAAAACTATTACCCTGTGGCTACAGCTCTTGAGATTTTCAATGCCGTTATCAAAACAACGCCAGAAAGATCTCTTAAGTTCAGACTTCCTCCGTATGAATATGAAACCCGGTTAATGCCCTTTGACATACTTTCAGGTGATGATGGAATGAGAAAAACCCTGGAATCCGGTAATTCTTTATCCACAGAAAAAGAAAGATGGAAATATGAAATTGAAGATTTTATTAAAGAGTTCAGGGAAATTTCTGCTTATTCTGAATAGAATAAATTAACCAGTCCGTTAAACTATTTTTTCACCAGGATATCTGATAATTTTTTGATCAGCTGGTCAGGATAAATTGGTTTAATTATATAATCATCAAAATCTGATGATCTTATTTTCTCAAGATCATCAGCCAGACTATAAGCGGTTTGTGCAATTATTTTACCGGTATGTCCTGATTCTTTTATTTTTGTTGCTGCGAGGTAACCATTTAATAATGGTAATTGGATATCCATCAATATCAATGAGATATCAGGGTTATCCATAGCACTTAATACAGCTTCGCTTCCATCTCCTGCATTAAACAGAACAGCTCCTGTTTTTTCCAGAATCTTATTGAGGTATAATCTGCTTGCAGGATCATCTTCAACTATCAGAATCTTTATTCCTTTAAGTGATTTGTTTTCCATAATGCTCATGTTTATTCAAACAGCCCATCGTCACGTAAAAGCAGAAGGATAGCTGACTGAGGAACAACAATATATTTTTCTTTATTGAATTCTATTTCTATAGCACTGCTCTGAAGATATACAGCCTGATCACCCTCCTTCGCCTGAAGAGGAACATATTTAGGCTCTTCACTGCTGTTCTTCCATGGCTCATCAATATCACTGACAGCAGGTATAGGATAACCCGGCCCTACTTTAAGAACATATCCTATCTGGACTTTTTCGTTTTCATTTACCCCCGGAGGAAGATATAGTCCGCTCTTTGTCTTGGACTGTGGCACTTTTGGTTTTATCAGAATTCTGTCACCAATTACGATCAGCTTCTGAAGATCTTTCTCATCTAATAATACACCCATCATTAACACAATAAACGACAAATTTAGCCATTTTTATCTAAATCTGTGAGTACAGAGATCCAATTAAGAAAAATTGAATAAAATATTATTATTTTACCACACTAAAATGGATATACAGGACACATATAAGACCATCAAAAAAATATCATACGGTTTGTACAGGGAAAAAGGAAGCAAATTTATTGCACTGGCATCACCTGTATCTGATGAACATGAAGTAAAAAGAATAATTGATGAAGTTAAGAAAGAACATCATGATGCGAAACATCATTGTTATGCATATGTTTTGGGGAAGGATGAAGATGTCTGGAGGATTAACGATGACGGAGAACCATCAGGCACTGCAGGACGACCTATTCTGGGGCAAATAAAATCATTTGGACTAACCAACATATTGATCATAGTAACTAGGTATTTCGGGGGCAAACTCCTTGGTGTCAGCGGATTGACTATTGCCTATAAAACAGCAGCAAGATCAGCTCTTGAAAATGCTTCATTTATTGAGAGGGTATTAAGTGAAAGATATGAATTGAAATATCCGTATTCGGCAATGCAGAATGTGATGACTCTCCTGAAGGAATATGATATAGAACAAAGCGAACATGTTTTTGATCTGACATGTAAAATAGTAATACAGGTACGATTATCTCTGAAAGAAGATCTGTTATCCCGTTTATCCAGAATAGATGATCTCACTATTAATCATCTGGCTTTATGATAAAATGCATAAAACAATATGCTTATGAATTTTCAGAACAAAATTACATCATTAAGTATAAAAGTTGTTAATTAATTATTAACAAGCCCCTCCTGAAATGATTATGTTAAGTAATTTTGATAATATTATGAACAACAACCCGTAAACCAGCAATACTATGAATAACAGAAGCTTAGTGTCAATAGACGATTTCTCGACAGAGGAAATTATATCGACTCTGGACCTGGCTGAACAATTTGAAAAAGAGCCTGTCCAGAAGCTTCTTGAGGGCAAGGTAATAGCCACTCTCTTTTTTGAACCATCAACACGTACAAGACTTAGTTTTGAAAGTGCCATTAACAAACTTGGTGGTAAAATTGTCGGTTTTTCCGATGCATCTTCTTCCAGTGTGACAAAAGGCGAATCGCTTCATGATACTATCAGAATGGTAAGCAGTTACAGTGATCTGATAGTTATAAGACACCCTATTGAGGGAAGCGCAAGATATGCCAGTGAAATAGCGTCTGTTCCGGTAATTAATGCAGGAGACGGAGCTAACCAACATCCTACGCAGACAATGCTTGATCTGTATTCTATACGTAAAACGCAGGGGACTTTGGATAATCTTAATATTTTCATGGTTGGGGATCTGAAATATGGGAGAACAGTTCACTCTCTTATGATGGCTATGTCGAGATGGAATACAGTATTTAATTTCATCGCACCTGAAGAACTTAAGATGCCTGATGAATTCAAACTGTATCTTGATAATCTGGGACTAAAATACTATGAACATTCAGATTTTAATAATATTATTTCTAAAGCTGATATTATTTATATGACAAGAGTACAGAAAGAGCGGTTCTCTGATCCTATTGATTATGAAAAAGTTAAAAACATATATGTTCTGAGAAATTCGATGCTGGAAGATACTAAACCAACAATGCGTATTCTCCATCCCCTTCCCCGGGTTAATGAAATCAGTCCTGATGTTGATTCCAATCCCAAAGCCTATTATTTTGAACAAGCCCTCAATGGTGTTTTTACCAGACAGGCTATTATTTGCAAACTGTTAAATATTAAGTAAAACTCTCAGCAGAATGAAGGAACCAAAACAATTAAGCGTCAGTGCTATCCAAAATGGTACAGTGATTGATCACATTCCTGCAAAAAATCTTTTCAAAGTCATTCATATTCTGGGGCTTGATAAATTTGATCACCAGATTACATTTGGGACAAACCTGGAGAGCAAAAAGCTTGGTAAAAAGGCAATTATCAAAATTGCTGACAAATATTTTGAAAATGCGGATATTAATCGCATTGCCCTGGTTGCTCCTGATGCCAAACTGAATATTATCAAAGATTATGAGGTTGTTGAAAAAAAGGTGGTAGAGGTTCCTGACTATATAACAGGGATTGCTAAATGTATGAATCCCAAATGTATAACAAATTTCGAACAGGTTAAAACACGCTTCCGTGTTGTATCCAAAAAAAATGTGACTCTAAAATGTCTTTATTGTGAAAAAATCACAGATCAGGAGAATATGCATATTATATAAAGTAAGAACATAATTGGTTTGCTTTATATTAAAAAAACCTACCTCAGTCTTTCGTATGATCTTACAAGTAACTCATCTTTCCTGACACCTCTGTATGCCAATATTGAAAATATAAACATCAACAAAGGAAATAAGTAACTTATGCACGGGCTTACAGAAGCATTACCGGCAGTTGAGAATAAATACATAAAGGAGATCATTACAAGAATAAGAATCGCTGAAAGAATAATAAGCAGCAAAGATAGTTTTAATTGTATCTTTCTGTACCTGAAGAGAAAAAGAGTTGTCAGTGCAATAAGTGCAATAAGGATAAGCAAAATAAAAGTCACTTTTAATAATACCGGAAAGAAACTTCCAGGCACAGGTAGTTCCGTATTTAACGGAAAGAGGCTTATAAATAGCCTGCCTGAATCATTTGTAAAAGAAAACAAATTTCCCGTCAATGACAGAAATGAAAATAGAGAGATTAAAAAAAGGTAAACTGATTGGATACGCTGTATCATGTTAATCAGATAATATTGTTTGATACTTATTTCCTTCTCTTCAAATATTGATAATCAAGATAGTATAATATCTTAACAGAGATACTGTTGCTCTGTGGAGAATTGAACATATAATCAATATTGTCAGTAAAGTTATTAAAAATAAAATCGCCATAACTATATATTGCATTTTTCCATACAATGGAAATATCGCTACCCGGAGCAAAACGCCAGTTATAAACCAGATCCACATTAAAGGAGTTAAAATTACTGTCATGGATACCTGTATAAGGGGTATCGGGATCAAGTTCCCCATTTTCTGTCAGGAGAAAATAATCATTGGTATAATCTGCACGCGACCAGTAATGGCGTAATCTTAATGACAGATATGCTTCAGAGGAGAAAATATATCCGGCAGAAAGTGTATTCATATATGTTTTATTATTCCGTTTACCAAAGAATATTTCTCCTGATTCATAATTATTCACATAGCCGAAATCGTTTAACTGAGACTGATACGAAAACATGTGATTAATGGACAATCTGTTGTTCAGACGAATACCCGGATTTAAGGAAACCATATAGTTTCTCTGGTCATACTCTGACCATATTTTAGTCAAAGAAAAATTCGTTCCAATAAAGAATTTTTTATCTCTGTTTGTATCGTAGGAAAAAGAAGCCTGGATTTCTTTCCCGCTGTGATAGAACCATCCATCCACTCTGGGTTCGAAATAATCGTCCATCCCTTTCGGAGAATATTCGAACCGGAGGTTTACATTTGAATGATTCCGGAAGATAGTAAAAGAAGAAAGGCTTATTTGTGTGCGGGTGAAGACTCTGGGTGAATATAACTGGGAATAATCAAACTGAATGCTATTTCTGGAGCTGTTAATTCTCCATACTGGTCTGTTAATGTTATATGAAAACTGCAGTTCATTGCTGAATTCATTATTTCTCCGGATGTATCCCATGTCATTCGGATCGTAAGTATCAGAAACACCACTCAGGGTGTATTCAAATCTAAAAGCTCCACCTGTTTTTCCCATACGCAGATCGTATGAGTGACCGAATTCAGTATCCCTGGAATCATAATACTTTTGGCTGAGAGCAATAGCACCTGAGATTGAATAAAGGTTATTTTTTGTCCGCAGCATAAAATCGGTAGCTGTAACATTGGAAGTATAGAAATTATCATCTTTCGTCCCTCTTCTGCGAACATTTGTATTAATCAGACTTACATACGAACTGTTTCCAAGGTTCTGGTCAAGAACCAGAATATTATAATTGGTAAATGGTTGTGTTTTAACAGACCTGGATAATCCTGTTATAGTATCCTCAATAACAGCATTCATTTCTGCTGTCATTGCATTTAATACCCCTATACCAAGACCAAAATGAGTACGTCCTGACAGTTTCGTGGCGTTAATCATTCCGGCTTCCGGAGGGTTTTCAACAATTATCTCATTAGCTTCTAGGGTATCATAAACATTATAAAAAAGCTTAGGTGTACTTCCTATTCTTCTTGAATAAAAAATTCTTCCTTTATCAAACAGTTCTGTCCCTTCCATAAAAAAAGGCCTCTTTTCACTATACATAACTTCAAAAGGAGTAAGATTGAGTATCTGATCATCAGCCTGAACCTGTCCAAAATCAGGTATAAGCGTTGCATCAACCGTAAAACTTTCTGTTATACCCAGTTTTATATCAAGGCCACCATTGTATGAAAATGAAGCATCATTTCCGGTATATTTATCAACATAACCTGAAATATAAGGTGTTACAGAAAGTCTTAAAGGAGGTTCAACTTCACATATCTCACATAATTCACCAAGATGGTTGATAGAAGAACCTATATCTCTGTTAACATAGTTCCAGGAAGACTGCTCTTTTATTCTTCTTACTTCACGCCATAAATTTATTCCCCATGTCTGAATTTCTTCCTTTGGAAACCGTAAAGCTGAATAAGGTATTTTAAATTCAGCCACCCATCCTTTTTCATTTATCTTAACATCGCTCTCCCATACAGCATCCCAGTTATCCTGCGCACCAAAACCACCGCCTCCGGCCATCATCATTCCACCTCCGCCACCACGACGTCCTCCCCCAGGCATGCCAAATTCAAATTGTTCTATCCTGCTGTCAGATTGAACTCCGGAGGCCGTAACTTTAAACCTGAAACCATTTATGCCATCATTATACGGACACAACTCGATACTGAAATTATCAGCATTTATCATCCTGTCTCCATCCCTTTCTCCTAATTCAACAAAAATGCTATCTGGAAAAGGATCATACATAAATGCCCCAACATAAAGGGCAATATCGTCATAAACAATTTTTACCTGCGTTTCAAAGTTTGACGGTTTTCCGTTATCCGGACTGTAAATAATAAAATTATCTGCCACAGGTACATCTCTCCATGCCTCGTCATCCAAAACACCATCTATTTCAGGAGGTTGAGAAGCTCTGACGGCTATTATCCGCTTTTTATCCTCTTCCTGAATGAAATTAGCTGTTCCTGAAACAGCTTTTGCCAGGAAGAGCAGTATGAAAAAAGATAAGCGGAATCTCAATACATATGTAAAAATTTGATATGGCATAATATTATGCTTTATCATTAAAATTTGTTCAACATTTTAAAAAAAAACCAGACAAAGATATTCTAAAGTCCGTATACTTTCAAAATGAACAAATAAAACCTGTTTGAATTAACAATTTTTAACTGTTTAAGCTTTTGACTTATTTGAAGTTATACTATCTGTCTCGATGATTGTATTTTCATCAGATAAAAAACATTACATTAGGTGAAAATTTACTTAATGCAAAAAAGAACAGAACTGATAACCAACAAAGATGGCAGTATATACCACCTGAACCTGCTTCCTGAAGATATATCTGAGAATATCATAATTGTTGGTGATCCCGGCCGTGTTGATATGCTTTCTGTGCTTCTTCATGATGTCAGAGTAAAAAAGGAAAACAGAGAATTCAAAACTGTTACAGGTTTCTATGGCAGCAGTGAAATAACAATTATCTCATCCGGAATAGGGACAGACAATATAGACATTGTTCTTAATGAGCTTGATGCTCTGGTTAATATTGACCTTATGACAGGCTTACCAAAAGAGGATCTGACATCACTTAACCTGATAAGACTGGGGACTTCAGGAGGATTACGCAAGGATGTCCCTGCAGGATCATTTGTCATGACGGAAACAGCTGTGGGTTTTGACGGATTATTGCACTTTTATTCCGGGTATGACTGGGTACTGGACACCTTATTAGCCGATGTTCTGACAGAATACATGGAATGGCCTGACACTCTTCCCTACCCTTATGCTGTAAATGCCCACAAAGATCTCACAGATTTATTTTTATCTGATAATTTTTTAAAAGGAATTTCTATCTCCGCCCCAGGTTTTTATGGCCCACAGGGAAGACATTTGCGCTTAGACCCTTTCGACAATGAATTAAACAAAAAATTGTCGGAGTTTAACTACAGGGGAAGAGTTATATGCAATTATGAAATGGAGAGTTCTGCTATTTATGGACTGGCAGCTCTTCTCGGACATAAAGCGATCACTTTTTGCAGTGTTATTGCAAACAGGGTTACCGGTGAATTTATTGATGATTACAAACCTCTGATTATGGAGCTGGGCAAAAATATCATACAAATGATTTAAAATTGTAATTGCATTATTTACTATTATTTATAAATTTGTTTTTCATTGATATAGAATCAAACACTCATGTCAAAAAAAACAGGATCAACAGATAAGGTTGACAATGAAATTGATCTTCTTGATCTGATGTACCGTTTAGGGAAAAGCATTAGAAGGGGATCTAAAGCCATAGGTAAAGGTTTTCTTATCGTATTCTTTTTTCTTGTAAAAAAATGGTTTTGGCTGGCTATGAGCCTTATAGCAGGAGTTGCCCTGTCATTTTCCCTAAAATTATCAACTGAGAGATTATATTTTTCAGATATTATCTTCAGGAGCAATACTATTCCAAATGATGAAATGATAAGTTACATTAACAAGCTTCATACATTCTGTGAGGGAAAAAACTTTGACGAACTTGCATCTGCTCTATCTGTGCCCAGATCCGGGATAATTAATATCAAAGACATAGAAGCTTTCTGGATAATAGACCGCGGATCAGATTATATTCCTGATTATGTGGATTTTAAAAACAGACACAATGTTCTTGATACAGTTAATGTCCGTATGAGAGACCGTTTTCTTATAAGGGTGAAAACGACCATACCACAGGAGCTATCAGTTATTCGTGATGGAATAATTAAATATATTGAAAAAAACCAGTTCTATCAGGCTCAGAATGAACTCAGACTTAGTCAGGCTGAAGATTTACTTAAGCGCATTGATTATGAGGTTGAGCAATTGGATAGTCTTCAGAAAGTAAAATATTTTGAAGAAACAAGGAAACTGATACCAGGAGAAGGTGGGCAGATGATATTCCTTCAGGATTATGAAACGCAGTTACTTCATGAAGATATTTATGAACTGATTGAGAAGAGACAGGAAATTGAAAGGATAAAAACAATACATTCGGGTCTGATAACACTTATCAGCGATTTTACTCCTCCCTCAAAAGCTGAAAATGGTGTTCTTTATTACGGCAGAATAATGATTCCATGTTTCTTTATATTAGCTGTTATCATATTACTTTTTATAGATAACAGAAAAAAACTATTAGAAGTATACAAGAAATATTAAATCTGTCAGGGAAGGCTATTTCAACCCTCTGGTATTCTCCTGTTTTGTGCGGTTTTCAGGCCTCCAAAATGCCAACCAAGTGATTTATAAATAAAAGGGTAATTTTTTCTTGTAAATATGGGTGTCTTTCGCACAAAACAGCACAGAAAGTTCTTCAGCCCGGAGGGCTGGACTTCCAATAGTA